>Ga0315905_10006347_pt1 | contig 12021 bp, 7 predicted proteins | sample LakEriMetagenome_5_FD_203522 | JGI IMG/M metagenome (GOLD analysis project Ga0315905, IMG submission 203522) | Freshwater fungal communities from buoy surface, Lake Erie, Ohio, United States - Buoy 4 MA121 | ecosystem: Environmental > Aquatic > Freshwater > Lake | place: USA: Lake Erie, Ohio...
CGACGACGATCGAGTTGCGATCGCAATCGAAGCGGGGGTTCCTCGCGGTCCGGAAATCGTTCGGGAATTGGTGGTGTGGTTGCTGAACCGTTCGCTTCCGTTGGAACAAATCACGGTCGTGTTGTCGTCGTCCGCGCTCGACGCGCTCCAGGCGATGCAACAAGCCTTGATCGAATGGCCTACCCTGCGCATCGTTCAGCATGCCGCCAACGATCAAGAACAACTCGAATACATCGCCGCTGCGGAAACCGCTGACGCGATCTACATTCAACGCGACCTCGTCGAAGCCTCCGTCGTTCTGCCGATCTACTGCATTCGACACCCCGATTCCCTCAATGCCAGCGACCTGTACGCCATGGCGCCCGGGTTCGCTGACGCCAATACCCAACACCGTTGGAACCTCGCGTGGTTGGACGATAACCAACATCACCTGCATCATCAGTCGAAACTCAGCCGCGAAGCGGGCTGGCTCATGGGAGTACAGTTCGCCCTGGCCGTGATCCCAGCGCACGACGGAGGGATCGCCGGCATCCTCGGAGGTGATCCCGAACAGGTCTTTCGGACCGCAACATCCCAGCTTCAGGAAGCGAGCTACGCAGAACCTCCTCCCGAGCAACATGATTTGGTGATTGCTAGCATCGATGGCGCGCGGGACCAACAAACCTGGATGAATGTTGCCCGAGCGATGGCGAAGGCCGATTCGTTCCTATCCCCGGCAGGTTGTCTGGTCATTCTCTGCGATGTCCACCGGATCACCGACGGAATCGCCCAATTGGCATCGGACCAACCGGATGACGAGCTGGAGCGTTCGCTCTTGGGTGGGGATCTCGAGGATGCGTTTCCCGCAGCGGTGATTCGTTCCGTGCAAGCCAAGCGGAGCGTTTATTTGATGGCTCCTTTGGATTCCGCGGAACTTGAGGGGATGGGTTTAGCCCCGATCGCCAACGCCGCCGACGTGGAACGGCTGGCCAAACGTTTTCGAAGCATTTGCCTGCTGCGGACTTCCCAGTTCTGAAATCCTCCGTTCGGAGAATCGCTCTGGCGAGGATTCTGATTGTATTGCCGAGCAGGATTCCTTAGGATAAGAAGACCTCATCTCAAACCGCATCAACTCATGTTCAAGGAGTTCACGATCGTGGCGATTCCTGCGCGAAGGTATTCTTTGATCCGTGCGAACGGATTTTGTTTTTTCGGAATGGTCTTGGCGATGTTGGCATCGATGTCGTCGATGCTGCAAGGGGTGGAAGCCACGGCAACGCACAAGCAAGTGCGATCGATCGTTCCCCGTTGGAACGACTCGCCAGCACACTTGAACACGTTCTGTGTCGGACCGGACAGTCTGCTTTACATGTGCTGCGGCCCGGTCGATGGTGCGAACAGTGGAGCCATTTTGGTGTACACGGGGGAGGGTGAGTTATCGCGAAGCATTCCGTTGGAGTTTGTTCCGCAAGCGATCAATTTTTCAACCGAAGGCAAATGCTTCGTAGCTGGCTCGGGCAAGATCGCGAGGCTCTCAACGGAAGGGACGGTGGAGATCGTCAGGGACGCTCCCAACATCGGCAACCGCGAGGAAATGGTCGAGGAACTCAAGAAGGCGGCCGAGGAACAAAAGAAGATGATCACCGAGTCGTACTCGCAGCAGCTCGAGCAAATCGAGTCGCAAATCGCACGGACGAAGAAAGAGATCGAGAACGCCGATCCCGCGGATGAAAAGGGAGCCAAGAAGCGCCAGCGGCGACTGAAGATGCTCGAGCAGCAGCAGGAACAGTGGCAGAGCATGATCAAGCAATTTGACGAGAGTTTTGCTGTTCAAAGCGAGGATATGGTTCTGCGTCAGATGATGCGCGCCACTGGGATCGCCGTTTCGAACACGGATGTCTTTGTCAGTCTGCCCAAGGCGGCCGGTTACGGATACAGCATCCATCGCTTGGACCATGACTTGGAGAACGCGACGGTGGTGGTCAAGGATGTCGGAGGTTGCTGCGGTCAGCTTGATATCCAGTCCGATGGCGAGAATCTTCTCATCGCGGAAAACACGTCGTTCAAAGTGGGCATCTACAACCGAGACGGCAAGCGTCGAGACAGCTGGGGCCAGCGAGGTCGGGACAAGGCCGACGGATTCGGCAGCTGCTGCAATCCGATGAACGTGCGCTGCTGCGCCAACGGGGAGATTCTGACCGCCGAATCGAGCATCGGCGACATCAAACGGTTCAGCAAGGATGGCGAATTTCTAGGACTCATCGGCAGGGCCAGCGTCGGTGGCGGTTGCAAACACGTCGCGATCGGATGGGACAATGAACGCAACTGGCACTACATGATGAACCAAGATAAATCGAGCGTCGCGGTCCTCGTTCCCATCGACCAGGCCCCGGCCGAAACCGAGGAGGAAAAAGTATCCCGATTGGCCATGGAAGGGCTTGGTCGCAAGCTCCTCGGGACCTGGGAGATGGTCGATGCGCCTAGCGTCGAAGCGAGCGATTCCGGTGTGGTCGATATGAGCAGTTACCTCAACCAGAGCCATGGCCACTTGGAATTCGGCATGGACGGTGCGTTGATCTCCCGGCCGGTCGTCAAGGCCAAAACGGCCACCCAAACGGAAAGCGCCAAGGTGACCCAGCAGGAGCAGGAAAGCGGGTCCGGAGTCATCGGCATCTTGGCGACGGTCTTGGGGGCCACAGTATCGTCGGCGACCGAGGTGCCGAACGACGAGGTGCCGAACGAGGACGCGGTCGCAGTCGCGATGGTTCAGGCCATGGCCCAGCGCAAGTCGACCTGGAAAGCGCTCGCTCAAAACGGAGATCAACTCGATTTCGTCATGATCGAAGAGGATGTGCAGAGCTATGGCGGTACCGTCACCTGGATCAACGATGACGAGATCGACGTGATTTGGTTCTATGGATCCCCAGAGACCAAGATGCAGCAGACGCCGGTCCGGTTCAAGCGAATTTCGCGCGACGCGTGCGGCAAGTCGTGCGACGGTGAGGCATGCAAGACCGAACCAACCAGCGCGACGGAAAAATAAACGACGAGATAAAATTACGACAAGATCAGGAATCGAAAACACGGATCATACAAATGAAGCCTCCCAAGTTTCTCGTCGCGATAGGTGTTGTGGTATCGTTCCTGTTCGGGTCAGCCCAGGCGGTCGATCCCTACGGGCCTGCCGATGCCGATTGGACCATCATCGTTATGGATCCGATGGCGGCGCCGCTGGCATGCGATTGCGTCCAAGGCTATGCCCAGCGCAAGTACGAGCGGTTCGCCGACTATCTCTCTGATAAGACTGGCAAGAAGGTGCGCGTGGTGTGGTCGGAGTCTTTGACCAAAGCCCTGGCCGATGAGGCCAAAGGGAAAGCGGACCTGGTCATCGGTAAGGATTCGGTCATCCGACATGATGCCAAGAACAGCAAACGCGATCTCCTGGCGATCGCCCAATTGACGGACATGCAAGGGAGCGTCATGCAGCGAGGACTGTTCGTCGTTTTGAAAGAGGATCCTGCCGCAACGTTGCTCGATATCGAAGGCTATTCCATTCTGTGGGGACCCGAGGATTGCGATGAGAAGTCGGCGGCCCCTCGCGAAACCCTGAAGGAACTCGAACTCGAGGTGACTGACGGCAACGAGTGCGCCTCGTGCTCCATCGCAGCCAAGCAACTGGCAGCCGACGGCTTGGCCAAAAAGCAAGTCGCGGTCATCAGCAGCTACGCGGCGCCGCTCCTCGAAGGATGCGGTACCATCCAAAAGGGAGACCTGCGCATCATCGGCAACTCCGACGACGTTCCGTTCATCTCGGTCTTTGCCGATGCGAACCTGGCCAAATCGGACCAAGACGCCATTGCGAGCGCGCTGCTGCAGATGAAATCCCCCGAGATGCTCGCGGCTCTGGAGACCAAAGAAGGTTTCCTTCTCTACGGTTCGCAAAAAAAAAGCCGTTAGCCTCGGACAATCTCTGGCCGCAATGGCGCGGGGTCCATCGGGATGGCATGGTCGCATGGCTTCCTCGCACACTGCAAGGTGCGCGAGCCGCCTGGAAATATCCGCTTCCCAATCAAGGGATCGGCGGGGTCGCCGCCACCGATGAATTTGTCATTGTCACTTCCCGCGATCGCAACGATGCGATGGATGTCATCACCTGTTTGGATGCCATCAGCGGCGTCGTCTTCTGGCAGCATACTTATCCGGCCGCCGGCGAATTGGACTACGGCAACTCGATCCGGGCCACGCCGTTGATCGCCGATCCCTATGTGGTGACGCTCGGCGCATTTGGAGATCTGCATTGTCTCGATCTCGAGACCGGGGACATCGTATGGTCCACGCATTTGGTTCGCGATCTCCAAGGGGTGAGGCCCCAGTGGGGATACGCGGCATCGCCCATCGTGGTCGAGGACCGCTTGATCGTGCAGCCGGGAGGGGATACCAACTCGATTACCGCACTCGAACTCGAAACCGGCGATGTGGTTTGGCAAGTTGCGGGACGACAGGCCGCGTATGCATCGTTGGTGGAATGGGTGCATGGATCACAACGGCAGGTCATCGGGTTCGATTACCGGACTTTGGGAGGGTGGGATATCGCAGATGGGAAACGGATCTGGGAGGTCAAACCCAAGGTCGGCAATGACTTCAACGTGCCCACTCCCATCGTCAGCTCGCAAGGAATCTTTCTCACGTCCGAGAACAATGGCACCCGACTGCATGAGTGGACGCGCGAAGGAATCGCTGAGCCGATGCCCGCTGCAGAGTTTTTGGACCTGGCGGGCGATTCCCACACCCCCATCCTGATCGGCGATTATTTGGTCGGGGTTGATCGCGGGCTGCGCGTGCTCGACACGCGTCGCCAATTGACGCAGGTGGGGGAATTGTCCGATCCGTGCTTCAACGGTTATTGCAGTCTCATCGGGAGCCAGGATCGTGTGCTCGTCCAATGCGAGAAGGGGGAATTGCTGCTACTGCAGATCGGCCAGCGATCAGGGAGCGACCAAGGTGGGGTTCGCGAATTGAATCGGATACGGGTCGGGGACGACAGCGTGCAGATCTTGGCCCACGGGGCGATCGCAGGCTCGATGTATTTCGTGCGTTTGCCCGATCGATTGCAGGCGTGGCAGTTGCCCGAATCCGCCGACGACTAGCGTTGGACATCAACCCCCTAGTTAACGCATCGGGTTATAATGAAACCCATCTTTTTTTTCCCAAGAACTGGCTCAGGAATCCTTGATGGTTGAACGCGTGTTGTTGCTGGGAACGAGCAACCGAAAAAAGGTGATCGAGCTCGAGGCGCATTTGGTCCCTCGCGGTTTTACCCTGAAAACGCCAGCGGATTTTCCCGACGTGATTGAGGTGGAGGAGACGGGCGCGACGTTTATCGAGAACGCGAGGCTCAAGGCGGTTGCGCAGGCAGTGGCGCGCGGCATGTGGGCGATCGGTGAAGACAGTGGGCTGTGCGTCCCGGCCTTGGATGGCCAGCCCGGAGTGATCTCGGCTCGCTTCTCCGGTCCCGGCGCGACCGACCAGAGCAACAACCAAAAACTTTTGGCCTGCATGGAAAATCTCGATGACCCCAAACGCGCGGCCTACTACATTTCGACGATCGTGTTAAGCGATCCGACAGGGAACATCGTGCTCGAGGCGAGCGGCGAATGTTGGGGCCGCATTTTGAGAGCGCCGCGAGGCGTGGCGGGGTTCGGGTACGATCCTTTGTTCGAGGTTCCGGAGTACCATCGCACGTTCGCAGAGTTAGGTCTCCAGGTCAAACGGGCGATCAGCCATCGATCGCGAGCCTTGCGATGTTTTCTGCGAGACTTCGATCTCCTGCAATAAGCCGATTGATTCGCGCAGGATCCCGAGCGAACCTACCGAATTCCGCGAGCCGGTTTTTTCGCGAAGATTCGATGCATAAGGTCTTCGGATCAAGTAAAATTGCCTCCGCACCGATCTTGGATCCATTGTCGATCGACCACTTCCTTTGCTACTCGATGAGTTCCCTGACACCATGAACCACGACCGTCACTCCAGAACGCGCCGCCAATTTCTAACCACCACCGCCGTCGGATCCGGTTTGATCTTGGCTGGGACCAAGGCATCGGGACGGGTCTTGGGGGCCAGCGACCGATTGCGAATTGCGGTTGCTGGACTCAACGGCCGCGGAAAAAGCCATATCAGTGGTTGGCTGCAGCAAGAAAACGTCGAGATTGCATGGCTCATTGATCCCGACACTCGGGTTTTGAATTCGTCGGCAGCCATGGTGGAGAAGTCGTCCGACGGGCTCAGCAAGCCCAAGCTCGCCGCCGACATTCGGCAGGCGCTCGAGGACCCCACGGTCAATGCCGTCTCCATCGCAACCCCCAATCATTGGCACTCGTTGATGACGATTTGGGCTGCGCAGGCGGGCAAGCATGTGTACGTGGAAAAACCGATGAGCCATGACGTTTCGGAAGGTCGGATCGCGGTGGCCGCGCAACAAAAATATGGCGTGGTGGTACAGCACGGAACGCAGAATCGCAGCAACGCGCAGATTGCGGGTCTGCATGAGGCGATTCACGCGGGCAAGTTCGGACGCTTGAAGATCGCTTATGGTTACTGCTGCAAACCGCGTGGCTCGATCGGCTTTAAGACCGCGTCCCAACCCCCGGAGAACCTCGATTGGAGTCTGTGGCGAGGTCCCGCCGACGTCCCACAATTCCATGCGAACTACGTGCATTACGGTTGGCACTGGTTCTGGAATACCGGCAATGGCGACTTGAACAATCAGGGGACGCACCAATTGGACGTCGCTCGCTGGGCAATCGATCCCGACCAAACCCATCCCGTGCGAGCCATGGCGATCGGCGGTCGCTTTCAATGGGACGATCAAGGCGAAACGCCGAACACGATGTTCGCGATCGCCGAATATCCGAACGGCCAGCAAGTCTTCTTCAACGTGCGCAACGTGAACTACGAAGGCTACGAGAAGCAAGTCGAGAACGAATATTACTTCGAGGATGGGGGTCGGATCGTACGCAACCGCTATTATGCCAAGGGAGATTCCGAGGGGGTCGCGATCGATATTCCGCCCGGCAAGGTCACGCCAGGGGGCAATTGGGGATCGTTCATTGCAGCGTGCCGAGCTGGCAATCCGCAAATGGCCAATGGCAACGTCTTCGACGCCCATTACGGCTGTGTGTTGGGGCATCTGATGAACAATTCCTACCGCATGGGACAAAATATGCCGATGGATCGGGTGACCAAGCTGTTCGCAGATGGCAAGATGCGCAACAGTGAGGATGCCGCCGAGCATTTCGCCAAACTGCATGCCGTCATGAGCCAGGGAGTTGGCGTTTCGTTCGACAAAGCGCAGTACACCGTCGGGCCTTGGTTGACCTTCGATCCCAAGACAGAAACGCATGTCGGGGAATACGCCGAACAAGCCAACGCCTTGCTCAAAGACCGCAATCGCCCGGGCTTTGAAATCCCAGCGATTGGCAAGGTCTAGGGCGAGTCAGGCGCGAGACTACTTGAGGACCAGTAGCAGATCGCCTGCTTCGACTTGGCTGCCGGATTGGACGAGCAACTGGGTGATTTCGCCATCGCGGTCGGCGTTGATCACGGTTTCCATCTTCATCGCTTCGAGCGAGAGAAGTTTCTGGCCTTTCGTCACGCGGGCTCCTTGCGTCACCACGACTCCGATCACCATGCCGGGCATCGCCGCGGCGATTTGCGTTGGGTCGGCAGGGTCGGCCTTGAGACGCTTGACGGCTTTGGTCTCGATCGATCGATCGACGATCTCCACTTCGCGCGGTTGGCCGTTGAGTTCAAAGAAGACGGTTCGAACGCCGTCGGGACGAGGCTCGCCAACGGCCAAGAACTTGATGATCAACCGCTTGCCCGACTCGATGTCGATCGCAAACTCTTCGCCGAGCGAGGGACCGAAAAAGAAGATCGGTGTCGGCAGGAGCGAGACGTCTCCGTACTGCTGCACATGCGTCAGGAACTCGTCGAAGACCTTGGGATACAACGCGCTGGTCACCGCTTCTTGCAGGGAGGGTTTTCGACCCAGCTTGCTCTCCAGTTTTGCCCCGGTCTCTTCGAAGTTGTGGCTCGGCAGCGTTTCGCCGGGACGATTGGTGACTTCGGGATTGTTTTTGAGGATGGCCCGTTTGACCGGTTCCGGGAACCCGCCTGGCGGTTGTCCCATCATGCCACCGACCAAATCGAGGACCGAACCGGGATAGGCCAGTTCGCGTTTGCCGTGGACTACGTCGTCGGGGGATAGATCGTTGGCGACCATGAACAGTGCCAAGTCCCCAACCGCTTTGCTGGTTGGGGTTACCTTGACGATATCCCCCAGCAGTGTGTTGGCTTCCGCGTACATCTTGCAGACTTGATCCCAACGCGGGGCGAGTCCGAGCGCCTTGGCTTGTTGATACAGGTTCGTGTACTGGCCGCCGGGCATCTCGTGTTGGTAGAGATCCCCTGCGGCGACGAGCGATTCTCCTTCGAACGGAGCATACAACTGGCGGACCCCTTTCCAGTATTCCGACAGTTGCGTCAGAGCATCGGTATCGAGGCGGCTTGCTCGGTCCGAGAAGCGGATCGCTTCCACGAGGGTGTTGAGGTTGACTTGCGAGGTACCGCCGGACATCGACGCCAGGGCACCGTCCGCGATCTCGAGCCCTTGATCGGCGGCATTCAAGATCGACGAGGCTTGGATGCCTGCGGTGTCGTGCGTGTGGAAGTGGATCGGGATGGCGATCTCTTGTCGGAGCGTGGCCACCAGTTTGCGGGCGGCTTCGGGTTTGCAAAGGCCAGCCATATCCTTGATGGCCAACATGTGGGCCCCCATTTTCTCGAGCTGTTTGGCGAGATCGACATAGTACTTCAAGGAGTACTTTTGTCGCTTGGGATTGAGGATATCGCCGGTGTAACAGATTGCCGCCTCGCAGATCATCCCCGACTCGACGACGGCATCCATGGCGATTCGCATGTTTTCGGTCCAGTTGAGCGCATCGAAGACACGGAAGATATCGATGCCGGCTTGCGCCGCTTCGTGCACGAAGACCTTGACCACGTTGTCCGGATAGTTGGTGTAGCCGACGGCGTTGGAGGCGCGGAGGAGCATCTGGAACAGCAGGTTCGGGATGCGGAACCGCAGGTCGGCGAGGCGCTGCCAGGGGCTTTCCTTTAAGAACCGCATCGAGGTATCGAACGTGGCGCCTCCCCACATCTCGAGCGAGAAAAACTGGGGGGCCAGCCGCGCATAGGCATCGGCGATTTTGAGCATGTCGTAGGTCCGCACTCGCGTCGCCAATAGGGATTGATGGGCGTCGCGCATGGTGGTGTCGGTCAGGAGCAACTCCTTGGTGTTGCGGATCGACATGCAGAATTCCTGAGCGCCTAGCTTGAGGAACTGTTGACGGAAACCGTCGGGGATCGGTTTCGAGTGGTCGGTGCGCGGTGCTTCCGGAAGTTCGCGTCGGACTTTGGCGGACTGATCCGAGACGAGTTTGTTGCCGTTGACCAAGGTATCGGCGATGAATCGCAGGAGCCGTGTCGCGCGGTCGCGGCGTTTGGGGAGTTCGAACAATTCGGGGGTCTTGTCGATCATGCGTGTCGTGGCATCCCCTGCCAAGAACGTGGGATGGGTGATCAACGAGATGAGGAATGGAATATTCGTCTTCACGCCTCGGATGCGGAACTCTTGCAGGCAGCGTTCCATGCGGCCTGCGGCTTCGGCGAGGTTGCGACCTCGTGCCGTGACCTTGACCAACAGCGAATCGTAGAACGGATTGACGACCGCGCCGCTGAACGCGCTTCCTGCGTCGAGACGAATCCCCAAGCCACCAGCGCTGCGGTAATGGGTGATGCGACCGTAGTCTGGGCGGAACTGATTGCTCGGGTCCTCGGTCGTCACGCGGCACTGGATTGCGCTGCCGACAACGTTCACATCCTTTTGAGCGGGTAAGCCTTGCGATTCATCTCCCAATCGCTCGCCGCACGAGACGAGAATCTGGGAGCGGATCAAGTCGATGCCGGTGACTTCTTCGGTCACGGTATGTTCGACTTGGATGCGGGGATTGACTTCGATGAAATAGAACTTGTTGGTATCGGTATCGAGCAAAAATTCAACGGTTCCGGCGCAGTAGTAACCAACCTCGCGCGCGATGGCCAGGGCAGCTTCGTGGAGCTGGCTCGCGACCGCTCGGGACAGGTTCGGTGCGGGGGCCAACTCCACCACTTTTTGATGGCGTCGTTGCACGGAGCAATCCCGTTCGTGCAGGTGGATGATATTGCCGTGTTGGTCGCCGAGGATTTGCACTTCCAGGTGGCGGGCGCGAGCCACGAGCTTTTCAAGGAAGACTTCATCGCTTCCGAAAGCGTTTTTCGCTTCGCGCTGAGCCTGTTCGAGATTGGACGCGAGTTGATCCTCCGACTCGACCACTCGCATGCCGCGCCCGCCTCCTCCTTTGGAGGCTTTGAGCATGACCGGGTAGCCCATCGAGCGACCCATGGCGATGGCATCATCGAGGCTCGTTACGGCGGCGGCGGACCCTTGCAGAATCGGAACGCCGACCTTTCTCGCGATGTCGCGGGCAGCGACCTTGTCCCCCAACAGCTCGAGCGCTTCGACGCTCGGTCCGATGAACATGATGCCGTTGGCTCGCAGGGCTCGTGCGAATTCCGCGTTCTCCGAGAGAAAGCCATAGCCGGGATGGACCGCATCGATCTGGTTATCCAGGCAGAGCTGGACGATGCCTGGAATATCCAAGTAGGAGCGAATCGGCTCGCCTGGCTTGCCGATCTGGTACGCTTCATCCGCCTTGAATCGGTGGAGCGCGAACCGATCTTCGTGCGAGTAGATCGCGACGGTGCGAATGGCAAGCTCGTGCGCGCTTCGGAAAATACGGATGGCGATCTCGCTGCGATTGGCAGCCAGAAGTCTTCGGATCGATGGCATAGCAGAACCGAATGGTCGATCGAGAAAATCAGTGGGGAAGGAAAACCGCAAGGGGAAAGCTGGGGAGGATGTCAGCGATCGAGACCGCAGTATACCGCGCCTGGCCGTTCCTGGTCAGCGCACTTTCCCCGTTCGGCTCGAAATGGGGTCGCTCAGCGCGATGGGTGCGGATCGCGCGTCATGCGGCTGCGAATAGGGCTGTCCGATCCGCACCAACCTCCGTTGACCGGGATGGTCTGAGCATTGATGAATTCACCATCACCCATGCTGATAGAGGCGACGAGGCGCGCCACGTCCGCGGGCAACCCCCATCGCTGCAGCAAAGATTCCCCGCGAGCCCGTTGGCTCCAAGCGTCGGAGGTTTCGATTCCCCATTCGGTTTGGATCCAACCGGGAGCGACGCAATTGACCCGGATCTTGGGCGCGACACTCTTGGCGAGGCTTTTGGAGAACGCCGTCACAGCTGCTTTCACGGCGCAAAAATACTGACCGCTATCCCCCTCCATGCCTTGCTCGGCTTGGTCCCATCCGAGATGCACGATGGAGGGAAGCAGCGTGTGGGGGGCACCGCAGGCGATCATTTTTTGCGAGACGGCGCGGCTGGTGAGGATGGTTCCTCGCACATCCGTTTCCCATAAGGCTTGAAGTTTTTCCGCGAACGGGAGCGCGGCCATGGAGCCCGTCAACACATCCGCTCCTGCGGCGTGGACCCATGTATTGACGTACCCTTTCCAGGCAAAGGCAGCGCGAACCATGGCATCGACCGAATGGTCGTTTGTCAGGTCCGCGAGGATGCATCGCAGGGAAGGTGTTCCTGCGCATTGGGCCCGAATGGATTCGATCGTCGCATGAAGCCCGGGAATATTGCTGCGGGCGTGAACCAAAACGTGTGCCCCGCGCGATGCGAACTCCATCGCGATCGCCTGGCCGATGCCGCTGCTGGATCCGGTGACGACGGCGACAAACGGATGAGACGAATCAATCGGAGGCTTCATTCGGAGGAGGTTCGTAGTTGAATTCTTGCCACTTCACGGCGTGGTCCATCGGCTCGATGCGCAGGACGAGCATGCCGTTTTGATACACGCGGACCGTGC
>Ga0315905_10006348_pt1 | contig 12020 bp, 15 predicted proteins | sample LakEriMetagenome_5_FD_203522 | JGI IMG/M metagenome (GOLD analysis project Ga0315905, IMG submission 203522) | Freshwater fungal communities from buoy surface, Lake Erie, Ohio, United States - Buoy 4 MA121 | ecosystem: Environmental > Aquatic > Freshwater > Lake | place: USA: Lake Erie, Ohio...
GTAGATTGACACCAGTTGAATCACTCAGACTTCAAGGATTTCCAGACGACTACTTGGATGTGCTACACAACGGCAGAGTGCCGGGAGACAACGCCGTGTTCAAAGCAATCGGTAATAGCATGGCAACACCCGTTGTTTTTTGGATTGGAAAACGTATCCAAGCATCTATAATGAGGTATGATGTTTCCAATGGAAAACTTAAGCCGAAGACAACAGATGACACCAGAGCAACGGGAACGTGACCGTGAAACATACCGCCGGTGGTATGTAAATAATATAGAGCGAGTTCGTGAAATAAAGCGCGAAAGCATGAAGAGGAAACGGGCTGAAAATCCAGAACTAGCAAGAGAAAAAGACAAATTAAGACGTTTAAGAAACTTAGAGCTTCACAATCAAAAAGCACGTGAATATACTAGGCGTAGATTTTTTTATAATGCTCAGAATCACCTAAAGGGTGCTAGTCGTGCAAAATACAAAGAATTAGCAAGGCTTTACAAAGCACAGCGTGGTTATTGTGCTTTGAGTGGGCGAAGACTCCGTAAGGGTGGCATACACCTAGACCACATAGTCCCAAAAAGCAAAGGTGGAACTGATGAGTTATCTAATTTGCGATGGGTTTGCGAAGAAGCCAACTTAGCAAAAAGAAATTTACTTGATGCTGATTTCTTCTCATTGTGTATTGATGTTGTAGTCAAAAATAGCTTGTTGTGATGTCTATGTGCTTAGTATATTACACCCGTAATGTCTTGGCTCGGCAAACGTATCAAGTCAGTCATGGAACGACATCCTAACTAAACGTTAGTCCACCATCAGTACTCGTGACAACTACTACGGTTCCGCCGGTGTTTCTGTAAAATAGATAAACGGTTGTATCTTTGACAAACGCAGCAAGTGAGTCATCGGCAACACTAGACCCAACAACATTATGACTTGCTTGTATGATGTTGCCTTGTGGGTCACGAACAACGCAGTCTATTCCTCCAGAGCCACCACCATGGTGACCGTTGCGAGCAAAGATAAATTGCAAACCACTTGAACTCACACAAGCCGTCGGCTTATGTCCGGTCATAATTGTTACGGGCACTGAGAATGTATTCCCTTCATCAGTAGAATAGACACTGTATGTTACTCCAGCATTAGCATACATGACATCTATTCGTTGTTCTTCATCAGTGATTGTCCACCTGATTTCAAAAATATCGTCAGTCGTAATCCCAGTATCTTTGTCAAGCCACGTGCCATTGTTGTGGTCGTTGCAAATGTGTAGGTGTATAGTCCCGTTTATGACATCAGCGTAAAACTTACGTAACGACGAGTGTACATCCGCTGACATACCAACGCTTAATGACGCAACCCTAAATACATTCCGATTACGCTTGCCTGAGTAATAAGTAGTTGTTAGATTTAACGTGCCGATAGTTGCTATATTTACGGTGTTGTTTCGTGCATATGCAAGACCAGTTTCAAATTCACCGTATGTGCCAGTAGTCGCAGTCCCTCTCGGTAAAGTTGGTGAAGTTGTATTTAATGAAACTGGCTGACTAATATTTGGGGCAAGGGTTGTCATGTAAGCAATGCCGTGCACTGGACCCCTAAACGAATTTCCACCAACCAATACTAGACCTTCAAATATTGGACCACCAGAGTCACTTGTTGGAGTACTGATGCCAAATGGGTCGTCAATATCTGGAATGAAATCTCCATTGATAGAGTCAAACAGAGTTTGTGCTACATGTGTGCCGGGTGCAACATCAAAGCCATACGTATAGGTTGTGCCAGTTCCGGGAGCTGAGGCTGCTGCTGCAAGCATGCCTCCGCCGAATACCCACGTAGCCAAACCAGTATCTCCATTGAGATAACAATCACGAAGTGGAGGCTGGGCGACAGTACACGTAGTTCCACCGGGTTGTGCGACTGATTTGGTTGCCGTCCATCCGTCATGTCGTATTACATTGCCACCGTAAATGCCACCTAAGGCATCTACCTTATTGATGTCGTCAACAAGATTGGCTATCGTGCGACCCAAGATAGTGGTTGTCGTTACACCGGTAGCACCACCCACAGTGACTTGCCAATGTACGTCCGCTTCTTCTTCTGTTCTATCGACTGTATCTTGTTGCCAATATCGACGTGAGTAGAACGTTGTCGTAGTGCCACTTTCGGATACTACGGCTTTAGTCATTCTTTCTACGCTGTATTCTTTTGCTGGATAGATAAAGTTTTGCGTCGTGGCTGGATATCCAGTAGTCGATAGCGTCAGCGAGTTCAAGATTGGAACATGACCAGAAGGAGTTATGACAATCTTACTAACTTGGGTAACACCCCAATATGGACCATCTATACTCCATGAAGCAAGGTAAGTTGCATTTACCAATGGGTCTGGGTTCATACGTGGATAAGGAGTATCTTGAATGTCTTGTGTAGCCGTCGCTGAATTAGGAGCACAAAGGTCAATAACTCCTTGATGTGTTCCAGACCCAGTCCAAGAAATGTTCCAGCTTTTATCCCTAAATCCCGGTTGAGTTGTGATTACAACAGTCGCTGTACCACTACCAGTAGCATTGATATTCCACACAAGATATCTGTATGCAGAGAAATTAAGATGAGTAGTGTATGTGTTACTTAGACCAGACACGGTAATCGAACGTGTAGCAGCATGAGACGTTGTCATCCCATTGAATCTCCATCCCCTAAAAAGGAATCTTGATTCAGTGGCTTTCTCACCGTTTGCTACAAGGTCGGTAGTATTTGTCTCAGCATAAATTGATGTCGGAACTTGATTTAGCGCTGTGGTTAACGTGTTACTTGTACCAGCAAATAAGGTTGTTGTAGTTGAGAAGTGGTCAAAAGAATCACTTCCAGAAACCACTCCAGAAGATGATGTCAACGCACGGTAACTAGGGAATACCTCATAGTCAAACCCATATACATTCAGTCGCAGAACATCTGGATAAGCACTTTTCCAAGCACGATAATTTCCACGAAGGTTTACATATCTAGTGAGTCGTGTTGTTGTTGCAATTGTTCCAGTTGCTGAAAAGATGCTTCCGGCAATTGCCTGAAGTGTCATCGAAAACATGTTGGCTGTCTGAGATGAATGCGTATGGTTGTGCGTGTAAGTCTTTACATTCTTTCCATTGACAAGAACATTAGACACAGCAAGCGTAGTTGTAGTAGAAGTAGGTGAACTAAGTGAGCTTGATGAAGCAATCGTGGCGTTGTATGCGGCAGTCGGACGACTTGACGAAACAGTTCCGGTTGCTGTGTGGGAACCACTTCCACCTCCACCGTATGTAGAGTTCACAGTAAGAGTTGTTACGGCAGTGCTTCCAACTGTTGACCTCTCATACCATCGATATGCAGTTGTCGGAGGCCACGTCACAGTCGTAATCGGTGGCGGCTCACTTTGTGAGGTGACGTTTACATCCCATAAAACATCCGTACCAACACTACAACTTAGACTTCCAGTAATAGTGCTTGACCAGTAAATAGTGTCAGTGCTTACTGGAACAGCAGTGCCGGTATACAAGTCAACGTTGACAGATGTATTTACACCATGACCATTATTACAATTTATGGTTGCATAAATTTTCCAGTTCCACGGTGCGGAAATATTGAATCCACCGGGATATGGAGGGTCAGTTGAGTTTGGGACTGCTGTTGAATTAATTGTAATAGTTGCAGAAAAACCAAGATGTCCACTCATGGTAAGAGTGTGATTCTTTAATGTGTACTCTTCCTCTGGGGGTTGCGGAAAACCCGGTCGTAACATTCTGTCTGCAACGCTGAATGAATAATCCATCGTCAACGTACTTGTACGTGTCGTGTCTAAAAATGGCATGTTATTTCATTATATTGACATACAGCCAATACGCGCCATACGTGACCAGAAAGACCGTAACAAATGCGACCGACATCGCAACTACACTTACGATTAATGGCAACACACCAAAACGTAATACTCGGCTGATTATTCCCTTTTCCATAGGGTGACTATACGGTAATAAATGCTGGTTGACAAATAATATGTTTGTAAGATTGACAAAGATAATCTAAGTTGATATCATAAACACACCACAAAAGTATGGGGGAAGAGTCAATGGTAGAAGTTGGAATCGTTATCAAATGGAGCACCGGCACACTTGCTGGCAAGCATTCATTTCCTTACATCGATGTTGTTAGTGCTGAAGAGATGTATATCGATGCTGAGTTAGGCGAGATTATTCCCGGTAAGCAAAACGTTGACTGGGAAGTTGTTGAAGTAGACGTACTGCGTCAAAATGCTTTTCGGAACTCCGGTGAATACACTCAAGAGTATCTTTCTGATAGGGCATACGCTCGTCAAGCATGGCAGATTGCACAAGAGGAGAAGTACAAGTGAGTACAACGAATGAAGTGCTTGGTTACGAGCAAGAACCATTTATCGTAGATGTTGAAACTGGGGAAGTTGTCAGCATTCGACCAAACTGGTTACCTGAAATTCTTACAACAACAACTGACATCGAAATGTTCATGGATAAGGTGTCTATCGAAGAAGCAAAGGTCGAAGCACTCATTGCACGACGCAAACAGATTCTTGAAAACCTAGACACGATGATTACACGTCACACAAATAAGCGTGACTACCTTATGTCTCGTTACGGGAGTCAACTTCGTGATGTTGCACTGCGGAATCTTCCACGTGACCGTAAGACATATGAGACCCCATTTGGCTCAGTCACCTTCCGTAAGACTCAAGCCAAGATTGTTGTCACTGATACGGAACGAGCCATTGATAATATTTCTGTGATTTGTCCAGAAGCAGTCAAGACGGAACGGTCTATCCTTTTGTCTAAACTACCAGACGAAATCAAAGCGTCAATCCTAAACGATGAAGCAAAGCGAGAAGAACTTGGCTTTCGAGTAGAGCCAGAAAAAGACTGCATCAAACTAAACATCATGCAGTGGAAAGTAGAACTATGAGTACAGACGAATCACTACATAACTTGAAATTTCAAAAAGTAGTAAAGAAGCAACCAGTGAAACCAGAGCCAGTCAAGGCAGTATTGCCCGGTGCTCTACCAGTCGAGATTGAACTTAGTGCAGAAGCATCGATGCCTACAAAGGCAACCGTTGGCTCTGCTGGTTTTGATATCAAGGCGGCTGAGACCAAGGTGATTCATGCTGGCGTTGCAAAGCTCGTCAAAACTGGAATCAAGTTGGTCATTCCATCTGGGTATGAAGCACAAGTCCGTTCACGTAGCGGTATGTCGCTCAAACACAGTGTAATCGTCTTGAATGCACCCGGCACGATTGACTCTGACTATCGTGGTGAAGTAGGCGTCATTCTGATGAACGTCGGCAAGCAAGACTACCAAGTTGAAGCCGGTGAGAAGATTGCTCAACTAGTCTTTTCCAAAGTAGAAGACATCGAGTTCAAAGAATCAGTCATCACATCTGATACAGACCGTGGTGAAGGTGGTTTCGGTAGTACTGGAGCATAGTTAATGCCAAGCGTCTTGAATGTCGGTACGGATGACGTACTCATCAGTCAACTCAAACATCACCCACGAAATGCCAATGTAGGCAACGTTGATGCCATCAAGGAATCACTTGCCACAAACGGGTTTTTTGGGCGTGTACTGGTCAACAAGAGAACCATGCATATACTTGCTGGTAATCACCGTGTAAAAGCGGCGAAAGAACTCGGTTGGAAGAAAGTACCCGTAGAGTTTGTTGATGTCGATGATGAAGCAGAACTTCGTATTTTGCTTGTGGACAACAAGACGGCACGAATGGGTGTTGATGACGACGAGAAACTCTTGGAGATTCTGGAAGAACTCAACACCTATGAAGGTGGTTTATCTGGAACTGGATACAACGACGATGACATGTCTTTCCTACAAGAAATCATCAACGGTGAAGATGAACCCCTAGAACGAAACTCACGTGTATCAGAAGATGAAGAAGAAGAGTACGATGCCCGTGAAACACCATGGCATTACATGCATACAAAGTTTCCATCTGACAACGATTGGGGCATCCCAGTACTTGACCTGAACCAACAAGCACGGTCAGTCATGACACCAATCATCACTTGGGGTGCTATCAGCCGTAAGAAACAGTTCGGTGGAACATACAACATGTATACCGAAGACAGACGGTGGGAGAACCTTTGGAAAGACCCTACTCCTATCGTGAAGTCTGGCTGTACAGCACTAACTGAGTTGAATTATTCAACAAACAACGACTACGCTGATATCCAAGTTCTTTACGACATCTACCGTAAACGCTGGCTGTCACGTTATTGGCAGTCATATGGAATCCAAATTTACGTTGACTTGAACTTGGCTACTGACCACTTTGACAAAGCACTTATCGGTGTCCCGCAAGGTTGGGGTGCATATGCAAGCCGCTTCAACGTTATGTTTGACCGTGGCACTGAAGTCATGGAATATCAGTTAGCCGTTGCAAAAGAACGAGCCGGTTCTACACCACTGCTAGTCATGCTTATTGGTGGTGGCGGCAAGGCTAAGGATTACTGCCGCAAGAACGGCTACATCTGGGTACCAGAACAGATTGAAGTCAACACCGGCAAGACTAAGAACGCCATCATGATTGGGGAAGAGGAACGAGAGAATGTTTGACGAATCAAAGGTAATCCCTAAACACTACAACGATGTAAGCTCAAACATATCTGCACGTTCTGTCTACACGAACTGGGGATTGAATGGTGACCTATCAATGGTCGTCAAGTACATCAAGCGAGCCGGTAAGAAGCCGGGTGAAGATGCATCGAGTGACTTGTATAAGTGCCTCTGGTATCTAACGGCAACACTGACAAATGATGAAGAGATTGCTGCGAAGGTTGTTAAGTACTGCGGTGAATTACAGTCTACTTCTCAAAAGCAGACTTCCGACGGACAGAGCGAATAGCACTATCGCAGTGCATCTCATAAGTAACAGCCCATGTACGTACAACGTGGGCTACTAACTCAGTCTGGTAATCATTCACAAACATCGAGTAAATCATTTCCTCTTGGTTGTTTTGTTTAATGATTATTTTCACTTCTGCTCGGACTCCAAGTGGAATCCAAGTAACAAGAACAACAAAATCTTTTACTTCTCGTTTGTTTACACATGCAGTACCACGAAAGGCACTAGCCATAATGCTGTCTTTCAAGCAAGGTGCTACGACCTCCTTGAACTCTTCTAATAGTCCTATGGTCAACATATTGGCATTCTAACATCTAAGCACTCACTGAGTGCGCATCCCAATATGCCATACAAGCCTCCACAGCGTCCTCTAGAGCCTTTGTTTCCACAGAACGGAACGATGGTCGCCTTGACGCCATTTCACTCCAGAATCCGAATTGTTCTACTGCAACGTCAACTTGACGACGCAAAGAAAAAAGTAGGTCCATTCTTCCCATGAACCTACTCTACTTCATAACTGCCAGATTGTCAACTACTTCTTCAGTTTATCTTGAGTCCTAAGGTCAATCTCATTGTTTAACCGGCGGAGAGTATCACTACGAGAATTTTCATTCTCTAGCTTTTTTGCTAACTTACCCGTATTGCCACCACGACGTTGAAGCCGACGAACAACAAGTTGGTCTTGTGGGCGAAAAGTACCAGCCGCTAGACGAGTAGTGATGTCACGTGCTTTCAGTAAATCAGATGTACTAACCTTACTAAACATCTGGCGTTGCTTTGGGATAAGTGGCTCTGGCTTTGGAGCACGTACTGCAAGGTTAGCCTCAGCACGTGTCCTAGACCCTCCAGAAGTAGGTGTTCCACCCATGGCTTTAGTTGGTTATCCCACGAGCGCGGTTACTTGCTGCATTCCCACCCGGAACCAACTTACCGTAAACATCCGGATTTGCTTTAGCCCTACGTCTAATTTCACCAAGTTCACGACGGATACCACCAGAACGTGTAGGAGACAACGCTGCGGTTAGGGCACTACCATATGATGTGCCAGAAACCCTCTTTTTCAATTTAGAAACTTCAGCATCACGTTGACTGGTTAGACTAGCGACACGTTCGTCGTTGCCACGTTTTCGTGCTGCACCAATCTGGCCGGTTAGACTAGCAACTTTGTATATTCTCTCTCGGTCTGCTTGTCGGAGATTTCCAGACTCAGTACGCAGTGGACCAATCATACTTCTACCCATGATGACACCTCTTAAAAGTTAACCGTAAGCACTCCACCATAAGTGCCTAGTTCCGACCAGTTTCGCTTCTTCCGGAAATATCCGTCACCGTCACGCTCAACAGCATATGCATCAGAAGGCTCAGGTGAAGTGTTACCTTCTACTGTCCATACACCCCAAGAGTGAACAGACTGAATAACCCCAATGTGACCGATGCGACCAAGTGGCTTGATGTAAAACAACACCAAGTCTCCCGGCAACACACGACCAGCCTTATTCGCAACGCTTGCCTTAGCATCAGCAACTGATATCCAACAACCGTTTTCCTTAGCCCAATTCGACCAGTCTGGCGTGTATCCACTACGTGGAAAAGTCGTGTCGTAGGTTGTACCAAGAGCCGTAGCCGCTTGCTTCATCCTAAAACGAACAACCGCTGCACACCATGGACTACCCGCTGGGATTGGTGGCTTACATGATGCTTGATAGGCTTCAACAGCCTCACCACGATTGACACCAACCTCTGTGACACCTATGTTAGCAACAGCCAACTCAAGTGCTTTTATCGCTATAGGACGATTAGTAGGTCGCATATACAAACCTTACTGGATTACGGAACACTTGCCCAATTACTTCTTGGGCAGATTCTTGATTACTTCGACAACAAGGAACTCAAGGATTTCATTATCTGAAGGGGTGCCCTTCTCTTTGTCTTTGATGCGCTTGACAATAGTCTTTGTCAGCGTAGAACCTAACTGTGGCTCTAGGGCTTTCATCGCACTTGCCATCGCCATATCTTCAGCCAAAGATACAAGAACCTTATCAACACCCTTGATGAGGTTGCGTTCTTCAATGCCGAACCATCGTTTCAATTTTGAACTAAACCAACTCATGACTAGCCTCCTATAACTACGGCTGGACCTATTCTCACGCCCCTATATCTTGCCTCACGAACCTTAGGTCGTGCTGTTGGCTCAAACGTAAAATTTATGCTTGGTATTGCTATGATTCTGTAGTCAGAATATGCAGTCTCATACTCATATGTTGAAGCGTATAAGTTATGTATTCGAACAACATCGCCAATCCAAAGGGGTCTGTCATCAGTGTTCCTAACAAGGAAATCTGAAGTCCACTCCACTAAGTCACGACCCGGTGTAAGTCTATCAACAAGAACGTCAAGTGCTCTTTGAGCCGCATCGTCAGTCGTTATGGACTCATTAATATGAACAACACTACAAATACGACCACGCCAGTTTCTTGGACGTGACGCCGGTGCAGTTGTTGGATTCTGACTAGCCGCATCGTTATAACTTCTAAATATAAGTCTATCTGTCCGTGGGTCACGTCCAATTACTTGGATGTGATTTGCTTCAGCCGCTTCATAATGGCGTGACAGTTGACGTATAGTCCTTTTGCTTCTTAGTGTCTTTGGTACTGATGCATTACTAGCCGCAACATCACTCTCATACAAGTTCATCATTACAGTATTCGATAAGACTGATGGACTTATAAAACAGTATCTATATCCAGTGCTGGTTGGCATCCAGCCACGAGTGTATGTTTGTGCGTAGTCATTCCATAATTGGTTTAACCACTTTGCAACAGTATCTCCACGCTCTGGGGCAAGACTCCATTTACCCGTCGAAATGATAGGAGAGTATGGAAGTTGAAATGCTGGGATGTTGATATAGTAATCACCAGAGCCATACCCACAAATAGCCAAAAGGTCTTTAACTGCATAATCCAACTCAGTTCCATCGTACGGGACTGAGTCAATAAGCATCATCAGTTCAAACTCACGTGACCTATCTTTTCCTTCAAATGACATAGAAGGGTAAAGCATTGCGTAGTCACCCGGCTCGTAAGTTATCTCAGGAGAATCAAATGTCCCACGGCATATATCTAAGTATGTGTTATCGCCCTTTTTTATGGCAATTCTAAATGGTCTATCTGATTGATACAAACTATTGTCAACAGCAGCATCATTGTAAAGTAATCCATATCTGGTCTGCATCTTGACTGTTTGAGTGCCGTCTTCATCAACAGAACACTCTAGACTTTGAATATAGTTCGTAATATCAACGGAGCCGTTATACGTATTTACTGTTGTTGGCGTGGAAAATAAGTCAATCGCATATACACCCCAAGTAGCATTCCCATCTCCCGTTAGTTGTGCTGATGCATATACGTCGGCAACTGGTACGGATGGATTCCATGCTGTTAAATCGGCTTTTACGACACCAAGTGTTGATGTAATAGTTGCTGAGTTTGGACCTATCCGGTCAGCACCAGCCGCCCATCCTGAAAATGTAGTACCTACCGGTGGGATTGCACGTAATGTTGTATTTCCGCCATAAACTGTTCCAGATGTTTCAAACTTACACTTAGCAACTTGAACCATCGGATGGAATGGTGCTGGAACATACCAGTAAAACTTAGAACTTGGTGTGATGTCGTTCGTATTTGGGTCACCAACATCTGGGTCTAAGTCTTCGAATGTATGGCAAAAGTTTGTTCCGTAATTGCTGATTACAAGAAGTTCACGTTTTCGACAAGGCATCAAGACAAGGTTTACATAAGTATTTGCGGGAGACATTGAATACAACTTCATGCCACCGGGACGCATACCACCCTTTGTAGAGTCGTACTTTTCTAGTTTTTGTGCGCCTTTATAAACAACAATTGCACCACCAGCCATGACGTCAAGTCGTACTTCATTGGCCTGACCATAATTCCACCCACATCTAAAAGCAACGGTCTCGTTCGCTTTTTTAGTTCCAGACATAAAGAATGAAACATACATAGGTTGATTAGACGGAAGAACTTCACTCAACACCGCAACAGTGTTTACTCCCTCAGATGTTATGTAATAGTCTGTGGAGTGCAGTAATTTAACTTCCTTCCATTTAGTTGGTTCAGTTAATGTGTCGTAGTCGGTAAGACGTTTCCGTGCGTAGTTACCAGCACCACTAGTCGTCCACGTAGGAGTCAATGGCAAAGGAGAAAGCATTGCAGTACCGGTAACAGCATCTACAAAGATAGTGCTTGTAGTGTTCCGCATATTCCATGTAGAGCCTTCACCAGCAACGCAATACCTAGGTACAGATACACGCTTTTCTGGTACATCTAACTCTATTTTTACTGGCCAATCTGTAGCCATTTATTATCTCCGGTAAGGGTTGTTTACATCACCTTTGCGTGATTGCTCATTCATGAAAGCACGTAAACCTTGTTCTATCAAGGTTGGGGCAGTTCTTAGACCCGGTGAGTTAACACGTGCTCCACCTCTAAGTTCAGTAGCAGTAACGCCGAGTTTAGCAAGTTCACCACCACCGAGTGTCTGAGTGCGCAATGAAAGTCTATCAGCCGTCTTGCCTGTGTTGGTGGCAATCTCTTTGAGCGTATCAAGTGATTTATTCCCACCACCTATTGCACCAGTTGGCTGAACTGGTCGATTGCCATAGTTTAAACCATCTGGTAAGTTTGGCATGGCTTGCATGTTTTTTGCAATGCGACCATAAATGTCATCTGCTTTAGTGCCAACACTACCGAATGCTTTTCCAATATTTGCCAATTCAGGTACGCTATTGAAGGCATTTTTGATATCACCAAATAGGTTAGGGACAAGAGTTCCAGCCGCTCGCTTCTTGTCTAATTCAGCAATTCTTTTTTCACGTGCTGCGGCTGAATCCTCCATTACTCCTCCAGCAATGCCCATTCCAATGGTTGGAGCAACAAAAGATGTTACAGCGGAGCCAATCATTTCACCGATGCCACCTCCGTAGTAACCAATTGCGTCAATTATGTTTCCTTCTTTAAGTGCTTGTGTTCCAGTAGCAAACTGTTTCAATGAACCCATCGCCATTTTCATTGCCGCCATAAATGGTT
>Ga0315905_10006349_pt1 | contig 12018 bp, 6 predicted proteins | sample LakEriMetagenome_5_FD_203522 | JGI IMG/M metagenome (GOLD analysis project Ga0315905, IMG submission 203522) | Freshwater fungal communities from buoy surface, Lake Erie, Ohio, United States - Buoy 4 MA121 | ecosystem: Environmental > Aquatic > Freshwater > Lake | place: USA: Lake Erie, Ohio...
AAAAGTGCCGCAGCGTTTGTAGTGGCCGTAAGCGTTTGTTTCGTGGCAGTGTCGATAATGTCAAAGAACAGTCGGACGCCCGGTATCTGCCACACATTGTCGCACATGTCAAGGGTGATTACGTTGTATGCTAGCCTGTCCTCCTTGACGTAGTGCATGTCTTTGAGGTGGCTGAAGCGCGCATCCTCTTGGCAGGCCTCGAGCAAAGTGGCTAGGAGCATTGACGCTGCCCGTTGTAACTCCGAGTGTTGGGCAGACGGCTTTTGGGCGTTTGTGCACTTGTCTTTAGTGTATCTAGCGGTCATGATAGTCGATATTCCCTCTCTGCAGGCAGTCATTGCAGTGTCAGTGCCAGAGTACATGACCTCCTTTTCCGCTGAGGTGGGCGGAGCGTATGGTGGAGGTACATCATTAGGGGCAAGGTTCAAGTTGGTGGGGTAAGAAACTTGATGATTTACAGTCATCTCGTGCATACGGGTTGCAACCTTGAAGAGCAATCGAATCAGTTCCTGATCTCCCGACGGCCACGCGTTAAAACTGCCGAAAATCCCCATGCGCAGCTCGGTTGGATCAACATCTAGGAGCAGTGTGATGCTACGCTCATTTGCAGCAGCCCTCCTTGGAGGAGGCATGTTTCAGTTTCAGGAGCTTGTGTCCGTCGCAGGGGTAGTTATCCACTGTAGCCGGGTCGCGGAGATGCCACAGACGTTGTCGCTTTGGGCGAGGGTTCACGTCGATGTTGTCGGCAAGTGTCCCAGGGGTCTCGTCCGCCGGGTTAATGTCGCTCCCGTCGAGTAGACCCAGCCTCTCCGCCCTGAGGACGTTTGCAGCGTGTTCGGCGAGTGCTTGAAAGTCTTGTCTCGTGAGACTGGGCAAGTCCTCCGCCTTGCGGTTGATGGCGATACACAGCTCTTCTTTCTTGAGCGCGTCGGTCAATGCCCGGCTCGCAACAGCTGAGTCGTGAATGACAGTCGGATCAGGGTGCTTTCGTTCAGTCTTATCGCAGTTTAAGCGTAAGCAGGTGCTCATCACCAGCGTTCTCCTGTATCAAGGAGAGTCTTTAGCAACCCAAGACATGCACATTCTTTACTGAATCTTAGAGCGCGCGCCCTCCAACCTCCGGGCGCTGCCACTTAAACCCCACTCGAGACACTCAACGGCAACGCAGGAAAGTACCGTTGCCCGCAGCCGTCACTATCCCTCAGGGACATCTGGCATCGGTGGATTACGACCCTCGTCGATTCCTGTAGTAATCTTCTCGGGCCTTGTATGTCTATCGAATAATCTCTTCCTCTTGGTGGTAATCTTAATCTCGGCCCTTGTATGTCTCAAGTAATCTCATTATTTCAACCGAGTTCTGGACATCAAGAACCCCTTCGAGTGATAATCTCATCGAGTGGTAAATAACTAGAAAGACTGAGATAAACGGCTTTCCCAGACCCGTATCCGGATACCCCCATATTCGCCCATAAAGGCCTCGTTGGTCCCGTATCCGAATGGCAATAAAGGGACCGTGACCGACTCATGAAGTCTCCTTTATCGCTCCTTGATCCGGCACCGGAGCGCAACTCGCGAACTCGAGAGTTTCCCCTCTCGTCTTCTTTGACGAAATCTAAGAAAAATCTCCCGCCTTTGCTGTTTATAGCAAGAGGCTAATAGTATTGAGGAAGTAATTACTCACCCTTGTCGAGAAAACACAATTTTTTGTAAAAGAATTTGCTCATGTGAAAGTAAAAACGCAACGATTCGGCTTTTCGGCTGAAAGTCCACACGAGATTGCGCGCTGATCTCGGACGAAATTCCATACGAGATTGCGCGCTGAAGTAAAAATGAACTCTCTTTCTCTCTCTCTCTTTCTCTCTCTCTCCCCCTCTCTCTCTGTACATATAAGCAACTTTTTTGTTTCTGCAAGAATAAATAAAGACATCATCATTATCTGAGTCGCTGCCGCGGAGAGCAAGGCGGCGGACCAATAATGGGGGAGGGGAATCTATTCCCTGCCTCCCCCGGGCCCTCCCACGCGGCTCTCCTTGATGCAACTGATGAGACGGACGGCGTGACACTTGCGACTCTGCTCGATGGTTCAAACCAGATATTTTGAGTCGGAGATGACTCCGCTCGCGCACTTGCAAAATGAAACTGCGGAAAGTTCACCAATTCAGCTTCTTTGGAACGGCATGCCTCAGTACGCCAGAAGTGAATTTGGCGTCGATACTCTTGCACGGTTTGCTGTGTTGCCGCTGATTGCTCTCGCATCTCCTGTGTGGCTGCGGGGGGTGAAGAAAAACATTTTCCCGTCATTCGTGAAGAGTGTTACTAGCCCGCGGCTTCATAGCATGAATGACATAGCAGGCAAGGTTGGTTCATCCCGATGGTTCATCATGGTTCATCAGGTTCATCCGGACCCCCGTGCAACAGATGCAGCTGATACCCCGACCCCGCACAAGTGGACTCAGAGTTTCCGCTGACTAATGTCATGGAATATCAGGCACTTGGAATATCAGTCATTCCCCCTCTCTCCCTCTCTCTTCCCCTCTCTAACGCTTTTGTGACAGCTTTCCTCGTGTGTGCTTGTCACACGTTCCCCCGAGCAGGGACTGGGGAGCGTGTGAATGACTCTGCACACACTGAGCAAAGACCCAACGGGCGGAAGTACATTTTATCCTCAGTGGTGACTGTCACTGACCTGTTTCTGAGATCTGACGGGCATTTCTTTCATCCTGCACCCGCAGTTCTGCGGCCACCTTGATCTTGTGCTGGAGATTGAGCATGACGAACCCAAAAATGATGAAGATGCAGCACAGTAGCGGCAAGTGTTGGAGCACACTTGATGCCGCGAGGTCCTTTCCAATCTGATGGGGTGAATGTGCGGTAAGGGTCGGGGAAGCATCGCGTGCGCAGGACGGAGGGCAGCAAACAGAAGAGCGGGTTACCGCGCAATATCTTGGATTGTTGCTTCCTATCTCACTGTCTCCCGGCGTAAAAGTAGTTGTACGTACCACTTGCAGCTCGAACTCGGCAGCCTTGCGTGCTAGATCACTTTTCAGCGTAGCAATCTGGGCTTCACACTTCAGCGCAGCATCTACCACTTTTAACTCGAACTCGGCAGCCCTGCGTGCTAAATCGCTTTGCAGCGTAGCAATCTGGGCTTCACACTTAAGTGCCGAAATGGTCCGATCCCGCTCCCGCACCTGCAGGAGGGCTGTCACACACCAACGACGTGGCAGCCCGCTCGCATCGCGTATCATGGCAAGGCCGCTGCGCCGGGCGCGGAGAGACGCGCAGCGAGCGGACCGAAACCTGCTCCTGGGCCTCCGTGTAGTCGCGCCGCGTCAGAACGCGGAGCAGCCACCCCATGCTTGTCACAAGGTTCTGCATCGTGCACTCCTATGACGGCAATGATATCGCCGATGTTGCTGTGGCAGTGTGCCAGAGCGCCGAGGGAGCGCTGGGAGGGCGACGAAAGTCCAGAGGGGCGCGTGAGCGCGATGCCGGAGCGAAGTGTGTGGGGCCCAGCCTGAGGAGCTTGGAGTGTGTTGTACATAGAGTAGAAGTAGATGTTGACAGAGCAATTGACACGAACACGATCACAATAACGAAACCACGAACTCGCGGCTGTCAGCGCGAACTCGTGCAAGTCACGCCTTAAAATGCAACGTTAAAAGAATATCAGATACAGCTGTACTAGAGTTACAACTCTCGTGTGAAGAATTCTAAGAGTTACAACTCTCGTTTTCAGTGTGGGCTGGTGGGCGGACTAGCTAGCTAGCTAGTCCGCCCGGAGAGGGCGGACTCCAGATCCCCTGATGGTTGGGATCAGATCCCCCGATGGGCTGGTGGTGGGGTCTTGCACCAGCAACCCTGAAGTTTTGGGTTCGATTCCCGAACGAGAGGAACCAGGGAAAACAGGCGCGCCCTGTCTGCACGGCCAGCCTCCCGGGTACGTGGAGGGTGAGCTCGTGATCGAGGTCCCAGAGGAAGCGCAAGGCAGCCTTTTGACGGTGCCGGGCAAGGGCTTCGCCTGGCTCGCGGCCTCGGTGGTGCGCGCACATTTCGGTCCTAATGAACGCCGCCGGCTGCGCACAGCGCGGGCGTGGGTCCGCCTGCGCGAGCTCGCGCGCAAAGCGGCGAGTCTGCGCTTCGACTGCATCGGATCAGCCCTGTGGCTCCAAGCGCTCGACTCCCGCCGCAGGCGCGAGGCTGGCGATGCGCCGGCGATCATGGTGCGCCTGACACACCCAGAGGTCATGGGCAACGAGTGGGGCGTAGACATCGCAGTGTTTCAGAGCGAAACTGCGAGCTCGGTCAAGGCATGCGCCCTGGGCATGCTGGCGTGTGGCGTCCTGATCCCCGGCGCCCGCGCACGCCGCTGGACCAGCGCCAGGGTCAGACGGGAGGCCATCGCGGGCCACAAGATGATCAAGCTCACGGTGGGTGGCCAAGACGTGGTTCTGGACCACTCGCGCACGCTGGCGCAGAGCGGCATCGGGGCGGGCGCGACGCTCGCGCTCAAGTCGACGGGCCTGCTCGGCGGCATGCCCACTTCCTACCCAGCAACAAACTCTCCCGCATCCGCCGCCAGCAGAGACGAGCAAGGACAGATTGCAGAAGTGCAGCGAGATGCAGAAGTGCAGCGAAACGGCAATTTGGAGACGGAGATTCCGCGCACTCTAACCGAGATTTTGAGCGGCATCGGGGCGGGCGCGACGCTCGCGCTCAAGTCAACGGGCCTGCTCGGCAGCATGCCCACCGCCTACCCACATGATGCAGCAGCAGGCGCACTACAACATGATCATGCATGTCCAGCAGCAGCAGATGCCGCAGCCCCAGGAACCGATGCAGGCTGCGGCGCTCGACCAGGGGCAGGAGCAGCCTCAGGGTCAGCAGCAGGCGCAGGAGCAGGCGCTCAAGACCAGCAGATGCCGCACGAGCTAATGCTCACGCTGCGGGGCCTCGATGACGCGGCGCTCCGCCGCGAGTTTGACCACCATGCCGACAAGGCCGCGGGCGCCGAGGGTGAGAAACTCATGAGCAAGGCTGGCCTCGCCAGCTTCATGCGCGACAAGGGGCTCGCGCACGGCGAGGCAGAGGTCGGGGGGGCGATGGAGCGTGTGGACACGAACAAGTCCGGCGACATCGACTTTGGCGAGTTCTGCACCCTCGCGCAGGCCACCTCCGACCTCGAGAAGGTGCTGCAGGCAAAGCATCTGGAATGTATCCTATGCTACTACTTCCCCAAGGGCAAGGACACCAACCTCGAGGACCTCGCCGACATGCACCGCGCCCAATTTTCCGACATCCTCGATAAGTCGAAGGACGCGATGGTGCAGGTTCTAGTGGACCTCGCAATGCAGATGAAGGCCGTCGGCAAGGCCCAGGACGGCGCGGGCGGAAGCAAGTTTAGAGGCGAGCTGAAGGGGGGCAAGCTTGACGACTTCCACAGGGGCGTCACGGGCGTCTGCGGCGAGCCCGACGCCGACATCGAGAAGGGCATGTGCGAGGAGCACACCGAGCGCCCCGACTCCCACGTCGAGTTTTCGACGTCCAACTATGGGCTGACGACCACTCCGTCAAAGGAGTGGGCGCTCGTGCTCGAGGGCGGCAGCGGGTGTGCCGAGGTGGAGGGGAAAGAGGGCAGTGTAATCGTGAAGGGCACGCGGGGCTGCTGCAAAGTATCGGGGCTAAAGTGGCTCAACACCGGAAACGCAGATCCTACCTGGGCTCTTGGTTCAAAGTGGCAGGCTGTTGGCGACACGCAGCCCACCGAGGGCCGGCAGCTGACAAACTCCATGTTGGCGGATGCGTTGGCGAGCAAGACGACCAACACTGCGCGGTTGACGAAGGTGTTTCATGAACTGGATCGCAACCGTGACGGTGCGCTTTCGCTCGAGGAGTTTACGCCACTCGTCAAGGCCATGGGCGTGGAGGAAGAAGCCGTGCAGCCAATTTTTAGTGACATCGACACGGGCAGCAATGGCGGTATTTCCAAGAGCGAATTCCTCGCCTATTTCCGCCAGAATTGCGGAGGCGACGATCTTGACATCCTGAGCGATGATGAAATGCAACATTTTCTAGACGAGCTGTTCAAGAAATTCAAGATGACGAAGGTGGTCGACTTCACATTCACGAAGGAAGACTTGGACAAGTTTGGCATCATCGACCTGCGCAGTACCGACTTCATCGAGGCGAGCGGCTCCTACTTCAAACCGATTGCGAGCTCCGCTGAAATTTTGGCGAACCCACGTCTGGCAAACGCGCTAATGCACCAGACTGAGTTTACGCAGCAAGAGTGGGACGCGTTTGGCGTCCACGGTCTTCGCATGCACCACTTTGTCAAGTCGGGCAACTCCTACTTTCAACCTGCTGGAGAGGTGCAGGCAGACGTGCGCGTGCTGCGCCCGCTCAAGCACTATGGCGACTTTGGCGCCGACGGACGGCTCAAGTGGGGCGTGGGCGATGTGGTCGTGGTGGGCGAAGCGTTGACCGCCGTTGAGGCAGATGGGTGGGGCAACGTGAGTGAAGTATCGCACTCGGAAGTATCGCCCCCTGTGCTACTGAGGCAGAAGTCGAACTCTGTTCTACTTCGCTGTTCTCGTGAGATCGCGAAAGATACGGAGGGCACGGTGCTGGAGTTCAATGCCGAGGTCGCCAAGATAGCGTTCCGCATAATTCCGCAAAAAGATAGCGAGCCCGTTTTGGCGGAGCTGTGGGTGTTGCCGGACCAATTTTACCGCCTGTACCCCCGCCCCAGTGCCAGCGACACGCCCATCCAACGCCGGGTGAAGCTGGCCAGGCTGCGGCGCTGCGACGTCCTCGCCCTCATCCTCTACACGGGTGTGTTTGTGTACCTGTGTGGGTGCGTGCCGCGCGATCGCATGCAGTCCTTGTCCCTCCTCACGGCACCTTGTCCCTTTCCCAGTGGACTGTCAAATGATGCCTGTTCAGGCGAATCACGATCATGCTCGCGCACTAACCACGCCCACCAATCCTCAGGGCCCATGTTTGTCCTCTACAACGCGCTGCTGCGACACTTTGGCTCCTGCGGGGTGGTGGAGGCGGGCATCGACTTTGGGTCGAACGAGTTTTGGGATCAGTTCAACGCGAAACAAATCGACGCGTGGGTCGAGCACAGCGGCCACAGATTCACGAATACGATCCATGCGCTGGCGTCGGCCATCAAGAAGCTGCAGGGCCTCACGGCCGAGAAGCCGAGCACCCGCCTCTACCGCGGCCTCGGCGGCCTCGACGTGACAAAGTTTGCCAAGAGCTGCGGCTTCACCGACAAGGCCTTTACGAGCACGACCAAGGACAGGAAAATTGCGCTCGAGTACAGCGGCGTCCACAAGGGCCTCATAGGGACGGTGCTCTGCATAGAAACGTCGACGACCAACAATGGGGCCGTCATCTCGGAATTTTCGCAGGCAAAAATTCTCAAAAGTAAGCTCCGCAGCGGCATGATAGAGTCGATGTACCAGGGTGTTGACTTTTCAGAATGCCAATGTATGTACGTAAATAATATGTATATAAAAGTATATCTGAAATAGGCACACATTCTCAAAAGTCAGCTCCGCAGAGGCTTTCTAGCGTCGATACATTCGGGCGCTGACCTTTCAGAATGCCTACGTGTGTGCGTGGCAGTACCCCGGCGAGGAGGAGACGGTGTGGAATGCGTGTTCGTTCCTGCAGCACCTCCCCGGCAGGGATGAGGTGGTGCTGCCGCCAGGGGGCGGCATAGTGCGCATCTACCACGTACTCGTCAGCGCCAACAGCCGCGCCGAGACCGTCGAGGAGCTCGAGGGCCGCCGCAAGCGCGTCGTCGTGCAGGTCCTCGAGACGCTGCACGCCGACGTGTGCCGCGCCGTCGACGCGGCCGCGGAGACGGAGGAGTTTAAGCAGCGGGTGGCGCAGGACAAGTCCCCAAAAGACAAAGATAACTTGATCCGCTCCATCAAGGACGAGAGCAAGGCGCGCGTGGCGGTGTACAAGGCGCTGCCGGACGGCGCGTACGGCGAGATCGAGCTCCTTGGCGAGGCCGTGTACAAGGGCCTCGCGCTCCAGCTGCTGGCGAACGCCAAGATCCGCCTCTGGCTCGAGGATCTGTCGCTCAACTTGGTGCACATGGGCTGGAAAGATGGGCCTGACTACCTCGGCCTCAAAGCAGCGCAGAGACGGAGGCTGGCGCAGCGGAGGCGGCTGCTGCTGCAGGAAAGCTCTGAGGACGCGACGGCGGCTCTCGCGCTCGAGGACTGCCGTGAACGCCTCCTCGTCACGGGCAGAGGGTCCGCGGCGCTCGAACACAAGTCCCCGTTCTCGGGTGAGACCCCGCTCATCGCTCAGGTGCAGCTGGGCGAGTACGACGATGTCAAGCGCCTCCTCCAGGCTCGCGCCGACGCCAACGCCGCCACCGCACGCGGGGAGCGGGCGCTGCTGATCGCGGCCAAGGAGGGGCGCGAGGACCTGGTGGAGCTACTTGCGGGTTTTCAGGCCGAGGTCGACGGAAGTGATGCAACGGGGACAACAGCCTTGATTTGGGCGAGTAAAGAGGGGCATCTCGCCGCGGTGCAGGCCCTCTTGAAGGTCAAGGCTGATACAGGTTGGCAAGACCAGCGCGGGTACACCAGTTTGCACTTGGCCTCCCAGTCTGGGCACCTTAAGGTGGTGCAGACGCTGCTGCAGCACGGCGCCAACGTGGCGACGCGCGAGCACGGGGGGAGAACAAGCTTGCACGAAGCCTCCTACGCAGGGCATCTTGATGTGGTGCGGACGCTAGTGACGCACGGCGCCGACGTGACGGCGAGGACCGAGTTCGGGGTGACCAGCTTGCACTGCGCCTCCAGGACCGGGGACTGTGACCAGCTTGCACTGCGCCTCCAGGACCGGATTGCGGTGGTGCGGACGCTAGTGACGCACGGCGCAGACGTGGTGGCGAGGACCAATGACGGCGACACCCCCCTCGAATACGCAACGAACATCGAGGTAAAGAAGGTGCTGATGGAGCTCGGAGCCAAATATTCGCTGTTGTATGCGGCTGAGAAGAACATGCACAAGGTGGTTCTGGACCTCATCAAGGAGGGCGCTGAAGTGAACGAAAAAAACAAACACGGGTCGACCAGCTTGCACGAAGCCTGCTATGCAGGGCACCTTGATGTGGTGCAGACGCTGCTCCAGCACGGCGCCAACGTGGCGACGATGACCAAGCGCGGGTACACCAGCTTGCACGAAGCCTCCTACGCAGGGCATCTTGATGTGGTGCAGACGCTGCTCAAGCACGGCGCCAATGTGGCGACGATGAACAAGGACGGGAAGACCAGCTTGCACTATGCCTGCTGGCAGGGGCACGCAGCGGTGGTGCAGACGCTCCTGCAGCACGGCGCCGACGTGGCGGCGAGGGACAATAACGGCGATACCCCAGTCGACTACGCCGAAGTCTGCGATAAAGAGGTCATGAAGGAGGAGGTCAAAGCTGCGCTGCTGAAGCACGGCGCCGACGTCGCGGCGAGGGACACGAACGGCGAAACCAAGGAGGTCAAGGCTGTCAGGAAGATCAGGCATGCGCTGCAGAGGGAAGCAGAGGCTATAGTTCGCGAGGCAGCGGAAATGGAGGCCAAAGTGCGGAAGGCGATCGCGGCGGCGGCCCGAGTGATGCCGCTGGAGGCCCAAGTCAGAACCTAGTAGCCAAGTTGAAGAAATTTTTTTATCACACCGTACTCAACATGCATGTTAATAATTAAAGATGTTTGTCCATTTTCGATGCATTGTTCGTCATGTCATAATTTCTGCATATTTTTGTTAGGTTGAATGCGCGCCAGCTGCTGTAGCTTCCTTCCCGTGAGATGCGCCTCGCGGCTCCCCGCCGCCTGCGGCGTCTCTTCAGATGTGCGCTAGCTCCACACGCCGGGAGATATACGTGTAGCACCTTACACCACCGTAGAGCTCGTTGTACCCTTTGTGGCCGGGACTTCTCCACAGCCGCGGGTCCCCGTGCGCTCGTCGGTGCTGGGCTTCCAGCCCGGCCACCGCCCGTGCCGCTTAGGCCATTTTTTTGCACGAGAATACTTTACTGAATGAAGAACGAATTCTCCTAAGGAACAAATTCTCCGATCTACTACCAATCCGTGACATATCCTCAATTCTCACGAGCTAACTGTTCTGTGACCAACAGCATATTCTAACACTCCCCCTTCGTGTGAATTGAGACTCACTCCTATTCTGCTTCTCTCACCACATGTCAGTCACCATCCAGGTCTTTTCATCTGACATGTACTGTACTTGCTCATCTGCAAGTTTGACGTAATACTCCCCTCTCTTGCTGGCTAGACACTTCTTTATAAGCCTTTCAAACGTAATTGCAGGCAACGCCTTTGTCAACACGTCCGCCAAATTCATGTCAGTAGGAGTATATCTCACCCTAACCGATCCCTCCGTAACAGCCTGCGCCACGAACTTGTACCGCACATCAATGTGCTTACTTCGACCCGCCGAGCTGCACTCGTTTTCAGCGATGAGAATAGCCGCTTTGTTGTCTTCCCAAATCAGGAGAGTTGACTCAACTTGCCGGTGACCAAGCTCTCTCATGAGCGAACGCAAGTATTTCACCTCGCAAACTTCCGAACACAAAGCCACATATTCAGCTTCGCAACTGCTGAGCGTGACGATGTTTTGCAGCCCGCGTTTCCAGCTGACTGCTCCGTTGTTGACAAAATTGATAAATCCTCCATGGGACTTCCGCGTCATAGCATCCATAGCAAATGAAGCATCAACCGCACCGATAATCACATTATCACATCCCTGCTCCTCTTCCAAGGCAGACGACACCCACGTGATAGCAAAATCCCGCGTTCCCGCCAGATACTTGATAATACGTTTGGCTGCTTCAATGACCTTGGTACACGGTCGTGCCAAATGCCGACTAAGCACACTGACCGCGTGACTGATATCGAACCTCACGGCAGTGGCACAATACCCAATACTTCCTCTCATTTGCGAGATCATGGATTCACTCGGCTCTTCCTTGAAATCTTCTTCCGTGAGAACAAAACCCGGCTCCATCGGCGTCGCGAACTTACGACTATCCTCCAACCCGAATCTTTTCACGATCTTATCGATATAAGTCCCCATAGTCGCCGACCAAGACCACCTATACTGGCTTCTTTCAAAATGGATTCCCAAGAATCTATCGAGAGTTCCCTCATGTGCTATCCCCCACGTTTTCCGCAAATGATTGAAGAAACGCTCCCGCAATTCCAAATCCGTAGTGCAGCATATGATATCATCCACATAGCTCGCAAAGATCATCTCTCTTCCCCGAGCGTCCTTGTACCTGTACATGCACTGGTCTGTTACCAGCCTCTCAAAACTCGCATACTGCACTTTTATCTTTCCGTCCGCATCTTTGAACTCCACCTTTTCGGAGAAACCTTCGATTTCAGGCCCGAGGTGTTTCATAAATGCCTTGCTTGCTCCACGCAATCCATAGATCGAACGAGTCAACCTCAAGATCTTGTTTGAGTATTCTCCAGCTCCTTGCGGCAGTCTCATATACACCGCTTGATCGTCGAGCCTAGTACCTAAGTATGCCCCCGAGAGGTCCTAACTGTCAACGTGCCATTTGGGGTTGCACATCGTAGCTATCAGCGTCCGAATGGCTGTAAAACCTATCGTAGGCGAGAACGTATTCCACACAGTATCCACAGCAGGTTTCTGTGCACAGCCCACGGCTGCTAATCTCGCTTTCCATTTCAAGAAGTACTCCTTCCCATCATTAGGCGAAATTTCATATTTGCGCTTGTACACCGTCTTGCTTCGCAAAACCTGCACCTGCTTGTCTTTTTCGACAGCCTTAGCCTGACGCTCGTCAAGCAACACGCCCATCGACATCTCAATCAATTGTTGGATTTCCTTCCAAGCTGCCTTCCGTATCTCCGCGCACTCTTTGTGAGCGTCTTTGGTTCATCGTCGTAGATTGTCTCCCGACTCATGTCTGGCACAGGTACTTCAAGCATCCCGTCCCCGACGACC
>Ga0315905_10006350_pt1 | contig 12017 bp, 10 predicted proteins | sample LakEriMetagenome_5_FD_203522 | JGI IMG/M metagenome (GOLD analysis project Ga0315905, IMG submission 203522) | Freshwater fungal communities from buoy surface, Lake Erie, Ohio, United States - Buoy 4 MA121 | ecosystem: Environmental > Aquatic > Freshwater > Lake | place: USA: Lake Erie, Ohio...
GCGGCCATTTGTGAGTCTGGCGTCTTGGCACTTGCTGCAACGCCAATCCAGATGCTGAACTGATAGTCTTCAAAACCTTTGGTGGCCTTTGCCACGGGCAACTTGGGTAGGCGTGCCAAGGGTTGGCTGGAGGCCAGCGCAATCGCTTTAATCTGACCATTCTCGATGGCACCAATCACCGGGCCAACCAGAGGGACGACCGCAAAGTCAAGCACGCCGCCCATCAAGTCTTTAAGGTAGGGCGCCATGCCGTTGTAGGGCGCATGCAAGCCACGTGCGCCCGCTGTTTGCAGGGCCTTTTCTGCCATCAAGTGATAGAGGGAACCTATGCCCGTGGAGCCATAGCTGAGAGGCTTCTCTGCCTTCTTGGCGAAAGCGACAAACTCGTCCAAGGTGTTGACAGGCAAGTCCTTTCGAACAGCGATCGCAATGGGTGTGTGCCCTACTAAAGCGGCTAAGCGCATGTCCTCTGGCTTGTTTTTAGCGGCTGCTAAGCCCAACGGGGTGTAGATCAGCTCCAATGGGGAACCCGCCAACAGGGTGTAGCCATCGGGCTGGGCATTGGCTGCCTTGAGCACCCCAAGTGAGCCACCCACACCCACCACGTTTTCAACGATGATAGGTTGGCCGAACACATCTGCCATGCCTTTGCCGACAGCGCGGCCCAGCACATCAGAGCCACCGCCCGGTGGAAACGCCACGATCATGCTGATGGGTTTGGACGGGAAGGTCTGCGCGACAACTGCTGTGGCCAACGCAAGGCCCGCAAACAGAGCACTGCAATGACGAATCAAAGCGCGGGGGGTGAGGTGCATGATGATCTCCAAATATATGTTGTTATGACAAGGGGCTGAGGTCAATGTTAGTGGGCTCAATTCAATGTGTCCAATGACTTATTTTTCTTGTTATCATTCATTTTCCTCATTCGAACAGAAGGGAATCCGCAGTGAATATCAAGCACTTGGAACACTTGCTGGCCCTGGCAGATACCGGCTCGTTCAGCCGAGCTGCCGAAAAACTGTTCATTACCCAATCGGCTCTTAGCCGCAGCATTCAAAGCCTCGAGGACGAATTGGGCGGCAAGGTGTTGGATCGTATTGGCAAGCGCAATGAGCTCACGCCTTTGGGCCTAGATGTTGTCTCCCGAGCGCGGCACATTGTGAGGGACGCTTCCGAGTTGCGCCACAGTGCCAAGCTGCTCAAGGAGGGCGGCCGCGGCGCTATCGGCGTGGGCCTTGGCTCTGGCCCCGCTGCCTTGTTAATGGTGCCGCTGATGTGCGCTGCCGCATCCCAGCCAGGGTTGCGGGTAGCCGTTACTCAAGGGCCAGTGGAGCTGCAGATTCAGCAGCTGCGTAGTCGCCAGATCGATGCCATGGTGGTGGACATGCACCGCGTGATACCGAGCGCTGACCTCAACATTGAATCGCTGGTCGAACTCAAGGCTGGCTTTGTTGTTCGTGACAAGCATCCTCTGGCCGGCAAGAAGTCAGTCAGTCTGACAGAAGTGTTGCGCTTTCCAGTGGCGTGCATTCCGCTTTCGGATGAGGTGGCACGTTTGCTGGTGGACCAATATGGCCTGCAGGCTAACCCCTCGGAAATGGTGTCGCTGCGTTGTGACGATATCAACGGCCTGCTTGCTACTGTTGCGCAGACTGACGCGATTTATCTGGGGGTCATTGCGGCGGCACGTGGCCGGCTCAAGGACGGAAGCCTGGTAGAGCTACCCCTCAAACCCCGCTTAAAGGCCACAGCGCGCTTTGCCTATGTGACGCTTGCTGGGCGCACCGAGGCGCCGGCTATGGTCTATTTCCGCCAGTTCCTGCGCGCACATTTGAACGAACAGGAAGTGCTTGGATAACAAAGGTGCCATAGGCATCAAAAAAACCGCCTTGATTTTCATTGCCCAAACACCAGTCCCTGCACTTGATCATGTTGTTTGCATGTGCTTACCGCGGAAAAATGCGCGACGCAATTGGCTTCACAACATAGTCTGTTTGAAACTTACAGTCTGCTGTGTTGGTTGAACTCAGTTGTTTGCAGCGATCTGAAATGCTGGTGGGTGTTGGCTTCTGGCCTTTTTCGACCCAGTTCAACAAGGCTTCAAAAAGAGGCGGGTAGTGCGCATCACCCCAATAGCTGTGTTCACTCGAATTCACAAAGACTTGAACAAGCTGGTCGGCTTTGCCAGATGCTGTCATTTTTTGACGCAAAACGCTTTGGCCTTCAACCATCACAGTTGAATCACCGATGCCATGTCCACTGATTACAGGCACAGCAAACTTGCCTTGGTAATCGACATCGGCGGCAAACCTTGCGACAGCTTGAGGATCTGCTTGGAAACGTGGAATTGATGCGTTCAATTTGACATCGTCAGATGAACCGCTGTACTTCACATTGGCATTGCCAAATGGACTGACACCGCCATTTTTTGTCACAACATCTTGCAGTGCGAATGTGCCCCAGCTCAAGTGACTCATGACCGAGCGCTCTGGAATTTTGAGAACATCCACAATGGTTTTGAGTTTTTGAGCTTGTGCGGGGGTGCGTTGTGCAGCTGGTGTGCCCGTGCCCAGACACTCATTGGCTCTTTGCGCCAAATCTGCACTGGTCATTTTGGAATCCGTCGGCAAACCAAGTGCCAGCGAGTAGTTAGGCTCGGTAGGGCGCGGATGGTTGTTGCAGAGGTGTTGGTAAAGCGCCCGTAAATCTAGGCGGAAGTCATAAGTGGTTGGCCCTGCAACCACACCACTGGTTAGTAGAATACCGTCCCATGATTTTGGAAACAATTCGCCAGCACGGGTGGCCACCATGGCGCCCCATGATTGGCCGTGCAGCAATGTTTTGCGGGGCTTAGCCACGTGGTCTACAAAAATGCGGCGAACGCGTTCTGTGTCTTCTGCTGCAGTGGTAACGGCAAAGCCACCCTGGCGAAAGACCGAGCCAGCCCATGCATGACCTTCACGAACAGTAATGGCCCAACGCTTAATGTCTTCGTCATTGCGTGATGTTTTGGGTGTGCCCAGGCTAGGTCCGCCGTGAGCATGAACAACCAGTACACCGCTCCATTTGGCGGGCATGACGATTAAGTAGTGAGATGACGCAGAGTCTTGCCCGCGCATGCAAGTTGCCCCTGCAGGAACACCCTCAGGACATGTTTGTGCAAGAGGAGCTTTTTCTGGGGGCAGTTGAGGGGTATTGACGCAAGCGGTCAAAGTTAAGCAAGCTAGGCTGGTGGCCAATAAGCGTTGAGGGGTGCTGAATTGAAATGACAAAGCAAATACTTTCTTACAACGTGGGAGATTTCATGACGCGTACCAACTTGTTGTCTTCCAAAGACATTAAGCGATTGGCCACAAAGCTATTTTGTGAATCGGGTTCTAACGCAGCCAAGACAAGTCCTGCAAGTGGTTGATTGAGTGACACATAAAATGCACCTACTGAAGGAACCACAGAGCTTGCTTGGGTGCTAACTTTGAGCATACGAATGGCGTTTTGCGCGTCAGAGATGGCGCCGCGCGCATCTTGTCTGCTTCCGCTGTCTTCATTGGCAATGACGTAGGTTTCGGTGTCCCAAGTTTGTGCAACATCCTTGGCAGCCAATGCTTTGACTTGAACGCCTAGATCGCGTAGTCGTTGAATTGCAAGGGTTTGGTCTGCAGCAATCAGATATCCGCACGGCCGGGTTCTTTCTCGTTCAATGATTAATTTGTGTGCAGATCGCCAATCGACTTCGATGGCACGTGCTTCACCAGTTTTAGCATCTAAGAAGTTGAGTGCGCGCCGTTCGGGGGTGTGTTTAACAACTACTGAAATGTTGCCACTGCAGGCAAGATTGGATGTGGCGCGCCCAGCCTCTTGTTGCATTTGAATTAAGGTTTGACCGTCTTTGGCCGCAACCTCCATGACAGCTGTCGCTGCAAGCACGTGTGACTCAACGCGGCGCGCGTAGTTGGCTTTGCCAATGCCAACGCCTCGCGTTTCTAACAGAAGACTGACTGCATTGCGCAAACCACCTACATTGCGGCCTGTGTCGACATTGACACCACCCATAGATACCGTCAGATCTTTAGCGCTTGCAGAAGACGTGTGGTAATCGTCGACACGATGGCCCTTTGATTCCAGGGCTTGGCGGGCAGTTGCGAGGTAGCGTCCTTGAATAGACTGAACAGCAGGACTTAGGTTGCCAACAGTGGCAGCTTGCAACAAGGCATCGCTGTGCATCACGGCACCGAATTTGGCAACCCATCGGCCTGCTACGGTGAACTCATGAAGATCTAGAACCAGTTGTGGATTGTATTTAGTGACGGCAGCAGAAATGGCTTGACTTTCAGGAATGCGCAGCAACAAATGATCTCTGTTGATGTCAATGCCATTCATTGTTTCCCGTTTGAACAGCTCTGTAGCATCGGGGTTTGTGTTTGGCATGATCAGCACGTTGACTCGGTCGAGTAGCTGCGCTTTCTCTTCCAGCAACATTTTGGCAAGAACCAATGTTGCCTCTCCGCCAGCGGGCTCGTTGCCATGCTGCTGTGCCATAAGCATCACAGTGGGCAAACTTGCGTTGAATCCGCGAGGGCTGCTGATAACCAACAACGAAAGCGGGCGGCCTTGCTGGGATTTTCCGACGATCTCTATCTTCGCATTGCTATGCCGTTGGACCAATGCATTGATGAAATTGTTAGCTTCGGTGAAAGAAGTCAAAGTTTCTCGACCCGCTGCAAAAGCAGGGGTCGAGAAATTTGCAGATGTCGTGAATTGACGTGAAATAACGTCGGGTTCTGCGACAACCTTGCTGGGATCAAATTGTGCATAAGCCGAAGTGCTGAAGACTAACAGTGCAGCAACAAATGTTGATCCCAAGGCTTTCATGAAATTTCCTTAGAAGTTTTGACGGATGCCCAAGCCAATTGCACGAACTTGTACATTGGTTTTGCTTGAGTCAACGCTGTCTTTGTCAATGAACGCTTGCAGGTCTGTTTGTTTAGACAAGAAGTATTGATAGCTCAATTGATTTTTCTTGCGAACACCTGTGAGTGAAGCCTGAACGTCGCGCTGGAAAGTGTTCAACACGATTTTGTGTTTGCCCACGGTGTAAGACGAGCCAACTTGCGTGTAGTTAACGTCGCTACGAGTTGTACTTGTATTTTTGTATGTGTCAATGCCACCAATTGCGTAGACATCCCAATCTTTGTCAATTTTGTAGTTGACGCCGAGTTGCCATTTTTCTTTGAAGTCGTTGTTGCTGAAGCCACCTACGCGCGAATCTTTGCTGTAGCCGATAGCAGCTTTGATGGCGCCAGATTGATAATCAAGTCCGAAGTCGGAGCCTTTTGCGGAATCTTCAGCTGCAGCGGTACCGCGCAGATAAGTACGTGCTCTGAAAATGAAGTCGCCCATCTTGGGGCTTGCATATCCAATGCTGTCAGATGTGCGGTTGCGCGCATTTTGCATGGATGTGCTAGAAGCTGTGGCGCCTGCATCGTTTGGTGCAAAGTGGCTCAGTGAGGTAATTTGGGAGTAGATGGGAGAGCCAGTGGGGTTGGCTGAGTCAAGACGACCCATGGCCATGGTTCCCCAGCCGCCGCGCAATCCGACGTAGCTGTTCCTAAATACGGGTGAAGTAAAAACGCCGCTGTCTGCGCTGATACCCATTTCAAGACCATACATCGCAGACATGCCGCCACCCAAATCTTCAGTACCTCTAAAGCCAAGTCTTGATGCGTTGTCGCGCAGTTCATTGACCTTGTTGGTGGTGCCAGTTTCTACCTGATTGGCAGACATGACCATGCGGCCATAAACATTAACGCCTTGCGCTTGGCTTTGTGCGGCCAAGAGCGTGAGGCTTGCTGCCGCAATCAGGGATAGTTTAGTTTTTAATTTCATGAGAAAGTTCCTTAGAGCTAGGTAGGTTAAGAAAAAGAATATCAGGGTTTGACTGAAATGGAATTGGGGTTTGTCTGGTCGGAAGCCCCAGGCGCAATAGGCGGATGTTCCTTTAGCGTTTTCTCAAAGGCCATGATCATTTTTCGCATAGGACCGCGCACCCAGCCGTCTTCCATGGCTGCATCGGTCTCCTCTTTGGGATCGCGTTTGATGTTAAAAAGCCAAGGCGTTTCAAGGTGCTTGGTACCCGAGTTGGGCTCACTTTCAAAAATAAAGTGCAATTTCCAGTGACGCCACTTCACAGCGCGCAACTCAGTTTTGATGTAGAAAAGAAAACCTTCACGCGCAGATTTTTCAACAAAACCTTTCCACCAACTCAATTGGCTAATCCCATCAATGGGCCTGTCAGTTGGCAATTCTGCACCGGCAACTTCAATCAGGGTGGTAAATAAGTCGGTGACATGCACGATGTCGTCGCTCACGCGCGCTTTGTCAATGTGGCCAGGCCATTTGATAATCAGAGGCACGCGCAACCCGCCTTCCATGGCGGTGTGATAGGTGCCCGACCATGGGCCGGCAGTGCCGCGCCAAGGGCGCCTGAACTCGGGACCGTTGTCGCTTGCAAAAATAAACAAGGTGTCTTTTTCAATGCCAAGGTCTTTGACGGCATCCATCAGTTGACCAACGCGATGGTCCATCTCCATCATGGAGTCTGCAAATTCGCCAACGCCACTTTTGCCCGCAAAGTCTGGGTGTGCCAAAGTTGGGAAATGCAAATGCGTGAGGGGTACATACAGAAAAAATGGTTTGTCGCCATTTGCTTTTCGGCGCATGAAGTCAATCGATTTTTCGGTGAGCTCACTGTCAATCAAGCGGCGTTTTTCTAGGTCGTATTCGGCAACGTCTTTTGCGGGCTGGCCCGCAAAGCCCTCCATCACTTGCGGTATGTCAACCACCGTTTGATCAAAGCCTGGTGATTGGGTAAACAGCGTTTCGTTGCTTGTACGTGGAATGCCATACCACTCATCAAAACCTCGATCATTTGGGTAACGGCCAGGGCGATCGCCCAAATGCCATTTGCCAAACATGGCTGTGTCATAACCTGCTTGCTTCAGAACTTGAGGGAGTGTTTTTTCCCAAGGGTGAATTCCTTGCGGTAGGCCTGCAGGTACAGACTGAAGGGCGCCAGTGCGGATAGGATGGCGACCCGTCATCAGTGCAGATCGAGTGGGGACGCAGTCGCTTTCGACATTGAAGTTAAGACACTTGAGGCCCTCATCAGCCAGCGCGTCGATGCGCGGGGTGGATGCGCCGCGCAGTGCCCCGCCACCGTAGCAACCTAGCTCGCCCCAGCCTAAGTTGTCGGCCAATATCAGAACGATGTGGGGCTGTTTTTCTGCGGATGACATCTTCATTCCATCGCGATCTTACGATCCTTAATTAATTTAGCCCACCGCTCTCGGTCTTGCGTCATGCGTTGTTGAAATGCGTCAGGCGTCATGGCCACAGTTTCCATGGCAAGACCTAAGAGTTGTTGCTTTAGCGCAGCGTCATTCAAAGACTCATCGACAGCACGACGCAGTTGTGAAATGACGGGTGCAGGTGTTCCTTCCACTGCAAAAAGCGCTGACCACTGAGGAACATCAATGTCTCCCGCGCCACTTTCACTCAGGGTGGGGGTATCTGGCAAGATGGCAGAGCGGCGCTTGGTGCTCACTGCCAAGGCCACTAATTTGCCCGATTTAATGTGGGGCAAAACAGCTGCTGCACCCAGAACGGCCATGTTAACTTGGCCTGAAATCACATCATTCACAGCTTGGCCGCCACCTTTGTAGGGAATGTGAAGCAGGTTGATGCCTAAGTTTTGCGCAAACAACTCACCCACCAAGTGTTGAATAGAGCCTTGCCCCGAGCTGGCATAAGACACTTGGTCTGGTTTACCTTTGGCACGGGCTTGAAGGTCTTGAATGCTTTTGATACCTGACGTAGGTGATGTGACCACCACGATGGGTTGAAACGTCAGAACAGACACTGGCGTGAATGTTTTGGTCAGATCCCAAGGCATGGTCCTGAACAGTGGCAACAAAGACACCGAATCTGAGGCCACCAAAAAAGTGTGTTGATCTTTTGCTGTGCGCAGTGTTGTTTCGACGCCTAAAGAACCATTAGCGCCTGGCTTGTTGTCTACCAAAACGGCTTGCCCCAGTCGCTTTCTGACACTTTCGCCTACCAATCTGGCCACCACATCATTGGAGCCGCCGGCTGGAAATGGAACCACCAAGCTGATGGACTTGCTAGGCCAATCTTGTGCCAAAGCCCCTTGGGCCGCAAGTGCAACACCAATTGCGGTTGCAAGCAAACTGCTGTTGAAATGTCTTCTGTAGAGAGCTGGCATGAGTCTTCCGATTCATTGATGACGAAATAATTTTAGGGTGAGCTCATCAGAAAATTATCAAAAATCAATGCTATAACATCAGAAAAAACTGAACTTACTGGCTATTCACATGCTTCATCCTCGTTTAGATCAATTGCGAGTTAAACAATTGCGATTCTTGAGCCTGTTGGCAACTCATGGCTCTTTGTCGGCTACGGCAGAGCAACTCTCGATGACTCAGTCGGCGGCCAGCATGATGCTTAAAGAGATTGAGTCTTTGTTTGACGTCAAACTTTTTAGAAGGCAAGGACGCGGCATGGCCCTCACCAATGAAGGCATAGCGCTGATGCCAAGATGGCAGACAGTTTTGGGTGAAGTAGGGGCCATGGGTTCTACCCTTCAAGGCGAGGTTCAACCCACTGTTCGCATTGGCGCCTTTCCACACACGGCGGCCACCGTGTTGCCAGACATCATCAAAAAGTTAATCAGTGGAAAAACGATTTGGCGCCCGCGCATCGTCGATGGTCGGGCCGATTACTTGTTGCAAATGTTGCTGCAAGGTGAAATTGACATCTTGCTAGGCCGTTTGCCTGGCCATGTTGTCGAAGCGCCTTATTTTGAAGATCTGTCGCAGCGCTTGCTTTATGAAGCACCTTTGTCTGTGGTCTCTTCCAGCAAGCATCCCTTGGCCAGCAAGAAAAAAATTGACTTTGCAGAACTGGCCAATTGGCAGTGGATTCTCCCCAATATGCAGTCGACCACCCGAGTTGGTTTGATGGAAGCATTTTTGAGAAGGGGTATCAATCCGCCCATTCCGGCAGTTGAATCACCCTCATTTTTCTACAGCTTGTCGGTAGTCGCTCAAACAGAACTTTTAACTTGCTGTGCACAGTCGGCAGCACTTCAAAGCAACCATGCCACAGCCATATTGCCTGTGGTGGTCAGTCAAGAACCCTTGCATGTTTCGATGGTATGGCGAAAGTCCTCCGCAGAGGCCCGTCGGGTTGCAGAGTATTTACTCTGAATCAGGTCCGCAACTTAACTTAGCACCCGTTCCATGAATATCAACACCGATTACAGCCAGCGAGTCGTGATCAATCACCATGACATGCCATGGATTGCCAGCCCCGAATTGGGTGTAGAACGCCGAATGCTTGAACGACTGGGTGACGAGCTTGCAAAAGCGACGTCCATTGTTCGTTATCGCCCAGGTTCGAAATTTAAGACGCACACCCATGAATTGGGTGAAGAAATCTTAGTGTTAGAGGGTGTGTTCAGTGATGAGACGGGCCATTACCCTGAAGGTTCTTACGTGATGAATCCGCCCGGTTCTTCGCACGCACCCTTTAGTGAATCTGGCTGCACGCTTTTTGTGAAGTTGCGTCACCTTGGGCCAGATCAAGTGTCGCGAGAAGTCATAGACACTCACACAGCCACTTGGCACCAGGGCATGGTGCCAGGACTCACTGTGATGCCACTCATGCAACAGGGCAGCGGCTCCACATTGGTTCGATGGGCGCCCCAAACTTATTTCAACCCACACAGGCACTATGGCGGAGAAGAGATTTTTGTGGTGGATGGCGTCTTTGAAGATGAACACGGTCGGTATCCTGCAGGGTCGTGGATCAGAAGCCCTCACATGAGTTTGCACAAACCTTTCAGTAAGGAAGGTTGCACCATCTTTGTGAAGACTGGGCACCTACTCGATCAGTCTTGAGGTGATGCCGCTGAAGTAGGCAATCCGAACAGACGATCAAAGGCCCATGTGAAAGCGAAGGTGTAGACAAAAAAGAAAATGTTCAAGCCTAGATTGAGCATGAAAGAATGCAAATAGCTGATGTCAAGCCACCAAGCTGCCACTGGCATGAGCACCAGCAGAAAGCCGAGCTCAAAGCCTACGGCGTGCAGCACACGGCGACCAAAACTGCGACCACGTGTAATGCGACTAGCCTCCCAGCGCTCAAACATGGCGTTGTAAACAAAGTTCCAGCTGACTGCGAAGATGGATGCAAAAACTGCTAGCGCACCTGCACGCTCGAGGCTGCTGTCAGTGAAGCTCAAGAAGCCAAGCGTTCCGAATAAGAATGCAATGGCCTCGTAGGAGGCAACATAAGTGACCTTACGCTTGCTGCCTTGTAGGGTCATATTGAATTCCATTGAAAAGAAGTGAGGTCAGCCAATTGACCATGGCCCGGGTCATGGACATACCAATCCAATTGTGGCCTATTGTTTTGCCAAAAAATCTCGGTCAACCAAATACATTAAGATTCATTTCTGCTACAACGAATTTCAACAATCATTTAGGAAAATCATGTTCAGTCACGTAATGGTCGGTGCCAATGACCTTGAGGCATCTAGAAAGTTTTATGACGCTGTTTTGAATACTCTGGGAATTCCAGCTGGCGTCATTAACAACGGAACGCGTTATTTCTATCGCACGCCAAAGGGTTCTTTCTCAATCACCAAGCCACTCGACGGTCAAGCAGCAACGCCTGCCAATGGTGGAACGATTGGATTCTTGGCAGAGACCATGGAGCAGGTTCATGCGTTTCATGCTGCAGGTATTGCCAATGGCGGCACCACATGCGAAGACCCTCCAGGTACAAGAGAAGGGCCCTTTGGTTCTTTGAACCTGGCCTATCTTCGCGATCCAACTGGCAATAAGATTTGCGCGCTGCATCGCCCTCCCAAGGCTGCTTGATCAAACATTGGTTGCGATGGAGGAGTAGGTGAAGTTTCCTCAGTGTTTTCCCTTGAATTCAGACCTTACAGCTTCATTCAGCACAACGAAATTTTGTAAGTTAAGTGTCAGGAAACTCCATTTCCCGAATGAAGCCTTTGCTTGAACACAATAAAAACGTATTGACGCATTTTTCATAGGGAATTTCGTCTGATTTGGCGGACATTGATCTATTAAATAGAATTCGCGGATTAATTGACCCAAGTCAAGAAAGTCCTATGTTGCTTGCTGTAGTCATTGCCAAGAGTTTGATCGAGCTTTCGCTCATGTTCATCGTCGGGCGATTCTTGCTGGGACTGTTGGCTGGGCCCAACCGAGACAACAATGTTTTCTGGCAATTGCTCGATGTGGCCTCTAAGCCTGCACTTTGGATCACTCGCAAAATCAGCCCCAGGTTGATCTTGGACCGACACATACCTTTGGCCACCAGCAGCTGGCTGATCATTGCTTGGGTTTTTGTGGTGCAAATGAAAATTGAAATGTGCCTCGAAATGGGAATAGCGGCATGTCAGTGAACACCCATATTTCCCCCGCAAACGCAAGCACTGCTTTTCGCAGCAAATGCTTGTGGTTGAAATTCAAGGCCAAAACGCTGTTGGTATTTGGCCTTCGAGCCAAAGCGCATGAGACTTTTCAAGAAATTCTCGACATCAATCCTGCCGATGCTTTAGCGCTCAACAGCCTCGCTTACGAAGAGTTGAACAATCGCCGTTTGGTTCAAGCTTTGAGCTATTTTGAACGTGCACTGGCTCAAACACCCAACAACGCCAATGCCCACTTCAATGTCGGATTTGTCTGCGAAGAGCTTGGACGTAGCCAAGAAGCGGAAATTGCATTCAAAGCGGCCCTTCAGTTGGATGAAAAATTAGACCGAGCTTGGTATGGCTTGGGTTTGGTGTTGGTGCGTCAGCGAAGGCTGGAAGAATCCTTGAAGGCCTTTAAGCGCAACACCGAGTTGCAATCAATGAGCCCCTTCGCTTGGTACCAAATGGCGCGGGTGCACATGGAGTTGGGTCAACC
>Ga0315905_10006351_pt1 | contig 12017 bp, 10 predicted proteins | sample LakEriMetagenome_5_FD_203522 | JGI IMG/M metagenome (GOLD analysis project Ga0315905, IMG submission 203522) | Freshwater fungal communities from buoy surface, Lake Erie, Ohio, United States - Buoy 4 MA121 | ecosystem: Environmental > Aquatic > Freshwater > Lake | place: USA: Lake Erie, Ohio...
TCGACACCACGAGGGCGCCAACCACAACCACAAGTGCTGCGCCGGCAACGACGAAGCGGATGTTGTTGTGCTGCAGTTCGATCATGGCGGGAAGCACCAACAGCGACACAAGGTTCATCACCTTGATAAGCGGATTGAGTGCCGGGCCAGCGGTGTCCTTGAACGGGTCGCCAACGGTGTCGCCGATGACGGCAGCCTTATGGGTTTCCGAACCCTTGCCGCCTTCGTTGCCATCTTCGATGTACTTCTTTGCGTTGTCCCATGCTCCACCTGCGTTGGACAAGAAGTTGGCCATGAGCTGACCAGTCACGATCGCAGCGGCAAGGAATGCACCAAGTGCAAGGTAACCAATGCCGAACCCGATGATGACGGGCGTAAGGACCGCAAGAAGTGCTGGCGTGGAAAGTTCACGAAGCGATGCGCGGGTGCAGATGTCGATCACTGCGCCGTGATCAGGACGCTCGGTGTAATCCATGATGCCGGGCTTCTCGCGGAATTGACGGCGAACCTCTTCAACAACTGTTCCGGCTGTGCGAGACACAGCGCGGATGGCAAGTGAAGAGAACAAGAACGCAACCGAACCACCGATAAGAAGACCAATGAATGTCTTCGGATCGGCAACGTTGATCGAAACAAGACTGGCAAGCGTGCCGTCGAGTTCCGCGTAGGCAACCTGCACAACGTCGGTTGTAGCGCGCACAATTGTTTCGGCGTACGAAGCGAACAACGCAACGGCGGCGATAACAGCCGAGCCGATAGCGAAGCCCTTGGTAACGGCCTTCGTGGTGTTACCGACTGCATCGAGGCCAACCATGATTCGCTCGGGTTCACCCTCGAACTCGCCAGCCATTTCCGCGATACCTGCGGCGTTATCGGCAACAGGACCAAAGGTGTCTTCGGCCACGATGATGCCGGTGGTGGCGAGCATGCCGATGCCGGTAAGGGCAACGAGATACAGCGAGAACGCGATGTTGCCGCCACCAAGACCAAGTGCAGCGCCAATGGCGACAGCAATTGCGATGAGGGCCCACACTGCCGATTCAAGGCCAAGGGAAATACCTTCGAGCACCGTGGTGGCAGGGCCAGTGCGAGCTGCCTTGGCGATGTCCTTCACGGGCTTGGTCTTGGTCGAGGTGAAGTACTGCGTGATCTTTGAAGCAGCAAAGCCAAGAATGACACCAACAACGATGGCGCCAAAGAGGCGAGCGCCGGGGTGTGAAATTGTCGAATCCTCGGGGTTACCAATGTAAAGGAAGGCAACAAGACCGGCGCCAATGATGGCGATGATCTGAGCGGTGTAAATACCGCGGTTGATGGCCTTCAGCGCATCATTGCCATCGCTTGGTCGGCCCTTCACGACGAAGATGCCGATCATCGATGCAATAAGACCGATAGTGACAACGGCCAGCGGGAAGATGAGACCCTTCACGGCAACACCGCCGCCGCTGATGATGGTGACGCCATCGATTTCAAGCTTGTCAACGCCAAGGCCGATGGCCTGGAACGCTGAGACGCCGAGGATGATCGACGCCACGAGCGTGACGGCGAAGGACTCGAAGAGATCGGCGGCCATGCCGGCACAGTCGCCCACGTTGTCGCCAACGTTGTCGGCGATCGTGGCGGGGTTGCGGGGGTCGTCTTCAGGGATGCCTGCTTCGACCTTGCCAACAAGGTCGGCGCCAACGTCGGCAGCCTTCGTGAAGATGCCGCCACCCACGCGCAGGAACAGGGCGAGGAGCGAGCCACCGAAGCCGAAGCCAATGAGGATCGAGGTCGAGGTGTTCTGGAACAACATCACGATGACCACAGTGCCGAGAAGGCCGAGACCAGCGGTAAGTAGACCAGCGACGCCACCGGTGCGGAAAGCAACCTTGAGCGCAGCATTGAAGTCGCTGCGCTTGGCTGCAGCGGCGGTGCGGACATTGCCGCGAACGGCGAGCCACATACCGAAGAAGCCGATGGCCGCAGAGAAGAGGCAGCCCATGATGAAGGCGGCGGTGCGGAAAAGGCCTGATTGCAGGAAGGACATGACTTCCTCGCCACCAATGACGCTCTTTCCACCTACTTCAAGAACGGGCATCTTGTTGATTGCAGTTGAAGTGAGGAACACCACAACGGCAAGCGGGACAACGATGATGCCGATCGTGCGGAACTGACGCTTGAGGTAGGCGAGTGCGCCTTCCTGAATCGCGCCAGCGATTTCCTGCATCTTGTCGGTGCCTTGCTCCTGCTTGAGCACGCCGCGCATGAGCACGACGCCAAGAAGCAGGGCGAACACTGCAACGGCGGCGGCAAAAATCAGCCATCCCCATTCAGTGCTGGTAAGCGTGAAGGCTTGATAGCCACCTTCGGCGGCGAGAACCTGGTTCATCTGGTCCATCCTGGTGAGGGTTCCGTGGGATTCGGAACGGGCAAAAAACGCGCACGGGACCGGCCCGTGCGAGGCACGAACAGTACCGCGAGACGCTCACCGGACCTGAAATGGGCGATTTGAGGTCGATTCGGTGGGTTGGGGCCGGGTCTCCGGAGTGCGAATATGGGGCATGGCCTCATCCGAAGATCCCCACGGACACGGGCATTCCCATGGGGTTTCGGTCCGGGCGGGGGCTCGTCACACCGGACGGCTCTGGGCCGTGGTGGCGATCTTGGCGGTATTCCTCGCCGTCGAGGTAGCCGGAGCAATCGTCACCAATTCGCTGTCGTTGCTCTCCGACGCCGGTCACATGCTGACCGACCTGGTCGGTATCGGCATGGCGCTGGCTGCCATTCATGTTGCGAATCGGCGGGTGCAGCAGTCGCATCGCACCTTTGGGTTGTATCGACTCGAAATCCTCGCGGCGTTGGCAAATGCGGTGTTGTTGTTTGCCGTTGGTTTCTATGTGTTGTGGGAAGCAATCGATCGACTTCGCCAACCCGAGTCGGTGCACAGCGGCGAGATGTTGGTGATCGCACTCGCTGGAGCGTTCGCAAATGTTGTGTGTTTCCTCCTTCTCCGTGAAGGTGCCAACGAAAGTCTGAATGTTCGCGGCGCGTATCTCGAAGTTCTGGCCGACCTACTTACGAGTGTGGGCGTGGTTATTGCTGCGCTTGTCATTGCGTTCACGAGTTGGGACTGGGTTGACCCGATCATTGGCGCTGGAATTGGTCTGTTTATCTTTCCTCGAACATGGAAGCTGGGCGCGCAAGCAATTCGCGTTCTTGTTGAGGCTGCACCGCCGCATCTTGATGTCGACGCTGTCCGGGTCGACCTTGCTGCAGTCGAGGGCGTGGTGAACGTGCACGATCTACATGTCTGGACGCTCACATCGGAAATGGATATGGCGAGTGCGCATCTCGTTGTAGCTGACGAGTCAGATTTTCACGCGGTTCTTGATCGTGCCCGCGAAATGCTGCGCGTGAATTACCACATTGACCATTCAACATTGCAGGTTGAGCCGGTGTCACACACGGGGTGTGGCGACGTCGACTGGTGAACGCTTTCGTTAGCGATCAATCACCAATTGCGAAGAACTGACCACCACGAGTGCCGACATAGATTCGACCCTTCCAAACGGTGGGAGTCGATTCAATGCAGCCATTGAGTTTCACGGTCCACTTGAGTGGCGGGTCAATTCGTGGATTCGAAACGTCGTAGGCATTGAGGTTTCCCTGACAGTCGCCCTCGATCAGCGTGTTGTCGACAACAACGGGTGATGCCCAAGTTTGGGATTTGAGATTCTTTTGCCAAAGAACTTCGCCGGTGTTCTGGTCGATGCCAAGAACTCGTCCGGCATTTGTCGCCGCGTACACAATGCCGTTCGCGATCGCAGAAGTTGCCCAAATTCCTTGTTTTCCTGGGGCTTGGTCTTTGACGGACCACACAATCGGATTGTCTGGTTTTGTCGGATCAAGCTTCACGATCTGGCCGACTTCGGTAGATCTGGCGTTCCGTCGTTCAAATTCGGAACCGATATAGAGGAATCCGTCCTTGTCGGCGACGATCGATGCGTCGGTGTCATCGCCTGTCCAGAACCGGAATGTTCGTGTTGGTGTTCCGCCCGACTTCAGCTTGCTGATGTCCCAGCCCTGCACCAGACCGCCGGAGTTCGCGAAGTACACGGTGTTCCCCGTGATCGCTACGGAGTTTTCGATAGAGAACTGTCGGTCAGTGATGTTTGACTGGAGTTCGGCGTCCCAACTTGGAGTCTTGAATACAACCTGCGGTGCAACGGTGACTTTGCCAGCGGCGTCGTATCCGCGGTTCAACTTAACGATGTAGAACCAGCTGTTCTCGCCGCCTTCGAACATGTAGTCGTCGATGATGAGTGGTGAACCATCCCAGTCATCGTTCCAAACCTGTTGAACTCCGTCATACGCGGAAAGCTTCCAGAGCTCAACCGGTGTTGGACCTCGGTCTGTGGCGATGATGTGCAAGAAGTTGTCTCGCGAACCGCTGTAGGTGAGCGGAAAGCCATCGGGATCGGTAGTCACCGTTCCCTTGATGATGTCGCCAGTTTTGAATGGACTGATGATGTCTTTGCCGGTCTCTGCATCGAGCCAGTGGACTGCGTAGTCATATGCACCGAACGACACAATCGTTTTGCCGTTCGACTCATAAACATTTGGATTGCCCGTCCAACCAGTTCCGCACCACGTTGAGGTGCCAGAGCCGTCGGTCGATTTCCCGCACATGCTGCCGTTCTGTGGGTAGGACCACAGAACCTTTGGCGCCGAGGGGATGGGGCCTAGTCCATAGAACGAGCGTGTTGGATTTCCACGAAACGTAAGAACCCCTGGAACTTTCGTGCTCCACATGGAACCTGAAGATTTCGGGTTCACCCAACCGTCGTACGGAGCTTCGGTGGTCGTCGTGGTTCCCTTGGCAGTGGTTGTCGGAGATTCAGAGAAAGCGTTGTCGCTGTCGGCTGTTTTCGAATCCGAGCCATTGGTGACGATGAGTAGCCCAACGACGATGACGGCCACAGCGACCACCGCCAGGCCGAAGACTCGCCATGGAGTTTTGGGGACGGGTTTGGCGTGCTTCATTGCGATACCCGATTCGGATCCGGGGGAACGCCAACCGATCAGCCAGCGCTGCCTTCGGCAACCAGACGCTCAAGCACGAGTTCGGGGTTGTCGGCCTCGAGGCGCTCGAGCCAAAACTGGCTTTCGAACAGCGCCATGAGCGTACCGTCGGCCTTCTCAAGGATTCGGACACCCCGCATCCCTTGCAACTTAGATGCGCTTTCGCGGTCGGTGCGCCGGGCAACTTTGTAATTCGTCGGCGAGAGTTCAACGGGCGCACCGAACTCGTTTTCGAGTCGGTAGACGGCAACGTCGAACTGCATGGGGCCAACTGCAGCGAGAACTGGAGCGGAATCGCCCTGATCGATATCGCGCAGAACCTGAACGACACCCTCTTCATCGAGCTGGGCGATTCCTCGACGGAATTGCTTGTAGCGAGCCGTGTCCTTCACTCGTGCCACTGAGAAGTATTCAGGAGCGAAACTGGGAATCGCTGGAAACTCGACGGGTTGATCGAGCCAGAGCGTGTCGCCAACTCGAACATCGGTGGCATTGACAAGCCCGACAACATCGCCAGGAAATGCTTCATCGATGGTTTCGCGTTCTGAACCGAATACCTGATGGGCATATTTGGTGGCGAATGGTTTACCGGTCGTGCCGTGGGTGATGACCATGCCACGTTCGAACTTGCCGGAACACACGCGCAGGAACGCAATGCGGTCGCGATGCGACGGGTCCATGTTCGCTTGAACCTTGAAGACAAATCCTGAAAAGGGATCGTCGAGTTTGCGAATATCGCCTTCGGTATCGGGGCGCGCACTTGGCGAAGGTACGAGATCAATAATTGCGTCGAGCAACTTGCGTACGCCGAAGTTGGTGAGCGCAGAACCAAAAAATGCAGGTGTGGACTGCGCGCCGACAAACAGTTCAACGTCGAGATCGGCGCCAACCTCGTCGAGCAATGTGATGCCGTCAAGGGCGGCCTGCCACGCTTCGCCCTCATCGATTGCAGCCTGTGCGGGGTCAACAACTTCTTCTGGTGCTTCGGTTGCGCCACGTGCAACGCGAGTGAAGCGAGTAAATAAACCATCGCGGCGATCGATGACGCCGCGGAAGTCGCCAGCGATGCCAACCGGCCACGTAACGGGTGTGACGACAAGGCCAATCTGTTGTTCGATTTGGTCGATCAATTCGAGTGGATCGAGCCCGGGACGATCCCACTTGTTGATGAAGGTGAGAAGCGGCATATCGCGTTGGCGGCAGACATCGAACAACTTGAGCGTTTGCGGCTCGATGCCTTTGGCTGCGTCGAGAACCATGACGGCCGCATCGGCGGCCGCAAGGACTCGGTACGTGTCTTCTGAGAAGTCGCGGTGGCCAGGTGTGTCGAGAAGGTTGACGACACAGTCCCGGTAGGGGAACTGGAGCACGGTCGAAGTGATTGAAATTCCACGTTGCTGCTCTAACGCCATCCAGTCAGAGGTGGCAGAGCGGCGGCCGGAGCGAGCCTTCACTGCGCCGGCCTCGCTGCTGAGCGCGCCGCCGTAGAGAAGGAATTTCTCGGTCAGCGTGGTTTTGCCTGCATCAGGGTGACTGATGATGGCAAACGTGCGACGACGCGAGGCCTCGGTAGACGGAGTGGACATTGGTCGGAGGGTAGCGGTCAGTGAGCCGCGGTCGAACAGGCGGGGCACACACCGATGAGATCGAGTCGGTGGTGTTCGATTCGGAAGCCGTGGCTGTTCGCAATCGAAGCGGCGAAGGATGCGACGCCGTCTTCAAGATCTGTCGGAACGTCGATGTCAGTCACGGTTCCGCAGGAATCGCAAATGAGGTGGTGATGGTGGTGACCAGTGAGGTCTTCGGCCAGCTCAAATCGAGCCGTGTCGTCAGCTGTAACGAGCCGGCGAACAACACCAGCATCCTCGAGTACTGACAGATTTCGGTACGCGGAACTTTGCGGCATTCCGGTTGCGACATCGATGAGTTCAACAACAGTGACTGGGCGATCAGCTGAAGCCATGGCATCGACAAGTGCGCGTCGATTGGCGGTGTAGCGCTGTCCGTCGCGGCGGAGGCGCTCATCGGCGGTGTCGTGCACGTCGATCTGTTGCGGATCCATGGTTCGTGAAGTCTACGGCCATTGGGAATACAGACTGCCGGTGGCGGCGACCTAGGCTCGCAAACGTGCCCGAAACTGATCAGACACGCGAATTTCCGGGGGCGAAAGCGCCTGATCGCACTGGCTCTATCGATAGCAGTGGTCTTCGACTCGCGTTAAATGAGTGGGGCGATCCCGATGCACCTGTGATTGCGATGGTGCATGGCGGCTTTGATTTCTCTCGCACATTCGATGTCTTTGCACCAATGATCGCTGAGGCTGGTTGGCGAGTCGTCGCTTGGGATGCGCGTGGACACGGGGATTCCGATCACGCTCATCTCTATGGCTGGGCCGCTGACGTTCGCGATCATCTCGCCGCAATTCAATCGATCAGTAGCGAACCAATTGTTTTGCTTGGCCATTCGAAGGGGGGCGGCCAGTTACTTGACCTTCTCGACGGCCGTCCGTCGCTGGCTCGAGCATTCGTGAATCTCGATGGCCTTCCGTCCCAGTTCTCCTCTCCTGATGTCAACGATCGTGAGCGGCGTCGAATGCGTCGCGCTGATTTGGCTTCGGGACTTGATCGCCGTCGACGTCGCGCTGAGCTCACTCGGCGTCCGGACACGATCGAGGGCTTGGCCGAACGACGTCAGCCGATGAATCCGCGACTTTCGCGTGAGTGGCTTGAATACCTCGTCACTGTCGGCGCCCGTCACGACGACGAAGGGTGGCGATGGAAGATCGATCCGGTGTTGCATCTCGGCGGTTTTGGCCCGTGGCGTCCCGGCTGGTCGCTCGACCACCTCGCAGCATTGGAAATGCCTTTCCTTGGCGTGTTGTCTGGAGTTCAAGACGATCCGATGGGGTGGAAGAGCCGACGCGGAGACATCGAACCGTTCCTTCCGCCTGGCGGACAACTTGAGTTCTACGACGAGATTGGCCACTTTCTGCATATCGAACAAACACGGTTCATTGCTGACCTTGTGCTCAAGTTTTTGGAGCCACACCGATGACGCGGCGTACTGAGTTTCTCCTGAACGGTTCTTTGCGACTGGCATTGCACACGTTGGCCGAAGGCGAAGGGCGCCCTCTGTTGTTGCTCCACGGCTTGGGCGAACAGTCACCGAGAACTCGACCAGCGTGGACTAACTCGTGGAACGGGCCTGTGCTTGCACTCGATTTCACTGGTCACGGCGAATCTGAAGTTCCCGTGAGCGGCGGCTACACCCCTGAAGGTTTGATGTCTGATGTCGACGCCGTCTTGGCGGATCGAGGTCCGGTCACAATCGTTGGCCGTGGGTTTGGTGCATGGGTCGGACTCTTGGTCGCTGGCGCTCGCACGAGCCTCGTCCATGGTGTCGTTCTGTTCGATGGTTCGGGCATCGTCGGTGGAGGGCCACAGCCGCCAACCCCGTACGTCAACGTTTTGCCCGCCTCGGGTTCAGTGACCCCCGACCCCTATGCATTGCTTGAACTCAGCCGCGATCCTCGACCACCTGATTACGCGCTCGACTACGTGCGCTTTGTGCTCGAGGATTCAGACATCGAACATCCGATCGTGGTGAGCGCTCGGATTCGTCCTGATTGGTTGGCCGCAGTTGCCGCCGATATCGGCGTCGTTGAGCTTCCGTTGGAACAGGCGATCGAGTCCTTCGCCTGACATCTGACGGTTAGACGTCGCGAGCACCCACGTACACCGCAAGTTCTCTGAGTGCGCCTAGTGCTTCTGAAGTAATCGCGGCATCGCCGAGTGCTGAAATTGCTTGATCGGTTAAGTGCGTGATGCTTGCTTCAACTTCAGACAATGCTCCGGTGTCAGTGAAAACCGACTGAATGGCGAGAATCTCATCGGGCGCTAGATCGATGGAACCGACGCGACTGAGAATGTCTCGCTGAGGTTGCGTTGCTCGGTCGAGAGCGATTGCCAGCATCGGGGTGGGCTTTCCTTCGCGAAGATCGTCACCAACGGGTTTTCCGATTCGCGCGCTGTCACCAAAAGTGCCGAGGATGTCATCGCGCAATTGAAATGCTTCACCCAATGGCTCGCCGTATCGAGAAAGCGGTATCTGAAGTTCATCGAGGCGCCCTGCGAGAGCTGCGCCAACGTGCAACGGACGCTCAATGGTGTACTTGCCGGACTTGTAGCGAACGATTCGCCGTGCTGTCGCCAGATCGACCTCGCCTCGTGCGGCGCCGAGCACATCGAGGAATTGACCGATGTTCAATTCGATCTTCAATTCATTCCAAATCTCGAATGCGGCTCGTGGTGTATTCGACATCAAGCGGTCGGCGTACACCTCGGCGAGATCGCCAACCAGGATTGCAACGCCCTCGCCAAAGCGCCTGGACTCACCGTTCCATTGGTTTGAGCTGTGTTCTGCGTCGAACGCGATGTGAACCGTTGGCTCTCCGCGGCGTGTTGAAGATCCGTCCATGACGTCGTCGTGGACAAGTGCGAATGCATGCAGAAACTCGAACGCAGCGCCGGTGTCGATGATTGCGGGGTCGTCAGTCATGCCGCCAGCGCCCACGAATGCCCAGTGGCAGAACGCGGGGCGCAGGCGCTTTCCCCCGTCGACGATAAATCGCGTCAAGACATTGAGTGGTGCCTCGAGATCAGAATCGACTGCGACCCACCGAGAGCGCTCGGATTCAAGAATGGATCGAAGCCGCGCCTCGACGGGAGCGGCAACTGCGGCGAGCGCAGCAGGTACAGCGACAGGAGTTGGAGATGTCACTCTTCCTCTTCGTCGTCGCTGTCGAGTGCATCGAGATCGGCGACGATTCGGGTGACTTCAACCTGTGCGTTTTCGAGACGGCCGCGACAAAGTTCAATGAGGTCGGCAGCGCGGCGAACTTGTTCGGCCAAGCGATCAACATCGACGTCGTCGGCCTCGAGTTCGCTGAGAATTTCCTCGAGTTCGGTGACCGCATCTGCGTATCCGAGGGAATCAGAAGTGCTCTTTTTGGTTGCCATTGGGTCTCTCAATCGATGTCGGTTGCAGTGCTGGTAATGATGCCATCGGCCACGGTTGTCACGAGTGTGTCGCCACGAGAAACATCGGCGGTTCGTCGCACGACGGTACCGCTCGTGGTGCGGGTAATTGACCAGCCGCGAGCCAAGGTGCGAACCGGGTCGACGGCACTGAGTCGAGCGGCGAAAAGGTCGAGACTCTGCTTCTCGGACTTCGTGGTTGTTTCGATCGTCCGGGAAAGCCGGGCGGTAATGGTGGTCATGCGGTGACGTTCGACGGTCAGGCGTGTGCGGGCCCCGATGGCCGCGTGTCGGGCGCAGCGCGCCAAACGGTCGCGCTCAGAATCGATGGTCGTTGTTGCGATTTCGGCAATATCGCTCCAGGCAACTTCGCTTCGGTTTACGACGTCCATCGCGATGTCGATGAGCGCTTCGGCGCACGCGGTCGGTGTCTTGTTCGCGGTGTGCGCTACGACGTCGGCGACACTTGTGTCGATTTCGTGGCCGATCCCGGTGAACACCGGTAGTGATGATGTTGCGATTGTGCGGGCAACGAGTTCGTGATCGAAGACCGCAAGATCAAGTCGCGACCCGCCACCGCGAATTAAAGCGATGACATCAACGTTCATTCGCTGCGCCGCACGCAGTGCAGCGGCAATCGTGCGTTCGGCGCCTGCGCCCTGCACCTTTGAATCAATAAATGCCACCTGCCACGGGAGGCCGCTTTCGACGAGCGAATGCATGAAGTCAGCTTGGGCAGCGCTTTCATCGGCGGTGATCAATGCAATATGAAGCGGCATTGCAGAAAGCGGGAGTGCTCGATTTCTATCGATGAGGTTTTCGGAGCGAAGAACTGCAAGTACACGTTCGCGTTCTGATTCGAGAGCTTCCAAGGTGAATGCAGGGTCGATGTCCTGCATCGAAAGTTGCAGGCGTCCGCCAGCTAGCCAGAGTTCAAGCGGACCGCGGATGCGTACCTTGACTCCTTCTTCGAGCCGGACTGTTCCTGCCTCACGCAGTTTTTGGTCAACCCGAGTGCGTGTCCGACTCCAGAGCGCAACTGGAACTTTGGCTGTGACCGCACCTTTGTCGTCGCGATCAACGAGGTCGAAATAGAAATGCCCCCGAGACTCTCGGGGACCAGAGATCTCGCCGTCGACCCACACTGCGCCACCGAGGCGGTCGTTTATGGCATCGGCGGTGGCCGTCATGAGTTCGGTCACCGTGTAGTTCACGCCGGTCATAGGCGGCACCGTAGCGGGCGAATGCCCTCATAGGGTCAGGCCATGGGAACTTTCCGCACTCGGAAACGCAAGAACTGCTGAGCGTTACTCCTGAACGAGTTCGATCAGGGTGCCGAGAGCATCCTTTGGGTGGATAAACGCAACGGTGGTGCCGCGTGATCCGGGGCGAGGCGCGTCGTCGAGGACACGAAAGCCCTGAGCTTTCACTGCATCAAGTGCTTCGGCGCAATTAGCGACGCGGTAGCCAACATGATGAATGCCCGGACCACCGCGGGTGTTGAGCCACTTGGCCACGGTGGAGTCGTCACGAGTCGGGGTAAGCAACTGCACGTAGCTCTCTGCCACCTTCAACAGGGCCTCTTCAACGCCGTCGCTCTCAACAATTTCACGATGATCGACAACTGCACCGAAGGTCTCGCGGTAGTAGTCAATTGCTGCACCGAGGTCGGGGACAGCGATTGCGATGTGGTCAATTTCGGTAAGAAGTGGCTTTTGGTTTGCAGCAGCGTCGCTCATGTGAACTCCTGATTCTTCTTCGCCGGGTCGGTGTGCAGTGATGGCCATTGAATTCGTCCTTCGTTTTGCGCGTTATGCGCCGTGGCGACGGAACGCCGTGATGCGATCTTCGCCAACCTTGGCGCGGAACTCTGGGTCGTCGATGCCGAGTCCTTCGGACGGAGCAAGACAGAGCACG
>Ga0315905_10006352_pt1 | contig 12017 bp, 5 predicted proteins | sample LakEriMetagenome_5_FD_203522 | JGI IMG/M metagenome (GOLD analysis project Ga0315905, IMG submission 203522) | Freshwater fungal communities from buoy surface, Lake Erie, Ohio, United States - Buoy 4 MA121 | ecosystem: Environmental > Aquatic > Freshwater > Lake | place: USA: Lake Erie, Ohio...
GCGGGTAATGTTATCCGGGACAGGAGTCGTCAGCGGCTCTCGGCGGCCTTCAATATCAACACCCCAATAATGGACGATCGGGGGATAGACCGCGATAAACCGGTGAAAGTCACCGGGCACACCGAGATCGCTCGCCTTGCGATCGAGCTTGCCTCCAGTGGTGGTTTCGATAAGGTGACCCTTGACGGCGCAATTGACGGAAAAAGCGTGCCTTTTTTGCAGCAAATGAATTCCGAGGATTTAATTGATTTCGTGCATCGCGCGCACGAGAAAGGACTAGAAACCTATATTTCAGCTGGCATGGATGCATCAAACATCGGAGACGCAGTACGGATAGGTATCGGCGGAGTGGGCATGGGTATTCGACTTCATGAGGATAATCAAGTCCAAGAGATAACGCACATAAAGAGAGATGCTCTTGACGTCCTACGAAAAAGAAATGAGGCTATGACCGAAACGGTAGGAAAAGCAGCCGCATTGCTTGCCAAGCTCGATTGGCTACGATCGCTCGAAGCGATCACTCCAACAGACGATGAAAGGAGAGATGACCTTTTCGTTCAGCTCAAGGAATACCATCGATCCAGCGGAGCGGATCGAGAGACCAAGGAACGTCTTAGCGGGAAATTGAATCGACTTATTGATGAGGTGTCTCTCGTCGTGAATCAAAGGATGGAGGAGCTAAAACAGGGCGAAACAAGAGGCCCTGGTGATGACTTCGATCCGATTTTTGCGATCGCAGCAGCACGGGTGAAAGCGGACGAAATCAAAGGTAAGGAAACCGATCTTGAATTAAATTTATACTTGGAACGCAGGGATGCAGAAAGTCTCAAGTGCCTTATGGGATACCAGTGATTGGCGAGGCATTCAATGGAAAGAGCCAAAAAAGAAAAGTACCCCATGGATAAAGATGATTTCAAGCTTCACCCTTCGGTCAGCGGTAGCTGCCAACTCAGGACCCTCACGGCAATCGAAACGCAAATCCGAAACGCCGTGAACGAGGGGATTCGTCCTGTCATTGAAATCGACTTGGATCTATGCGCCTTGCGGCCCGTCTACCGCACGAGGCAAGCGTTGATGCAAGTCGGACATGAATTTAGTATCGCTGAATTTACGGAGCCAGATTTGCTTGGCATACTTCCAGGTTACTCCGATGAAGCATGGGGCGCTTTCCTGAGTGGAACTCATCTAGAGCGAACCTATCCCGAACTCAAGTGGCGGGAGAATGGCCGTCTTGCACGCAGCCATGGCACCCCGTTTGGTCGCTTTCACCAACTCTACTGGACGACAGCCTGGATGTCCGAGGACGAACCCACCCCAGGGCTTGGTTCGTTCGTTCACCATATTGAATCGCTTAGTGCATGCTGTGTCTTTCTCTCGGGACGGTGGGAGGACGAACATGTAGAACCGTCGCTCGAATCGCTAAAAAGATCCGGGATACCGAACCCAAATCTGGTCATCGGAAATCCTTGGCACGAAACCAAAGCCTCGTCACCCCAGAGTGCTCTTTCAGACTCGGCGGTGAAAGCATGGCGGCAGAAGGAAATCCATAAACGTTTTGGAACGCCAGTAGCAATCATCGATGATCGCATCTCCAACAGGAATGCAGTCCTATCCGAAAGTCCAACGCCGATGCTTTCCATCGCGATTGCGATCCCAGGATTTACCTGCGATGCCAACAGCATCAACGTAACTCTAAGGATATCGACCTTTGAGCAGTTTTGCCAAACAATAGACTCTCCTCCACAACGTCCATTGATGAGGACTAGGTATCCGACGCTTGGGTATGGGCAATCCTGGAGAGGTGAATACACCGGGCTCGGGAAAAACGGGCTGGGTTATTGCTTACCAAAGCCCGAAGGCCAGGTCACCGTTAACGGAGATCCCCCATTTGGGATGCTACTGCCGACAATCGAGGGGAAGATAACCGAGGAGCAAGCACTCGAACTTTTTGAAACTACGATTCCCCACGAGGAGCTTACCGCGCTTGGTGAAGCGTATCATACGGCAAGGGAACTGGCCGCCCTGGGATTGGCGGCACCTTGGGAAGGAACTTCCTCCGAAAAGCGAGCCAGCTTCGAAAAGGATCTTTGGAGATCGCTTATTTGTGCATGGCTACATAGTCGCGATATGGAGATCCTGATGAATGCGTTGGGATTTCCAAGATCTCTTGTTGGTATCCATGATCTCCGCGAATGGGTCGATCGCGACGAGGTACAATGGTTGCTGTTATCCACCAGTCCGGTCGATTCCGACCGCATTCGTCGTGCGAACTATAGTCCCTGGTTAGTTGCCTGGGCTAAGCAACTCAGAGAAGAGCAAGTGAATGTCAGTTTCCTGAACCCCCATTTGCTCGTGGATTTGTGTCTGTGGACACCAAAAAGGCAAGGTTCGCAGGATGCCATGGACGTTCACCGGCTCTCCGATCATCATGACGGCGATGGCCTCGAACGCTACGATCCGATCGAGGCGGGAGTCAACAACTTACTCCATCAGCGTGAAGGTCGATTTGGGGTCAGAAAAGAACCGGTCGTTTCGTGGCGAGAACTGCGAGAATCAGCCGCGACCGAGACAGGTTCCACCGATCTGTCCAAGAATAGTGCATCCCGCAAGGTACTCAGTCAAGCAATAGATACGGCAGAGAAACTGGAAGCATCAGGTTGGATGACTCCCTGGTTTGTTTGTGAAAGGATAGGATGATCAACACCATGGCCGCTCCCACCAAAAAATCAGTCCTGTTTATCAATGGAATTCTTGGAAAAGAAGTAGCGGAGGAATTCTCAGATATCCAGGATATCCTCCACGACTCCGACTTGTCGTTGCTAACTCCGCTTTTCGATGCTTGTTACGAGCGAATCGAAAAAAATATGAAAGCCGCAAAAGGACTATCTATAATCTATTTCGCTGGCCACGCTGACTCTCATGGTGTACAGATACGGCGTCGTAAACCGCAACAAAAAGACCTTGAAAATAACAGCGAGCCTTTAAAAGCTGAGTTGATTCGCGTAGCATTGCGGAGAAACACGAAAAATACGGTGGATTTGATTCTTTTTAATTGCTGTGAGTCGCTCGAAATCGCAAAGCGTATCAGCACGCTCGGAGTGGCTAAAGCGACGATCGGATGGGGAACGACCACTAACCACAGGACGTGTAAGCATTTTGCTACGGAATTTTTCAGACAGCTCAAAAGCGATATCACCGACGGGGAAATGGCAATCAATAGTGCCTTCAATTCAGCAAAAGCACACATAGGTAAAGATTACGGACTTAAAATATTCCTCCGCTCGCAGAATGAACCATCTTTTGATGTCACCGTAGAGTTGTGCATAAAAACTCTGGAGAAACAGCGTAACCTGGGGAAAGATTTAGCAGGATTTCTCAAGCTTCCCTCTGATGCCAACGCGAGGGAAATTGCAACTAAGTTGTTGGACGACAAACGATCTACGACTTCAGCGATTGCAAAGCTAGTGAGATTTCTCGCGTATATTTCCAAGGCAAAACTCTCAATTGATCAAAACTACATTGAGGCTTTGAGGATAATCAGGGACTTGGCCTATACCAAATCATTACCAGATGAGGATCTTGCGACTGTCTCGGAGTCTCTTAGTGATTCCATCGCCACGACGATCCCTGATCGTGGTCGAAAAGTGGTGCTTCCGTCGAAGATGACATTGGACCAAATTAGGAATATACTTCAAAGGGCTCATGCGGAACTCAAATCACGCGATGAAGCCGTGAGTGATTTTAGTTTTCATATTAACCATTCTATCGACGGAGATGATAGTAGCTACCTGTTTGAGGATAAGCTCATTCTCTTGGATTGTACGGAATGTCCAAGCCATTTTAAGGATTTGAGAAAAAGCGAGGATTACGTTCTAGGCGTTCTGAAAAACGACTACCCAAAATTAAACCGACACCTGAAACAATTCTTTGAAAACAAACACGATCTCAAAGACTTGTTTGCGGAATTAATCCACCAGCGTAAAAACACAGTGGCGATCCTAATTCCTGAGGATCAACGCGAAATCTGGAAATATTTTTTAGACGAGCATAAAGAAATCATATCCGTTATTCGACCTGTTCTTGATCAAAAGGTTTACAGTTTACTGCACGAAGCGAATCAGAAAGCCCATGGTCTACTCCAGAAACTTCGCGCCGATGTCAAGTCTCGTTGATCTAAGTCCTCTGTTGCACATTTGGCATTTGTTTTACTCAGCAATTTATAAATAGAGGTAATAGATGTCGATTCGCGAGTTCGGCTTTGATTGGAGCACACTTGCTCAATTGCAAAAACGTTTACCGATAACAGAGCAAATCGAGCGTACCGCCCTCGTCGTCAAGACCGTTGGTTACGAACGAGCCAATGATCCACCCTGGGCGTCATTGAAAAACATCGAAGGCAGAAGCTCATTCTTTACGACGTTTAATTCCAAGATCGAGGACATCGACGATTTCAATCTATTCATCAGTTATATCCGCGCCCAGACGGAAGCCTGCCATAATCAATCCGATCTTGCTTGGCTGGTCGACCAGCAAAATCGGCTGGATGCATTTTTGACCAAGAAGCCGAAAGCGAGAAAATCAACAGCTCGTGGAACTCGCGAAACAAAGAAGAGCCCCAAGTCACAAAAGTCCACCGCTGCGACGGACTCAACTAGCTCCAGAGCCAAAGGGACCTCAAGACGGGAAGCACCACCGAAGAAGCAAACTTATTCACGACTGCAACCAAAAAACTTTGTTAGGGATTGCCTAAAAAACGCACTGACCGACAACACGGATTTGCTGCAATTGATCTCCCATGCATTATCCGATGGGAGCGATGATCATGACCTCGAGAGCGTCGTCAGTTATTTCACTGATATCACCGATCAGGATGATCGCGATTTCCCCCTTCGCCGATTTCGTAAGTTGCTCAAACGGATGCGCGATAAAAAAGCGACGTTTTCAGAGACGCTTCATCGAACGTCTCTGGTGGTCATCAAGGATCTTCTCACCGTGGCGTCATTCCCTAAGGAAGACATGCAAAGAATGGAAAATGCCATGATCCAGGTACTAGCCGAAGATTCGGCTTCCATGGATTCGGCTGAACTCAACGCCCACAACCAAAGAGACGCCGAAAAACTTCTCATTGCAACACGCATTAAACTCTCGGGCAACGCATTCGACGACTGGCAGATCCCGCAACTCCTCAACCATGATTTTAGTGCGAGCAAGGACTTTAGCATCCTGATGGAGAAAGTTCTCGTCGTTCCTGAACCACCTGCCCCCCCCGACAAAGCGAATAAACCGGAATGGTACGCGAAGTCCTGTTTGATATCTCTCGGATACGATCCTGACACCCCACATTCCTTGGTCGAAGTGTTCCAGGATGTCCTTATCCAAAATGCCGACGAGGATACAGTCGTTGCGACGTTCATCACCTACGAAAAGCTGGAAACCATCAAAATCTTGAGGCAATCCTTTCCGCGTCTGCTTCTCGTCGTACTATCCGAAAAGAACGCTCTTAGGTATTCTCAAATCTACATCGATTTAGTCGATACAGATAACCTACTAAAACGAATGTTAGGGCCATCGACCAATCGATAAGATAGCACAGTACTTCCCTCACCACACACCATGAAACCACTACCGATCCGGCTCCCGAGTGGGGCAGAGTTTAAGCATCTGCTCGATCCTGTCCACGAACAAGCCATCCGGGGCGCGGCGGCCGCGAACCGTCCGCTGCTCGTGCGCGGGGAACCAGGGCTGGGCAAATCCCAATTGGCCTACGCCGCCGCCTCCCTCCTGGGCCGAAAACTCATCTCGTACACCATCTCGGCTAGCACCGAGGCCCAAGACCTCCTGTGGTCCTTCGACGCCGTCAAACGACTCGCCGAATCCCAAGTCGCTGCGCAAATGCTCCGACTCGCTCCCGAACCCCCGAGCGATAAAGCTGCAAAAGCCGTAAAGGCCGCTCCGCAAGACCCCTGGGCCGATGCCGAAAATCGATTGCGAGATAAAATCGATGTCAAAAAATTCCTACTCCCAGGTCCCCTCTGGTGGGCGATCGATTGGGAATCGGCAAATAAAGCCAACCACGAACAACTGGCCCCCTCACCTGCCTCGGTGTCGGAGTCCGCAGACGACTGGAAACCCGAACAAGGGATCGTCATCCTAATCGATGAAATCGATAAGGCCGAGTCAAGCGTCCCTAACGGCCTGCTCGAAATCTTCGGTGCCCGGCAATTGCAACCACCCGGGTACCCCGATCCGATCGTCTCGAAACCCAATACCAAATCCCCACTGGTCATCATCACGACCAACGAAGAACGGATGCTCCCGACGGCCTTCATCCGCCGTTGCTTCGTCCTGGAACTCGAACTCCTGCCCTGCGTCGACAACCAAGGCAACAAAGCAATTGATGGTAAAAAAGACGTCTTCATCGATTATTTCATCTCGCTGGGCAAAGCCCACTTCGATACCCAACTCCCCGAAACGCTCTACAAGGAAGCCGCCGAGATGCTTTTCGAAGACCGTTGCGAAGCGATACGCAGCCAAGCCATCTGGAGACCTGGACCCGCCGAGTACGTCGACTTGCTCTGCGCCGTGAAGGAATGGGAAGGGGAGATCGATGTGACCAAGGACTCCCCCCCGCCGCGCTCGAAAGCTCGCCGTACCAAACGCTCCGAAAAAGAGTACAAGGAGCTGTGCCAAAACCTTCGACGCTTCGCACTCCAAAAGAACGTCTCAGGTCGCTAAATGAAGTCCCATCGTCTCTCTTCGAAACGGTCGGTCATCTGGCGAGGTGATCTGGTCCGAACCCGCCTCTTTCAGTCCGCTTATTCGGACAACCGCCCGGACGTCCTGCCGCTAATCGATAGCTTGGGCTTTACCGCCGAATTGCCCGCCGAGCCGCCGGACGGTAACCGTTTGATGATCAAGAAAATGATTCGTCATTTCAACGAATATGATCGTAATAGAACGAAATTCCCGTGGGAAAAAGAAACAGAGCAAACACCGGTCACTCCCACGCACAACTGGACTCCAACGCAGTTTCGATCCCCGCCGTGGAAAGCCCGTAGCCAGGACCCGGAACCTGAGGATCTAAGCCAAACCGAGAATCCAAACGGAGTGCCGGTGGTGCGCGTTCCGCTTCGTCCGCTGGCGACTTGGCCGCAGCTTCGGAACCGACTCCAACCTATGCTGAGTCAGACCGTTGTCACTCGGAAAGTCGATGCAAAGAAACTCGTAGCGATGCTATGCCGCTGCGAATCGATCGCCAAGCTACCGAGGGTTGCGCGCAAGCGATCGCCTGAACAAGTCCATGTCATTGCCGATCGGAGCGATCGGTGCATTCCCTTTTTTGACGATCAGCAGCTCGTCGCCAAGCAGATCGGTCGAGAGCTAGCGCGCGATCAGTGCCGATTCTCTGTCGGTCGGCTCCCTTATTTGCTCGACAAGAGCAATACGACGCTGCGAACGCAGTTTCGACGCGGCTGGGCCGAGAGCCAGGAAGATCTTCGCAACGAAGAGCCCGATCCGCAAAGTACAGTTCTCATTCTTGGGGATCTTGCGGTACTAGAACGGCACAAACCCCAGGAGCGAGCCTCTTGGGTGCATTGCTGCCGCCGATGGAGGCAACGGGGTGTGAAGATCTATGCGCTGGTCCCTTATGCGACCGATCAGTTGCCGCGTGAGTTTGCCGAGTTGGTCGAGCCGATCGCTTGGCAAGGCAACGGGGTCGAGTATGCGAGCGACCAGCGGAGGGAGGATCTCCTGCGAGCGATATTCGTGCGGTCGTATCCGGCCATGCAGCTTGAGCCAGCGCTCTTACGCGAGTTGCGAACGATGGTGCCCGATGCGATGGACGCTTCGCTTGAGTCCGACATCTGGCAGCATGATTGGTTGGCCAGCAACCACGTCGGTGGGGCCAGGAACGATCGGGTCGACGTCAAGGAGCGTTTGCAGGACGAGTTCGAACGTCTGGAAGATGAAACGAGGCGCTGGGTCTTGAGCATACAGCGTCGATTCCGCCAGAGCGCTGGTTATGGATCGCTATGGCAATTGGAGTTTCTCAATCAGACGCTTCGTACGCGAGAGTTGCTCAAGGAGTACGAGCAGGACACCGAGGCCATGCGCCGGACGCTCAAGGAGTACGAAGCGTATGTGCTTAGGGATGCGATACCGGATGACAAGCACGATCAGATCGCATGGTATTCGAGGCGGGCGAGTGAAGCGGCACTGGACGATGACTTGGTTGGGAATTCGGTACGTCGCCTACAGCGAACCTTTCAAGAGAGCCAGGGGCTCCATCGGGCGACACGGATCGACGAGATTAGGAGCGATGGCATCCAAAGGTCCGTTGGTCTGACGGGGCGTTTTGACAAGATTGAGGCGAGGGTGATCCGAGGTGGTAGCGAGGTCGCTTCGGTGGGCTCGGATCGGGTGACGTTGCGATCGGCATCTCCGGTGGTTGAGGTCCAGGTTCCTGAGTTGGATGCGGTTGCTCGACGGGAGCGAGACTTTTGGAAATCGGGTGTTAAGCCCCAGTGGGTGAGCGATTACGGGACGGACGCGTATGGGGCGTGGTGCGAGTTCCAGGTCCCTCGTCATGATGGCAAGGGGATGGTTACGCAGCGGATGCGCTGGATCAAGCCTGGGGAGTTCCTGATGGGCTCGCCAGCGAGTGAGGAGGGACGAGATGACGATGAGTCACCGCAGCATCATGTGACGCTGACCCAAGGTTACTGGATGGCCGATACGCAGGTCACGCAGGAACTGTGGATTGGAGTAGAAAATGGCAAGAATCCCAGTTATTTCGAGGGTTCACGCAATCCTGTGGAGCGCGTGTCGTGGGAGGGTTGCCAAGAGTGGTTAAAGGGACTTGGAGATATTTATCCGCAGATGCAGCCATCGTTGCCGACCGAGGCGCAGTGGGAGTACGCTTGCCGTGCAGGTTCGACAGGTGTTTATTGCTTTGGAGATTCGGAGGAGGAGCTTGAAAAGTACGCTTGGTATTCGAAGAACAGCGCTAAGACAACTCATCCTGTGGGTGAGAAGTTGCCCAATACGTGGGGATTGTATGATATGCATGGCAACATCTGGGAGTGGTGTTTGGATTGGTATGCAGAGTTTACTAAGGCAAGCGTCACGGACCCAGTGGGTGCTAGCAGAGGCACGACACGCGTGATACGCGGCGGGTGTTGGTTCAACACCGCGCGGCTTCTGCGCTCGGCTTGTCGGGTCAGGTTTGCCCCGGGCAGTCGGAGCCTCTACCTGGGCTTCCGCCTCCTGAGTTCTGCTCTAGGGGCCGAGCCGAGCGAGGGAGCGATGCTGCCCGTCGCGGAGCAGGGCACAGAGCGAGTGAGGATCGGCTCGGCCGAGCCTGCTTATGAGTTCCTGCGCTCGGTGGATTTGGATGCTACGGGCAATAGCACGCCCGAGGAGGAGTTCTCGGAGTTGGATGTCACCGCGTATACGAGCATCCGCGTGGTGAGCGACCAGGAGGGGTACCAGTTCGATCGGCTTGAGAAGCCTTCGTGGGCCGTGGATTTCGGAAGCGATTCTTATGGGCTCTTTGCGACGTTTGAGATAAAGCCTGTGCGTCAGCGGATGCGTTGGATCCCGCCAGGAAAATTCATGATGGGTTCGCCGGAGGGTAAAGACTTCAAACGAGACGACGAGGGACCGCAACATGAGGTGATCATTACCCGTGGGTACTGGATGTTCGATACACCTTGCACGCAAGGGTTATGGACGGCGCTGATGGGTGATAACCCGAGTTACTTTCCGGACCCTGAGCGACCTGTGGAGCAAGTAAGTTGGGAGGATGCTGTTGGTTTTTCGAAGAAGCTTAACGAGCGTTTGGCAAAAGATTATCCACCGAATGTCAACAGCCTCGTCGATGGCTGGGATCGATTGCTGTTTAGGTTGCCTACCGAGGCCGAGTGGGAGTATGCATGTAGGGCAGGGACGACGGGTGATACGTATGCGGGCGATTTGGATTTAAAATCTAGAGAACAAACCAAATCTGAAATACTTGATTCGATCGCTTGGTACGGCGGGAATTCGGGGCACAAGTACGATCTGGAGAAGAGTGTGGAAATGAGCTGGTTGAAAGACCTTCAAGCTGAGGAAAAGAGGGGAGGTGCTCGCAAGGTGTCTCAAAAATCGCCCAATCCTTGGGGCTTGTATGATATGCTAGGAAACGTCTGGGAGTGGTGTCAGAATTGGTATGGAGAGTATCCAGTCGAGCGCGTGGTGGATCCTACCGGTCCGACGCAGGGCTCGGACCGCGTGTTACGCGGCGGGAGTTGGTACAATCGCGCGCGGGATCTGCGCTCGGCTTGTCGGCGCAGGCTCTTCCCGGGCGATCTGCGCAAGTTCCTAGGCTTCCGTCTCCTGAGTTCTGCCTATCTAGCGACGCAGTCGGGGGAGCCCCTAGGTCAACAGGAAACACCGAAACCGCAGGTAATCCATCAAAAGCCCGTAATCATAATGCTACTGACCGATCAAGACTGGACGATCATCGATGACCTTTTCACTCGGATACCACCCTTCAACGAGAGTTCGCGGGATGCGTTTCTGATTCGAATCGCGAAGACACCGGCTCAGAAAAATGCGATTGCAAACCTGAGCAACATTCTTGGCCACCAGGACTTTTACGTTAAGCTACAAGCGTTCGTACGCTCGTCAGAAGATGAGGGTTTGGAGCAACGAACGCTTCACTCGATGTTGAACTATGTGATCAACGAAAAAGATCGAACCGTCCTTCAACGCCTCATCCAGGAACGCTTTGCCGGACCCCAAAATCCCGCCTCAGTTCCGGCACCCCCAGTACCGCAAATCCCACCGGCCCCTATCCCACCGGTCTCCATCCAACCGGCGGACCTCAAGAAGCAGTGCCAAGCGCTCTACATCGCTAAGCATTGGCCCGAACTGCTCGATCTGCTCGACCAAAGAACAAAGCAGTTGGGTAGCACTAGAAGAGCTCAAAACCTACAAGGTGCCGTCGTGATTTTTCGATCAGACTACGAGTCGATCCGAAACCAATCACGCGATGGTCTGGTCAGTACGGACGAAGAACAACGTCTGCGCGTCGCTCTTTGGTCCCGTGTCCTGATGCTCATCGATGATATCGAAGGCAATCTCAAGCTCTAAAAGAGTCAACTCGAATGATCGATACGCAATGCCCAGTGATTTGTGAAGCATTCAGCAGCCTTAGACAATCTGAGCGGCTCCGAAATCTTCTTCGCCATTGCGATGTAGGATTAACTTCCGAAAAAACGACAGACCAACTGATCGAGTGTACGATCAAGTTCTTTTTCATGAATGACAAAGAACCGATCAGGCTGCTCTACCAATTCCTATCGAATCATCAGGCTAAGATCACCGATACCAATACCCTTTACGATGTGAAAACATTTCGAGATTTTTGCCTGATCAAGTCCATGCCAAGGGATCTACATGCAAGCTACGTCGCCGCGTTTAGCAAGCGAAGCGAAAAGCTCGGATCTCAAACCGAAAACAAGGAACTTATTGCCCTACAATTGGCAGCCGCAGCCTTGGAAATCATTCCGTTCGAGGAATCAAACAGTTCAGGTGCAAGACTCGGCCCATCGTTTGGAATGGCCTACGCGTTAGAATTGCACCGTTCCGATTGGACAAAGCCCTTTTCCGAACGCACCTGCGACCATATCTTCACATGGGGTGAACCACCCATCACAAGTGCACTAGACAACAACCAGCAACTGAAGGACTTTGTCGATACCTTGATCCAAAAAGGCATCATGAATGACACGCGTCTGAAAGATGATTTGGAAACACGGACCGGATTTGTTGGGAGTTGGCTCAGAGAAGAGAAAGAGATCGACAAGTACTACGTTGCGGTCCTTCCCGAACGGAATTCGAATTTGATCGATGCACTTCTGGCGAATCAGAATTTGGGGGACTTGATTGTGGTAAGCTGCCCAGAGGAGTCTAGCGCTGATCTAGCACTGATCAAAACCAGAATTGATGACGTAAGCCGAATTCTCACCAAG
>Ga0315905_10006360_pt1 | contig 12010 bp, 7 predicted proteins | sample LakEriMetagenome_5_FD_203522 | JGI IMG/M metagenome (GOLD analysis project Ga0315905, IMG submission 203522) | Freshwater fungal communities from buoy surface, Lake Erie, Ohio, United States - Buoy 4 MA121 | ecosystem: Environmental > Aquatic > Freshwater > Lake | place: USA: Lake Erie, Ohio...
TTGATAATGTTGATATTCAATTCATATTACCACGTCCATCTGGAAAAACTGGTAAAAAAGACAAACAAAATCAATTACAGTTATTTTTATCAGTTCCTGTTGCTAATCAACGTGGTAATTTAGCTTACCGATTAAGCATTAAAACCACATTATATCAGCAAAACCCCAATCATCCAGGCTCGTTAACAGGTTTTTTGGTAGTTATTGCTGAAGATGGTAAAATTTTAGCTCATCCATTTCCAGAAAGAATCGGTACTAATATTAAAGATTATGCTGACGTAGAAAGAATACAAGCCATAGTTAAAAATGCTTTATCTGGAAGCAATAATTCTAGTAATTTATCCTTTATAGAAGCACAGGAATTAGTTGCAGGTTTTACAGCTACTACTAAACCTGTAACTACAAAACCACCACAAAGATGGATTATATTGGCAGTTACAACTGTAAAAGATGCTCTATTTGGTTTAGAAGAAATTAAACTAATTCTGATTGTCTTAACAGTGGGTTTAATTGGTGCAAGTTTATTAGCATCATTTTATTTAGTTCCTTGTTTAGCAGGTCCAATAGAAGAACTACGCGACTATGCTGTTAATCTTCATAGTCACCACGCAGCCCAACCCATTCCCCGTAATTTCAAAATTCGGGAATTTAACCAATTAGCACAAGCATTAGATCAAATGGTAGAAAGACTCAAAGATTGGGCTGAAGAATTGGAAATTGCTTGGAAGGAAGCTAAATCAGCTAACCAAATTAAAAGTCAATTTTTAGCAACAACTTCCCATGAATTAAGAAACCCACTTAATATTATTATTAATTGTGTTCGTCTGGTTCGTGATGGTTTGTGTGATAACAGAGAAGAAGAATTAGAATTTCTCAAAAAAGCCGATGATACAGCAATTCATTTATTAGGTTTAATCAATGATTTATTAGATATTTCTAAAATAGAAGCTGGTAAACTTTCTGTAATTATAGTACCTCTAGATTTACGTCAATTATTATTAGAAGTAATTAACTTACAATCAGTTAATATCCAATCGAAAAGACTGCAATTAATTTGTGATATAGGTGATAAACCCATCCCAATTAAGGCCGATATAGTTAAACTTAAACAAGTGCTAATTAATATTATTGGTAATGCGACTAAATTCACAGATGAAGGTAGTATTGAAATTAGTACAAATATTTACACAAATAGTCATCAGCCCTATGCTATAGTGTCCATTAAGGATACAGGAATTGGTATTGATCCAGGAGAACAAGGTAAACTATTTCGTCCTTTTGTCATGGTTGACGGTACAACTACGCGCAAATTTGAAGGAACTGGATTAGGTTTAGCAATTTCCCGGAATTTAATTGAACTGATGGGTGGTAGAATTAGTTTGCAGAGCTTGGGTTTAAATCAAGGAACAACGGTAATCATCAAATTACCCTTAACTGATCTAGCTTTATTACCGAATGCAGAAAAAAAAGATGCTATTGGTAATCGAGTTAGAAGTCAAACTAGCCGATAAATTAAAAATTACAACATTCCTCAAATGAAACGATTTTTATCAGGTATTTTTGTGGTGACAACTTTATTAGTAGCTCCCGCTTGTTCATCAACTACTAAATCTAGTAAAGTAGAAGTTTCTCCTAGTATGATGATGAATCATGATCATGATTCCATGGGTGGACATGAAGGACATTCTATGGAAAATATGAATCATGAAAATAATTCACCAACAACTACTAAAGCTATATTAAATGCTCCCAAAACTTTAACTCCTAATCAAGCAGTTAATTTAGTCATAGATATTCAAGATGCTACGGGAAAACCTGTGAATAAATTTGACATTTTCCAGGAAAAAATCATGCACTTAATTGTCGTTAGGGATGATTTAAAATCCTTTGCTCATATTCACCCCGAATACAAAGAAAATGGACGATTTCAAGTAACTGCAAATTTTCCAGAATCAGGAAATTATACACTTTTCAGTGATTATAAACCCGCTGGAGAAAAGGAAAATGTCTCTTTAATGAAGATCACAATTCCCGGTTCAGTTTCACCCTCAAGAGATTTAGAAAAATTCACAAAAACTAAAACCTTAACAGATACTCAAGTCAATCTGAATATTTCTGAAAAAAATCTGCAAGCTGGTAAAAAAGTAAGTTTAATTTTTGATTTAAAAGACAATAAAAATCAACCCATTAAAGACCTACAACCCTACTTAGGAGAAAAAGGTCATTTAGTAATTATTAAAAGTTCATCTCCCCTGACAAAATCCGATTATATTCATGCTCATGCACTCAAAAATAGCCCAGATGGAAAAATAGAATTTGAGACAAAATTTCCCAAATCAGGAACATATAAAATGTGGCTACAATTTAACCGTAATGGAAATATTAAAACCGCAGATTTTTGGGTAAAAGTAGAATATATATAGGACTCCTATTTGATTTTTGATAGCTTGCGTGGCGTAGCCATACAAGAATTAGTAGGTATCAATTCTGTCTTTCTTCCTGTGTTCCCAGTTAAGAGTTCCCTGACCACACAAGTAAATTCACAGAATCAAACCGGATTCCTATATAAATATCAGATGATTTTAATTACTCCTCTGTCACCTGGGTGCTAATTAGCAAATAAGCCTCCTTCGCAGCGGCTTGTTCAGCGGCTTTAATAGAACGTCCTTTACCTTGTCCTAACATTTTTTCATGTAGCCAAACTTCAGCAAAAAAGCGTTCATGATTGCGGTGGGGTTGACTAATTTCTAAAACTCGATATTCTGGAAGAACCTTAAATTGTGCTTGAGTCCATTCTTGCAAAGCCGCTTTATAATTGAGTCTAGCAGGGTCAAGACGGATTTCTGTGGTTAGCTGTTGGAAATGGGAATCTAACCAAGGACGAATCAGGTTAAGATTTTGGGTGCTAAGGTAAAGCGCTCCTAGAACTGCTTCAAAAGAATCTGCTAATCGTGATTCTTGGCCGATATGATCAGCAGTAGCACTACCAGCCACCAATAAATATAATTCTAAACCATATTCTCTTGCTAATTGGGCGAGAATGCGATCGCTCACCAAAACGGAACGAATAGCGGCAAAATCACCAACGGAGCAATCAGGGTAATGTTCCCATAATACCACAGCTGCCACTAGACGTACCACTGCATCGCCCACAAATTCTAGTTGTTCATAATTGGCGGTATCGGAGACGGTAGGATGAGTTAGTGCCAGGTCTAATAATTGCCACTTTACTGGTGCATTTAGTGACAAACCAAACTTTTGCACTAAACTTTCAAGCTGCCGTTGTCTTCGGGGATAAACGCTGGACATTAGGTAAGTGTGGAAAAAAGGGCTAATAACTCTTAACTTAGCATTAAAAGTATTGGGTAAATAAAACTCAATACTGATCCCAATTTTAATTGAGAGGTGAGGTTTTAGCCGCAAAATACTCAATTCCCCCATAAATCGCGTATTTTGGCAAACAATCACCAAAAACTAACTAACGCGGTTGCAACTTCACCCCCTGACGTTCCAGCATTTCCCGCGCTGTGGGACTGGGTGTATAATTATAACCATACCCAGAATTCTGGGAATCATCCATTATTTGCGGTGTCAGTAAAATAATTACTTCTCTACGTTCGTTCACTTTGTTTGTTTTCCTAAACAGCGCACCCAGCAGGGGAATATCACCCAAAATAGGTAATTTAGAAACACTTGTTCGATCTTCATCCTGAATAATACCGGAGAGAATAAGCGTTTGAGTATCTCGGAGGCGAATTGTACCAGAAGTAAGGGAGCGATTAGAAACTAAAATGACTTTTCCATTACCTGTATCTGCCGTACCAACAGGAGACTTAACATTTGGAGCAACTTGTAGAGACACGAAGCCATTATCATCAATCCGTTCAATTTTGACACTAAGAATCAACCCGACTAGCTCTTTTGAGATATTTTTCTCTTCTCTAGAACCTCCAGGAGTATCCGTTATAGTTGTTCTTATGTCTCCGACAACTTGCTGAGTTAGTTGTACATCGGCAGTTTGTCCTTCTTGGACAATTAAGGTAGGATCTGTGAGAATCTTAGCGTTGCCCTTGGTAACTTGAGCTTGTAAACTCGCAAGAAGCCGTTTAGGGAATTGGTATAAACTTGGTAAAGCTGATGTGACTGTACCCAATTGTCCTGGTTCGTACCTTGTTACTGTCCTCGCAGGAGTGCCGGGAACGGCAGGACTAATAATATTACCATTGTTATCAATAACGGCAGGAGTGGCGGGAACGGCAGGAATATTTGTAATAGTAGTTACATTTGGTGTTCCTTGAGTAACCTCCGTTAAACCTGTTTGAAATGGATTCTGTGAAACTCCTGCTTGACGGTTAAAGAATTGTGTAGTGCCTCCTTGCCTTTCACTGACAAGCGCACCGTCTACAATTACTCTATCACCTATACCAGTATTTGGAATACTAGTACTGCTATTTAAATCAATAAAAGTATTAGCTCCACTATAAGGATTTGGAGTAACAGGTGTACCACCACTTAAATTGTTTGCGACTTCACTTCCTGTAGCTGGTCGAGAACCACCAAAATTTAAAGATGCTGCACCACCATCATTAACAAAGAAGTTGTTACCAACCCCAAAAGAAAAACTGGTATTGTAATCTTGAGTACCTGTCAGGTTGACATCAATAATTTTGACATTTACCACCACTTGACGACGACGGATATCAAGCTGTGTTAATTGAGATACTGCCATCTCCACCAATTTAGGACTACCAATCAAGGTGAGAGTATTAGTTCTTTCGTCTCCTAATACTTGTAAACCTCTAAGCAAAGGAACTGAGTCTTTAAACACAATACGTTCAGCTCTAATTTCACTCTCTGATTTAGTTTCAGTATTTTCCTTTTTTTCGGTATTTTCACTTGAGGTAATAGTTGTTCGAGTAGTCTGTACTTGAGGATTTAAAGCACTTTCAGCACCTAATCTGACTAGAAAACTAGCTACTACCTTAACATCTGCTTGATTAAGTCGGAGATTACGCATTACGACATCACGGGTGGAGTTAGGTAATTTAGGCCCAACAAAAATTGTCCGTCCACTGCGGTTAGCTTCCAAACCACTCAAGCGCAGGACGTAATTAAAAACATCCTGCACAGCTTCGTTTTCTACATCTAAAGAGATTTTTTGATATATTTTAGTTTCGGTTTCATTTTTATTATCACCTGTAGAGGAAGCAGGTGTTTTTTGATCTTTATCGTCATCATCACCTATATAAGCCAAATTCAGTCCAGCAGCACGAGCTAATAAAGATAAAACTTCTCTTACAGGTGCATCACGCAACACCAACCGCCGAACTCGTTCTTTTGTACCTAAATTAATCACCACAGGAGATGTATCAATATTAGATTGAGTAATATCTCCTACAGGTGGGGCGACAGCTTTAGGTAAAAAAACAGGACTTTGCTTATAAGCTTGACCAGGATTTGGGGTTTGGGTAATTTTCCCGTCAATTGTAACTTGCGGGTTAGGAACTAGAACCTCCGGCTGTTGACCTGGTTTATCTGTGGAATTGGTAGAATTTGATGTTGTTGAATTTGCGACAGTAGTAGTAAAGCCTAAAGTAATATTATTATCCCTGCGGTTGACTGGCTGAATATTTGGTGCATTATCCGTACCAATGACTATCACCTGCATATTATTAGTATCTAATTGCTTAATCTCAATCACAGCGATTCCTGGTGCGGGGTTTTCTTGACGGAAATTCCCACTTTTAGGTAAACGCAATTGAGCATTAACTATATTCGCAACTAAGGATTTACCCTTTCTAGTGCTTAATACTTGGGGGCTATTTTTAGTACCAGTTTTTAAAATGACACTAATTCCCCCCTGAATGGGATTAAGTTCAACATCAGTAACTTGTGTTATTTTTGCTAAAACTGGCTGGGCTGCTAAGAGAATACAAGCTGCTGCACCGGGTACGAAAAAACGATAATCAGACTGTTTCATAATTTACTCTCCTCACTTAAAATAAAACTCAAGTTCTCAACTTTTGGGCTTTGGCGCGAAACATACTTTTCTCTGAAGTTGTTTTAAAACCATAAGGCGATTATAAATCGCTACTACACGAATAAAGTCGGACCGCGTGGACTCAGGAAAAATAAGAAATTAGACTTTTCAAACATTCTCTCAAAGGTTATTTTTGGGGTGTATTAGCTGCTGCTGGTTGGGGTGCTAAGGCTGCTTCTTCTTCGGGAGTGAGTGGAATTAAAGCCTCTAATTCAAAAGATGTAATTAGTTTACCAATATCAATCGGTATAGGGTTATTTTTATCTGCTGAAATCTCTGGTGGTGACAATTTTGAGTCGTAGTTTTTGACTAACAATAAAGGTTGTAGTCGCTCAATATTCCCCATAATTAATTGGGTTTGTAGAAAATTACCCTCAATTTCTACTTTGATAATACTGCGTTTGATTTTATTATTAATTTCTGCCCCAAAACTACTATCTGTAACTACTTCAGGTTTTTCGGTAGTGGGGGCAAATTTTTTCATTTTGGCTTTAATAGAACTACCAAAAATCTTCATATTGCTAGAATCTATTAATAGACTGGTATCTAGTAATAGAGTCTCCAAACTTTTTTCATCAGTAAATAAAGCTAAAATTTGTTTCTGTTGTTCTTTTGCTGTTGCTAAATCTGCTTTTATTTTACCTATTTGTCTAGCTTGGGTTTGCTTTTGTTGAGTTTCTATTTGTACTTGATCACGTTTAGTTTCCTGTTCTTTATAACTTTCCACAGCGGGCATTACCATGTTAACAAGCATATAAAATGCACCTAAAACACCTAAACCTGCAAATACACTACCAATTATTGGTGGTGTTAAGGTGATACCAAAGACAGCAGGTGCAGAATTTTCTGCCTCTGTGACTTGTTTAGTAAAATTTAATTCACCACTGACTGTCATTTGTTAACTACTCCTAGTTTTTGAATGTGACGAAGTCTATCCACTAATCCGATTGTTCCTTTTTTTTCTAATTCTGGAATTAAATCAGATGCAGGTACGTTACTCAAACCTGTCTTAATAGTATACTTAACTACTTGAATAGGTTTAATTTTTACTTCAGATTTTCTAGCCACAGGAGGAAGGAAACCTGCGATCGCCGGTGCATCTACTAACTCTGTTGTGATAATTTTAATTTCCTGGGGATTAAAAAATTTAGATTGTCCCAGACTGAGGGTAAAATCGTTAACCGAAGCATAGGAAACCGCAAAACCAGAAATTTCTAAGTAGCCAGCGGTATTACTAGGGGTGGTGTTGGCTGTAGTTTGAGGGTTTGGGCTTGTTTGTTTGATGCTTTCAATTTGTACTCTGGGAGGAGTGCGATCGCCCAAATCACTTAACATTGCTGACCAAGGACGTATCTGATCGAACACCTTGACTAAGCTTGTCGTTTGGCTATTAATGGTAGCTGTTTCCACTTTCATTTTTTTAATATTGACTATTGTTTGATCCAAACCCTTACCTTGCTCCTCTAATTTTGTTGTTTGCTTTGCTACTTCAGCAGTTTTCCATTGCAAGAGGGATAAACTTAAAAACATCAAAGCTGGGAATAATAAACCGACGGCAATTCCTATGTAAACAGGGGTAAGCTTAACTAATTGCAGTGATAATTGATTAGCCTGACTTGTAATTTTCTGCTGATATTCTGGACGGTTTTTCAGTAGGTTAATATCTAGATTGTACATTTTATTTATTCCACCCCTCGAATTCCTAAACCTAGTACAATACCCAACCCAGGGCGTTTCATTAAAGGATATTCTTCAGTATCCGCACTCAAAGACAAACAAGTAAAAGGATCTATTGGTATAGTTGGTAAACCCAACTTTTTAGTCAGAAACTCGTCTAGTTGTTGTATTCCTGCTCCAGGACCTGCTAAGAAAAGTTGCACAACTTCTAGATTTACACTTTGATTGATGTAAAAATTAATAGTACGACTTAATTCATCACTTAATTCTCGGAGAACATTCAACATAGAGTCTATGTCAGTATCATCACCACTATTCCTTGAGTTTTCAGGAATAATAACACTCTCTAAGAGATCCGTATCTCGTGATATCGGTAAGTTCATATCCTTTGACAGTGCAGCTTGCAGTTGATGTGTACCAATAGGTATTGTGCGGGAAAATTGGGGTACACCGTTGATAACGATGGCAATTTCTGTACTATCAAACTCAATATCAACTAACACGGCTGCTTCTGTCGGTTCTAATAGCTGCAACTGTTCACGAATGGTCCGAATTAGGGCAAAACTGTTAATCTCCAAGGTATCAATAGTTAACCCGGCCTGTTCAAAAGTATCCAAATATGCTTGTGTGATATCTTTACGAGTGGCAACCAATAATACTCGTACTTTATCAATACCATCTTCATCTATAAAGTGTTCAAGTGTTTGATAGTCAATGTCAGCTTGTTCCTGGGGATAGGGTAAATATAAACCCGCCTCATGGTTAAGCATCAAATCCCGCAACTCTTGGTTATCTAAATCTGATGGTACACTAATTAAACGTACAATGGCGTTTCTGCCTGGTATACAAGTAGCAACATGAGAGGCTTTAGTGTTACTTTCAGCAACTGCTTGCTGAATAATTTCAGACATGGCTGGAGTATCAATAATTTGACCATCACTAAGTATACCATCTGGCACTGGTAATGTTATCAAGGATTTAATTTTTAAACCTTGACGTTGCTTATGTATTTGTACTAGATTTACCCGTTCAGGTGTTAGTTCAATACCAAGGACTTGATTAGATCTACCAAACAAACTAGTGAAGGCTTTTAGCACAATTTTACCCTCTAGATTACTCAAGAAAAATAAGTTAATAGGTTGTCCGTTGTGGTCAGCAAAGAATCTTTACCAATTACCCCAATTGATATATTCTATAGTCTCGACAACGATCCTCCTGTTACTTAAACCAACCCTGATCATATTACCACTTAATTAAAATGATTCGATCGCTAAAAATTAAACGCCTGGTTTCTTGGGCTTTGTTAGGGTTATTTAGTAGTTTTGTTGTTAGTTGCAGCACTTTCAGTAATAACCCGAAAACTCCTGTTCAAGGAATTGCCACTATTGAGTTCTGGACAATGCAACTGCAACCTCAATTTACCAACTATTTTCAGGGTCTAATTAGGACGTTTGAATCACAGAACCCAAGTATCAAAGTTAAATGGGTAGATGTACCTTGGTCGGCCATGGAAAACAAGGTTTTAACCGCAGTATCAGCAAAAACACCTCCAGATGTTGTTAACCTTAACCCAGACTTTGCTTCCCAATTAGCGGGAAAAAATGCTTGGTTAAATTTAGACAATAAAGTTTCCAGTCAAGTTCGTTCCTCTTATTTGCCAAATATTTGGCAAGCAAGTACCTTGAATAACAAGAGTTTTGGTATTCCTTGGTATCTTACCACGCGACTGACTATTTATAACACCAGTTTATTAAAACAGGCTGGTATTACAAGACCGCCTGTGACTTATGCAGAACTGGCACAAATGGCACAACAAATTAAAGACAAAACTGGTAAGTATGCTTTCTTTGCTACTTTTGTCCCTCAAGACTCCGGTGAGGTGCTGGAATCAATGGTACAAATGGGTGTCACTTTAGTTAATACTGATGGTAAAGCTGGTTTTAATACACCTCAAGGAAAAGCTGCTTTTCAATATTGGGTAGATTTGTATAAAAAAGGTTTGTTACCAAAGGCATCTTTAACCCAAGGGCATCGTCACGCTATAGATTTATACCAATCTGGAGAAACAGCTTTTTTAGCTTCTGGTCCCGAATTTCTCAAAACCATTGCTAATAATGCCCCCAAGATTGCCCTAGCCTCCGCTATAGCCCCACAAATTACGGGGGATACGGGTAAGAAAAATGTTGCCGTGATGAATATGGTCATTCCCCGTGATAGTAAATACCCTGACGAAGCTGTTAAATTTGCATTATTTATTACTAATGATGAAAATCAATTAGCTTTTGCTAAAGCCGCTAATGTTTTACCTTCTACAATTAAGGCATTGTCTGATACTTATTTTCAGAAAGTTCCCGCTAATGCTACTACCGCAGAAAAGGGAAGGATAATTAGTGCGTCACAGTTACAACAAGCTGAGGTATTAACCCCTAAACTTAAAGATTTTAAACTTTTGCAAAAATCAATTTACGAAAATTTACAAGCAGCAATGTTAGGACAAAAAACCGTTGATCAAGCTGTGGAAAATGCCGCCCAATTGTGGGATAATCGGTAAGTAGGTTAGCGTTAAAAATTGTCGTTATGATGTCGTTATGACAAGGGAACAGGTAACAGGGAAGAGGTTTTGGGGAACTTTACCCTTCGTTACTTATGTCGTTTTTTTTCCGTTCACCTACTTAATTGATGAGATTCTCAATAGCTTCGCTATCAGACAAATAAAATCTAAAAAAAAGGAGAAATATAAAAATGACTATCCAAAAAATATTACATGAATATCAACAAACTTCCACCTCTCCCCGTGATTTAGGTGATAAATTTGAACGTTTAATGTTAGCTTATCTGAAAACTGATCCCTTTTATAAAGACCATTTTAGCCAAGTTTGGTTATGGATGGATTTTCCTAAACGCGGAAATATGCCAGATACAGGAATTGACTTAGTAGCAGTAGAGCGCAATACTGGAGATTATTGTGCTATTCAATGTAAATGTTATGATTTAGATTACACTTTACAAAAATCAGATATAGATTCATTTTTCACCGCTTCCGGGACAAATTTATTTAAAACACGGATGATTATTTCTACTACTGCAAAATGGAGTAAAAACGCCGAAGCAGCATTAGAAAATCAACAAATTCCTGTTATTCGTGCTGATATTTTTGCTTTACAAAATAGTCCTATTGATTGGGATAAATTCAGTTTAAAAAATCCTGATCATTTAGAACTTAAACCTAAAAAACAAATTCGTCCCCACCAACAAACCGCTTTAGAAAAAGTCCTCACTGGGTTTAAAACGGGAGATAGAGGTAAATTAATTATGGCTTGCGGTACGGGTAAAACCTTTACTGCTTTGAAAATTGCGGAAAATTTCCCTAAGAAAAATAATTTAATTCTCTTTTTAGTTCCTTCTATTTCTTTACTTTCCCAAACTTTGCGAGAATGGACAGCAGAAAGTGATATTAATTTTCATAGTATTGCAGTTTGTTCTGATGTGAATGTCGGTAAAAATAACAAAAAATCTAAAAATGATGATGTTGCAGATATTACTGTTAATGATTTAGCTTTTCCTCCCACTACTAACGCCCAAGATATTATAAAATCCTATCACAGTATTCAATCTAAAAATCAATCAGAATTAACCGTTATTTTCTCCACTTATCAATCAATTCAAGCAATTTCCGATGCACAGAAAAAAGGTTTACCAGAGTTTGATTTAATTATCTGTGATGAAGCCCATAGAACCACAGGAGTAACGATTTCTGGTGAAGATGAATCTTATTTTGTGAAAGTACATAATCAAGATTTTATCCAAGCTAAAAAACGTCTTTATATGACAGCAACCCCGAAAATTTACAGTGATGATACCAAAGTCCAAGCACAGGAAAACGACGCTTTTTTATGTTCAATGGATGATGTAGATATCTATGGTCAAGAATTTCATAGGTTAAATTTTGGGGAAGCTGTCAGCACTGGTTTATTAACTGATTATAAAGTGATGGTTTTAGCTGTTGATGAAAAATTTGTTAGCGCAACTTTTCAACAACAATTAGCAGACGCAAATAATGAGTTAAATTTAGATGATGCAGTTAAAATTGTCGGTTGTTGGAATGGTTTAGCTAAACGTTTACTCAAAGATGCAACGGGAGAAGATATAGAAGATAATAACCCTATGAAACGTGCAGTGGCTTTTTCTCGTAGTATTAAAGATTCTCAAAAAATTGTTAAATTATTCGCTGATATTATTAATCAATATCAACAATTAAATCCTGATGATGAAGACTTATTAGAATGTAATTTA
>Ga0315905_10006361_pt1 | contig 12009 bp, 6 predicted proteins | sample LakEriMetagenome_5_FD_203522 | JGI IMG/M metagenome (GOLD analysis project Ga0315905, IMG submission 203522) | Freshwater fungal communities from buoy surface, Lake Erie, Ohio, United States - Buoy 4 MA121 | ecosystem: Environmental > Aquatic > Freshwater > Lake | place: USA: Lake Erie, Ohio...
ATGCTGTCATTTGCCTCAAACTGCAATCCCCAGTGAAGGTATGGAGCAGTTCTCTTGCCACTTCCAACTCCGATAGATACCGACTTGCGGAAAGGAACTGGTGGCTGGACGGCCTTTAGGAGTTCTGCGCTGTTTGAACCGACAGTGCCAAGGAAACCACTGCCCGATGTGACCAAGTGCCAGAGTCCACGGAAACCTGCTGGGAGTGCAGATGCAGGTACTTCCTTGTTCATCACATCATCGGCAATCTCAACCCTGATGTAGCTTGATACGTTGGGATAGAGACCTTCCATTGCAAGCTTCTGAGATCCAACGGCACGATCAAAGTCAAAGTAGACCTTCATGTCACCGATCACCTTGCCGAAGAATCTAGGATTGTTCGGATTGATGCTCAGTCCAACAAAGCTCTCAAGAACGATCTGATTGTCATCTGTGTCATCGAACTCACGAACGAATAGGTCGAATGTGCCATACTCGGAAGTTGGGTCAGTGGAAGGTGTAATGTTCCTTATGGAGATCTTGACCTTTGTGTTGGCGTAAGCGCCGTCATCACGTGTGTGAACCTTGAAGAGGTTGACACCTGTTGGGTCACCAAAGCGCTGGGAGATTACCCATGGTGAGAAGGCAGTCTGGAACCTGTCCTCAAAACCCTCATAGTTGGGAACTACAGCAGTTCCTGAGTTATGGCTCTCAGCGGACTTTAGTACGAATGCAATTTCCTGCTTTGTGCTATTGCCTGCCCAGGGTCCCATATTCAGGTTTGAACCTGTTGGAACTGCATACTGTGAGTACACATCGTATGCCGTATAGAGATAGTGACCTGCCTCTTCAATGCGAGTCGGATCAGTGTTGAAGAGGGTGGCAAAGTAGTTTGCAGCACTTGGATCGAAGCTTGCAGAAACGGTGTTTCCGAAAGCATCATTTGCCTTGTGTCCTGAGAGGAAGAGGACGAACTCCTGCTTACCAGACGAGATGTCAAGGGTTCCAGTTGTGAAGCCAACCTTGTTGGCGGGTGCACTTGAGATGCTCAGGTTGTTGGTGTAACCAGCCTCAGCAACTGATGCCGAGAGTGTTGGTATGACACCAGATGGTACCATGAGGACGCCCCTGATGATAGGGGCTGCCTTGGCTGAGGCCTGGATTCCTGCATCAGACAGATAGGTTGAACCTGCCGATTCGGACATGAAGCAGCCGAGGAAGTAAGTCCTTCCAGGCGTATTGTGACCCCATGAGTAAACGTTGGAGCCAATGTCGCCTGTTGACTGCACAATTTTGTCACCGACCACAAAACCTGAGTTTGTGACCTTTCCTGCATTAATGCCGCCCGCGGTCCTTGCCTTGCCATCTCCTACACCAAGCACCCTGAGGTAAGTTCCTGCGTTGGCATTCTTTAGCCACTCGTAAAGTGCTAGTGGTCCAAACTGGCCACTTGCAGAATCGAACTTATTCACAAAGTCCTGGTAGTTTGCAACCGTCACGGGGACGAATGCAGGTCCACGGTTCGCGGTGCCGATCACACCGGCTGGCGTTCCGGTGGGCGTCACTGATGTCGGTCCGGAGAGGTCAATCTCCCTTGTGCCTACACCAGCGCTCTTGAAAGTGAGTTCAGCCATTTGTCAAGCTCCTGTCTCTTGTAACTATCACTCAAACTGCACACCGGAGTTCGTTATGACGAAGTCTATTGAGATGAACTCAACAGCCCTGGTCGGAACGACCACGATCCTGCCGTTGACCCTGTTGTTTTCAACATCGGTCTGCGTATTGTTTGTATCATCCATGATCACGCGGAACTTCTCGATACCGGCCTGTGCCTGGATGAGGGCTAGCCTCGGCGTTACCTGATTGACGAACCTTGCCCTGGTGGCAGGTGTGTTCTGTTCAAACAGAATGCCGTTGGCAATATCTGTCACTGTGCGCTTCACTTCGATCATCAGGCGGCGGACATTCACTCTGTCAAGTGCGGACTTGGCAAGCTGAAGTGTCTTCTGTCCGAAGATGACGAAACCACCCGTTGGGAAGACAGCGATCGGATTGATCCTGCCTGAGTAGAGTGTGTCCCTGTCACCTGAGTTCAGGCGAACCTTGACGTTTGCAACGAAGTCCAGGGCACCACGATTGAAGCCAGCCGGCGCGAACCATGGGTACGTGACCTTATCGTTGAATGCCATTGCACCGAGAGCGGCAACCGAGGAAGGAACTATGACCCTCCTGCCGTTGACTTCATCGTTGACCTGAACGTCTGGGAAGTACGTTGCGGCGTAATTGTTGTCAATTGCCCTGCCGATGAATGTCTCTGATGTGTACCTGACACTTGGCTTTGTCGTAGTTCCATCCCAAAGTCTGTAGCCATTATCATCGTAAGAGGGAATGTCCATGACGTACATTGCCAAGCTATTGTTGCGAGCCTTATCGGCGGCATAGTTCGATACAAGTGCGTCCCTTATGCCTGGGATTGCAAACACGTTGACGTTGGTCGTGAACTCATCGGTCATAATGTCAACCGCCGCCTTGTAAGAGGCGACAATGTTATTGTCATTTCCGATGCCTGCGGCATTTGCCTGAAGGCCGGCCTCTACAGCACCGAGTGCCTTTCCGTTTCCACCGTTGGCAGTCGATGAGGTCTCAGTTGAAGATGCCCTGTCATTCATCAGCCTGTTGTCCTTGTCGAGGATGTTCAGGCCGTCGAAGCCACCGTAGAAGATGTTGGTGAACTTCATGTAGGGTGTGAACCTATTGAAGACCACAGAGGACGAGTGGATGAGAGTTGCCATCGTTACGCGGTTGGTGGCGCTGCCGTAGACTATCCTGTAGTCTGAGGCATCGTTGATTCCATCGCGTACGTAAGCGGCTTCCCTCATGTGTGCATCGGAAGTTCCTGTGACGTCTGTGAATGTCTGGTTCGAGAGGGCGACCCTTGCAAGCGTGAACTTGTTTGCATTGAGCACGTCCGCTGCGGATCCCGTCACAAGGACATCCTGCTGTGCAATACCCTGGAACTTGGTGTATGCCGCCACGATGGGGTTCTGCATCACGCCGAGGTTTGCGTTGAGAATGGCATTTGAAACCGATCCTGTGAGGGGTACGGATGTTCCCATCACGCCCCAGTAGAACCTTGAATCTGCCCTCTCATTGACACCAGGTGAACCAATATTTCCGTCCGTGGTGCTCATCTCACCCCTCGTCACCTTGAATCGAAGCGGAAGGGGCGGAATGAGTGAACGCTTCATGTCAGTGGTTGCACCCCTTCCATGCAGCCTTGTTCCAGCAAAGAATGTCTTGCCATCGAAGGTGAGGTTACCACCACCATCGAAGAGCGAGTCGTTAGTCTTCAGGGCAGGAATACCGTGGAAGCCGAAGGGGAGAGCATCAGATGGGACCTCACCTGTCTCGACAGCCGGGTTCATGACCACCCTGATGCTTGGGCTGCGGTTTGGATACTTTCCTGTGATGACCAGCCTACGCTCGTCACCATCATCAGCGTCAAAGTTGTAGTAGACCTTCTTGTCACCAATCACCCTGGCGATGTAATTGTCTGCCTTTGGATTGAGTGTGAGGCCTGGGTAAGCTTCTACAATCTCCGTCTGGATGTCGTCATCGAGGAAACGCCTTACCTGGATGTCAAATGTTCCGTATAGGTTTGACTTGTCAGTTGAAGCATTGACATTAGCAACAGAGATCTTTACCTTGTCGTTGCCCCATGCACCGTCAGAGATCGTCTCGAAGTGGAAGAGATCGTACTCCATCTTGCCGAATGGCTGGGAGATGAAGGCTGTGGTGCGAGGTGTGGTGTAGCGCGTGTCGTACCTACCAAACTTGGTATTGAAAGCACCGGAACCTGATAGGATACCGATCGTTTCTGTGGTACCACTCTTCCTAACAGGTGAGACCTCCTGGTCGACTGAGAAGTCGAGGTAGAGGAGGTGCTTCTTCTCGGAGAAGAGGTCAGGATCCGTGTTAAGGACCTTTGAGATGTAAGCATCGTCATTTGGATCGAGGGATGCCGTGAGAATCCTGACGCCTACGAAGCCATCAGTGACGTTTGTAGCAAAGTCCGCATTTGAAGACGAGATTACAATCTTGAACTTTCTTGATGTCGATGGGCTTGATGAATCCTCATCAGAGATGTAAGCGGTGTCATCCATCGTGGAACTATAAGTTCCTGCAAATGGCATCACCTGCACACGAGATCCTGAGGCTGCAAATGTTACGGCTCTCACAAGGTCAACCTGTGTGGATCCACCATATGACACATCAAAGCTTGGGTTGTCAGTGAAGATAGGCAGGCCGTTCTCTGCACTTGGAGATGATGCTGAGATGTAGTGCTGGGCAACTATGAACTGGACAGAACTGTCGGTCCATGGATGTCCAACATTGTCACCACCAGAGAAGTTAGTCTTTGTGAACACGTTTAAAGCAAGTGCACTAACTGGTGTGATTGTTGTATTACCTGCATCACCTGCGGTTGACTGTGTAAGCGTGAGGACACCCAGTGCAATTGCAACAGTGATTTTCCCATTGTGGCCTGTGGCACCCTCAATTGCATTCTTGGTTTCTGTCGCTATTGTTGTAACAGATGACAATCCCTGGACTTGAACGACAATTCGGTTAGAACCCAGATCTGTGCCTGTGGGATTTGCACCTGTGTTATCAAACACGTAATTGCGAGTCGTGCCATCTGTCGAAACGATCGTATATTCGCCTGTGTTATAATCGGCGGGTGTTACAGAAACATGTGTTAGTGATGCAACGGCTGTATTGGCAGGATCTGTTGGATTACCAGGCGTGATCTTGAAGCCTGCATTCTTGACAGTGCCATTAGCCAAAGTGTCGGCTATGTCTGCCAGTGAGCTGTTTGCTCCGGCCCCAAGTGTACGAATGTAGGTGAGTGCTCCCTTGTGCTTGAGCCACTCGCGTGCCGCATATGGTGCTGCGATGTCAGGGTCGAGGCCTCCGAACTTTGATGTGAAGTCCGTGAAGTTGCCCACCGTGACGGGCACGAATGCCGGACCCTTCTCAGCGGGACCGATGAGTCCAGCAGGGGTTCCCTGCGGTCCGGCTGCGCCGGCAATAAGCTCGATCTCCTGCTCGAAGAATCCCGGCGAGAGGAATGTCTGTTCGGCCATTAGAATCTCCTGATTTCAGTGACGTTCATAACTATTCTTTCACGGGACGAGATTCATCCGTTTCTTTTTACGTTGATCAATTGGTCAATAACGATGACTTCTTCGCCCTTCGATGGAACACTTTCCACGACTGTTACCTGGACTGTTCCTTCCTTTCCTGTGTATGGATCGACTTCATAGGTCTTCACAAACTGCCTCTTCCTGAGTTGCTGCTGGTTTCCTACAGCAGATGACTCGTTCTTACTGCTGAGTTTGCCATTCGTCAACTCTTCGGCCCTTAGAATGGGGTCGACGCCTATCTCTCCTACGACTAGTGGATCTTCAACACGCATTATATCATTCAGTATGTAACCACCTGGACCGCCGGTTGGTATTGTGCTACCCACATTTGTTGTAGATTCTTCACCAGAGAACGTCACCTGTGGAGCAGAAAGATACTTCCTCGTACCGTTTGAGGAACCTGGGAACTTTGGAAGAATGAGGTAACCAGGAACCTCAGCCGTGAGTGTGATCTTGATAAGCCTCTCTGAGTCGGAGGAGTCGGAGAAGTTATTATCCTGACTCACCGATGGGTCAAAGTAAGCAACGAACCAGTAGCCCTTCTTTGAGGTTATCTTGATCGTCTTGTTGCCGGGCTGGATGTAGGCTCCCATTATGGCAGAGAGAAAGTCGTTCGACTGCTGGACATACTGGCACCACAGTGTCACTTCGTACTTTAGAGTGAAGTACTTCGGTGATGGAATAACAAAGATCTCGTAGATGTTGGGTCCCAGGTCATTGATGAGACTCCTGCCTGTTGCAGCATAGTAGTCCTTTGCCCTAGCACCGTCGCCTGTCTTTGAGTTTTGTGCATTCCTAAAATTGCCAGCGTTGATCATGTTCTGGTAGACCGGGTCTTGCTTTGAGACCCTCTTCCTCACGACGGTTTCATTGATGTGACCGTATCCCGTGTGCTTTGATGAATCCTGCTCGATTCCGGACCTCGTAATCGATATGATAGGCAGGATGAGCGCTCCATTCTTGTCTCGAAACGGTTCACGTTTTGAAGCAACTGAAAAACGTTCACCAGTAGCGAATATGACAGGAATCCTGCGCTGTTCGGCCGACTCCTTTGTCACCCTGTAGAAGAGTGGTAGGACCTCATTGAATAGGTCAAAGAACGCTCGATCAACATCCTCGGGGCCGCAGGAAGGTATTGCAAAGTCATCAGCAGCGGGGCCTTCGTAGCCTGACTGGAAGGTTCCCTGGTTTATCCTCGATTTATCGTACCTCGTGGCCATATTAGCTATCATCCCCATAGAACGATGAACTCACGCCATCACGCAGTACATTCTGTGGACCTCCAATTGGACTGTCCAAGGTTCCATTTTGCACCAACTGGCGGACATCGTTGGTTGGACCTGCTGCGTTCTCTTCGAATCCCCTCTGCTGGTTGAACTCTTCTTGAACTGAGCCTGGGTCGGTGTACTTCTCGTCTGTTGGGCCGACGGGTTTCTTGTCGATGAGCCCCTTCCTGGCGTACTGTCCTATGAGCTTGTAACCGGTCACGTGTTCTACTTGACCGAATATCTTTGAGATAGGAATGTCCTGTGAAATCTCATAGAAGGATGACCCGTAGGAAAAGTAGTCGCCCACCCTCACTATGATGTTCTTGTCAAGGAGATCACGATAGTGAACTGAGACAGTCACTGTGTTGGTCAGGTCCACACCGAAGTTGGTGGTTCTCATTTGAGCTTCACCCCACTCGACCAAGGCATCAATCTCAATAGGCGGGTCAAAGACCTTTTCTGTAGCCTCACGATAGACATCGTGAGTGTTAGAGAGTTCTTCCCTTATCCTGTAGTAGTAGATTTTCTGGCCTGCAACATCCTTGATGACCTCTTTCGTGAGGTCAGAGATGAGATCAAGCTCTCTTGGCGTGATGAACAGCCTTGCCATGATTCACCTCAACCGACGGTGATGGCCTTACCGATGGGAATCGGTATGGCCCTGAGTGTCTTCTGTAGATTGTCGACCTGTGCTGCCTGGCTCTCGACAAGCTTATCATAAGTGAGAGTGTCAAGGAGCTCTCGAAGTTCCGTTCTAAGCTTGTCCTTCTCCTCTCTGCCCTGTGAAACAAGATCGCTTCCATTGAGCTGTACCTCGCCACCGGGAATTGGAACACTGCCAAACTTAGACCGGACCAACCCCAGTACCTCCTTGCAGAGTGCAAGCGTGTACTGTCTCGTCCACTGCCTGCCTATCGAGTTGATCTTTGAGTAGGTAAGGTTCCCAAAAGGAAGGTTCTGTATGCCATTGACGCCGTAGCTTGCTGGATCGTTGAAGGCCGGGAAGTACGGATCGTTCTCGAATCCGACCCTGACCCATACGCGTGGGTTGATACTGTCTACTGTCACCGGCTTTGGAAACAGTCGCAAATTTCTTCCAATCACCTGGTAAGAGTAGTTTGACCTTCTTACCTGGTTTGAGATCTTCATCTGTCCACCCCTGAGTACATCCTCGAAGACAGGTAGGACATAAAAGACGGTCTCCGGTGTGAAAGACTCAAAACTGAACTCGTTGTTCAGATAGTTGATGGCGGAAGTCGTGTCAAAGAACCTGTAAGCTGCCTGGGGTGAGAAGTGCATCACCTCAAAGATTCTCATCTTTCCCCTGCTGGGGTTCAACGAGGAAGAAACTATAGGAACGTTGTTACCGTCGACAAGGTCTGTGTACAGGTCATAGTCCTGCTTTCCAAGCTCTAACTTAATCGAACCAGAAACCGTATTGTACGAACCACCCAGGCCTGCATGCGTGATGTATGGGCTTGCCATTCGTAGGGCAAACTCAAGAGTCTGGGTTGGGAACCTGTTCTCACCACCCGTAAGGGAACCCGTTGATGTTCCCATCAGGTTCGAGAGCTGTGATTTTGCCTGTATCTGGTTGACTATTGCACCATACTCGCAGAACGCCTCCTCGAAACATGCCCACACCTGCTTTGAAGTTAGTTCAACAGATAGGACATCGTCTCCAAGACGCCTCTTCACGAACGTAACAATTGAGTCCGCCTCGGTTTGAAATTCCGAGTCGGAGTCAAAGAAACCGAAGGGTGTTGGTGCTAGCGTGGTTACAAAGCTCGCCATCTTATCTCCCCATCCTAACTATTGAGGACGGGGAGATTTTTACGATAAGGCTCAACCCTTTGTGAGACCTGCAAGCCTGAGCCACCGCTCCATGACAAGATTATCATCACTTGTCTTTCCCTCTTTTGCGACAAACCTCGGCTTAAAGTTAACCTTGCCAGTTTTGATCGCATCAATTTGGGTTGGAATTGGGTAGGTTGCCCTATCGAACTGTGGCATGTCAACACGTGGTGGGGAGCCTTCGGCAGGCTGATTCATCATTGCCAGATTTTTGCCGAAGTGTGAAGCTACCTTCTCACGGACATTTGCAAGTTCCTTCTCAATCTTAGACTTGTCATTGCTGTCCTGTGCCTTGACGTAAGCATCACAGGAAGAAGAATCAACACCAACTTTACTAGCAAGTTCTGGTTCTAGACATAGCTCAGTGATATAGTCCTCACTCAGGATCTTCCCATCCTCAACGGGTGTTCCAACTGACTCGAGGATGTCTGCCTTGATCTGTTCACCTGTCTTTCCAAGGATGTTCTTCCCACCGGCCTTTGCATCAGGCACCTGACCTGAGGGTATTGCCGCGGCAATTGAGATCTGAGAGAACGCTAACTTCTCAGACGGACTGCCTGAAATCTTTATGTCGTAGGCGGCAATCTTTGCATCAGGCCCTGCCGCAGCGAGCGCCTGTGACCACCTGTGGTGACCATCGAGGATGATATTGTCACTGACAATTATCTTGTTGTTGTCTGCTGGTCCGATGACGATGGTTCCGCCGCTCACAACCTTCCGAAGCTTTTCGATGCTTGAGAGTGGATAGCCGACAGACTTGCCAAGCTCAATCTCATTTTGTGTTGGAACAAGAGGACCAAGAGTCTTGGCAGTAGACTTTACAGAGACCTTCTCGTCAACCTTGTTTCCATCTGCCTGTCCCTTAGCAAGAAATGCCCTGACCTTCGGGTCAGAACCCGGCCCGTTCAGCCATTTCTTCATTGCACCTGGGCCCACATCAAGGTCTGGCATGTCCTTGAGAACCTCGGCTGCGGCCTCGGCATCTCCTGCGGCCTCAAAGAGCAGGCTTGAAAGTGTATGCCTTCTTGTAGTTGTCGGCTTACTGCCTTCAAACAGAAGTGCCGAAAGTGACTTTCCTGAATTTCTCATTTGTGAGACTCCTTGGCAATTAACTATACATGGCAATTGGCAAAAACAAGCGCGGCCACCCTTTCGGGTGGCCGCGACTAGTTTGCCCTAGGGCTAGAACATCAGATGATGTTCATGTCGAGGCAGGTCACGGTGCCGTAGAAGTCCGAGCGGACCATCTTCTTGCCGTAACGAGTCATCACGCCCTTACGAGGAGTGAAGTCCTCTGGAGCAAAGATTGTCGGGGTGACAATCAGTGGGACGTAAGGAGCATACACATAGCCGGTCTCAAGGTATGAACCACCCTTGAAGCCGACGAGGACCTTGTTCCTGGGGAAGTAGGGGTCCTTGTAGACTGTGAAGCGGTTGCTCAGGGTACCGATCTTCTCTGCACCGATCTGGAAGGGTGCTGCGACCTGGCCGCTGCCGTCCACCGAGTAGGCGGGGCGGTAGAGGATTGAGGCCTCGAGGATGGTTGCCACATCGGGGCTGACCACGATGAAGTTGGCGGAACCACGCAGTGTCTTCCTGTGGATCTCGTTGGCGACGTCGATGACGGTCTCAACGAAGGTCTCGTACCACTCACGGACTGTACCGGTGAAGTTGGGGCCGGGCTGGGTGCTGGAGCTACGGCTGATCTCGGTGCCGTTCGTCTTGTTGACGAAGCGACCGGGTGAACGTGACCAGTAGTAGTTTGCACCAGAGGCCTGGGTGAGCAGGTCGTTGAGGATCTCACGGTCGAGCTCGAGGGCGATCTGCTCGGAGAGGATCTGGGTGAGCTCCACCTCAGCGTCGAGGCTGTGGTAAGCGTTCAGGTCCTGGGCGAGCTCAGGTGACCAACGAGCGCGGAGCTTGCGGGTCTGAGCTACGACCGAGATGCTCTCGATCTTGATGTCGATCTCTGGGATTGCAGGTGAGGGGTCAACCTCGAAGTTCGACTCGAAGGTCGGAATGACGAGGGTTGAACCGTCGGATGCCGCGCTGAACGTGGAGGACTGGACCCAGGAGAGTCCAAGCTTGCCGTGGTCGGCCTGCTCAACAACAGATGCAGAGACAACAAGCTTGACGACTGCGCCTGTTGCATTGATGTCAACCAGCGGGTTGGGTGTGAACACGCCACCGGAGTAGGTTCCGAGTTCGTTGAGGCGACGGAGGTTAAGGATGTTCAGACCGCCCTGGAATGTCTCACCGAATGGCTTGAGGTTGGATGTCTGTCCAAGCACATTGTACAGTGCCACATCCTTGATCATCGTTGCATCCGCACCTGAGAGTGAGGAGGCCTTGACGAACACGAACATGAACTGACCGGCGCCGGCTGGTGAACCTGCACTGAGGTTGCTCTCGATGAGGCTGGTCACCTGAGGATCGAATCCGAGGAAACGACCGTCTGAGCCGGTAGCAAACACTGTCCTACCATCAGTTGCGGCTAGGGTGCTTCCACCACGGAAGGCGCCTGATGCAACAATGTTGGTGTCAGTGTAGGCATTGAGGCGTCCATCGGTGTGGATGCGGCTGAAGCCGGAACCTGCCAGGTCGTACTGGCCACCGGTTGCAAGTGATCCGCTCTGGATGCCCTTGCCGGTGGGGTTCTGGTAGATCGAGGCGCCAGTGACGTAGGTTGCAGCCTGTGAGTTGGTGGTGCCATCAATGCCTGTGCCTGCACCGCGGTTTGAGCCGTAGGTGTAGTCCAGGTAGAAAAGAAGGCCGGAGGGGAGGCTCATGGGCTGGATGGAGACGAGGTCGTTGGCCACGAGACCGCCGAACACCCTACGAACGATGGGGAAGGCGATGTTGGTGAAACCACGGATGTCGCCGGAGCTTGAGGTTGAGCCGCCGCCGCCGCCGAGGCTGTTGGCCTCCTTGAGGACCTGGGCTGTCTGGTTCTCGAGAAGGCGGGCCATGTTCTCCTTGTTGACTCCATCGAGTCCACGGAGGAGACCAGTGCGATTCCACTTCTCCATGAGGCGACGGTTCTCCGTGCCAAGGTGACGCTCGCGGATTCCCTCGGCGAGCTGGTTAAGACTGAACTGTGACATTTGAAACTCCTATTTGTTCGAATAAACGAAACTAGACGATTACTTGCTGATACCTGCGAGGATTGCCCAGCGATCTGTCTCACCGACGGACTCGTTCAGCGTGCCTGCTGAACCCGTTGGCCTGGAGGAACCGCCTGCGATCCTTGTCGCACCCTCAGACATTGTCTTCTTTCCAGCGAGGCTCTCAGTGAGGCTCGTGTAGAGAAGCTTGGCCTCTCTCAGCGTCTTGGCCGAGTCGAGTGCCTCCACGACGGCACGAAGCTGCTTGTCATTCAGACCCCTGTTCTGCATAAGCTTATTGACATATAGAAGCTTAGCATTGAAGAGCTTCTGCTCTGCAAGCTGGCCGTTTAGTGCCCTAACGGCCTTGGCAGCCTCTGCGAGGCGTGCCGTGAGAGCCCGATTCTTGCGGGCCTCCTGAACTGCTGCAAGACGGAAACGGCGAGCCTCCTTGACGGCCTCCTCCTTCTCCTTCTTCTCCTTCTTGGCCTTGGGGCCATCGGACTCCTTCACGTTGGCATTGAGCTCAGCGGGGTCCTCGAAAGCATCACCATGGTCATCGGCATTGGCGAAGGAACCGACCATTGGGTCGACGCTCTC
>Ga0315905_10006362_pt1 | contig 12007 bp, 27 predicted proteins | sample LakEriMetagenome_5_FD_203522 | JGI IMG/M metagenome (GOLD analysis project Ga0315905, IMG submission 203522) | Freshwater fungal communities from buoy surface, Lake Erie, Ohio, United States - Buoy 4 MA121 | ecosystem: Environmental > Aquatic > Freshwater > Lake | place: USA: Lake Erie, Ohio...
AAAATGTCCCTATGTGGCAAAATGGTCGCAGAATTTTTGCTTCCGCAGCATATAAATGGGTCAATCCCGATCAAATGGTCTTGGCACTTGTGCATGAGATCGGCCACTGGCTTGTGAATGGCGGTGGCCACATTAAACAGCCCGGACATGTCATGAGTGAAGTCTTAGGTGATCCATACGTAAACTTCTCGAAAGAGGACATGCGATGGTTTGGCGGGCTACCTTGGAGATCTAAAACTAGGCCGTGGGATGAGGAAGAAATAAACTTTTTCCGTCCAATGCGTGGTCAAACACTTGACATATCCAACCCAAATGTTATAATGAATTGTAATAACTTTAGTATTTTTGGTTTATTTGGAGGTAAAAAATGATTAAGTGTGATAATGTAGAATTTATGAAGTTTTCGGCGGGCGAGACATTTTTTAAGTATACAGGCCCGAAAGAAACTGATATTATAAAAATTGAATGGCAATACGAAGATGATTCCGAAATATTTCAAATAGCTAATTTGCTGCATTATTTTAAACACAAGGTAAAATTTGCTCAAATTGATTTGAATGTTCCGTATTTTCCTCATGCCCGACAGGATAGATTTACCAACGATGAACAGCCGTTCAGCCTAGAAGTAGTTTTTAACATACTTCATGCTTATAAAGACGGGCTAACTATTTACGTTCGCGATATTCATTCGGATGTATATAAAAAATATTATAAATTAGATATTGTTAATTATTTATCAGATGATAGCTCTTTGCCTGACGATTTAAAATATGATCTAATTGTATGTCCCGACAAAGGGGCGAAAACACGTTGTCAATATTTCACGGCGGGTTCTAAAAAAATTGTTTACTGCGAGAAAACCCGCGATCCATCCACCGGAAAACTTGGCAAGCCCGAAATCACTCTTCATGACCGAAAAGCCTTGAATGGGGCGAAAGTGCTTATCCCGGACGATATTTGCGATGGGGGCCGAACGTTTCAGCTATTGGCTCAAGAACTAAAACTATGTGGAACAGAAAAAATATACCTTTATGTAACTCATGGTATTTTTAGCAAAGGTCTTGATGCAATGCCCGACATCGATAAGATTTTTACTACAAAAAGTATGTATCACAAATATAAAGATATGATTGGAGACAAGCTATGTTGTTTAGGTTAATACTAACTGTTACTATTTTATCTTCTATAGTTGTAGGGTACGCTTTTACGGCAAACCCGCAGGAAAAGCAGGATAAAAAAAGAGATTTTGTTGTCGTGCTTCCGGCTAAGGTTAAGTCTGTTTATGATGGAGACACTATTACAGTAGAATTTACCATTAAGTCTAACATTAGATTATTGGATTGTTGGGCACCAGAAGTAAAAACTAAAGATCCCGCAGAAAAGAAGCGTGGCTTAGAATCTAAAAAGCACTTAGAGAGCTTGATTCAGCCCGGAGACAATGTAGTTTTAGAAATTCCTTATGATGGAACAATAGGCGATTCTGTAAGCATGTCAAGATTCTTGGCAAGAGTCTACAAAGATGTTGACGGAGACGGCGAGGAAGACAATATTTCGGCTATAATGGTTAGAGACGGATACGCGAAAGAGAAGAAATGAATATACTATTTTTAGATGATTGCCCGCAAAGAACTAAAAAATTCAAGAGCTTGCTCCCAATGGCGGTTACTTGCGAAACGGCTCAGCAATGCATCGATTTACTTGCAACGGAAGATTGGGATTATGTATTTTTAGATCACGATCTTGGCGGTGCTACCTATCAAGACTCGGAAGAGTTTAACACAGGAATGCAGGTTGTTAGGCATATCGTTGATAATCCTCAGAATGTTCAGCATTTTGTCGTGCATTCACTGAATTATGGTGCTGCTATGAACATGATTGACCTATTGCGCCAGTGCGAATATACAGTCTCTAGATGCACCTTTCTAGATATTGAAAATTTTATAAGAGCTAAAATATACGAATATCTAGATTAATCATGGAATTTATAATTCAAAAAAATTGTCAGTTCTCGGGCGGCGAAACTGACAGACTGATTAACGCACTAAAGTTTAATAAAGCTAAGTATACTTTGACAGACAATGCCTATATCGAAAACGGTGTTACGGCAAATACCGATATATTTGTTCGCGGATCTATCGAGTTTGTGAATCAATTCAATTTAATGTACGGAGAGTACACTAACTTGTATACTACTAACATAAGTAATTATACTTATAGCGAGTATACTAAAGATATCGATAACGATATGCTGAATCAGAGTTATATTATTATGCCGTGGCATAAATTATATAGACCTTATGCCGCAGACACTATTAAATTAGCCACAGCATCTAATAGATTTTTTATCAGGCCCAATAGCGGTAGAAAAATATTTACCGGCACAACATTAGGCTACAAATATTTTACTAAAGAACTTGACATAATAAAAAATCTACCAAATTCAAGTATTGATGATAATGATCTTATTGTTATTGATTCGGCTAAAGATATAAACATAGAGTATAGATTGTTAATGCATGGAAATACCATAATTGATTATGCTCCTTATGTTATAAATAATCCAGTAAAAGTAAATATAAAAAATGATTTTACTGAGCTAGCATCAAAAATAAAACATTTTCCCGATACATTTTACATTCTCGATATTTGTTATTACAAATGCCTTCCTTATATCTTGGAACTTAATGGAGCATCCACATCGGGCTGGTACGACATGGACTACGATAAAATCGTTAAATATATTATGGGGGTAAGCAGTGAACAATATTAATGTCGGAAAATGCAGGGGCTGTCAAAGAGAAGATTTGCATAAAATGTGTCCTGCACACGGAACGCTTTATTTTATGAGCGGCGAGCCGTTTACAAAAGAGCTAGAATCAATCTACCATAAATTCTCTGTATTTATAAATGTAAAGCTAATGAGAAAGGCTTATTTTTTTTCTCAGGAAGCTCATAAAGGACAAAAACGCAGAGATGGCAAGGATTATTTTCTCGGGCACGTTTTACCCGTAGCAATGATAGCTAGCGAGTTTTGTATTGACAATTCCGCGTGCTTAGAAGATTATGTAACAATTGTAGTCTCCGCTTTATTACATGATGTAGTTGAGGATACTTCTATAACTTTACAAGATATAGAAAATTATTTTGGTAATAATATAGCGTGTACTGTGGACGCTTTAACTAGAAGAAAAGAAGAAAATTACTATTACTTCACAGGTAGAATAAAAAAAGAGAAACATGCTCGTACTATAAAATGTTGTGATTTATTCCATAACATGAGCGATACATTACAGAAAGATAAAAATTCTAACAAATATGCTTTATATCAATTTTCTTTAGACTTATTAAATATAGATACATGCTTCTATACAAGTCTGCAAGATACATTTAATAATATATCCGCAGATGCACTTATACTAGACGGCATATTTCAATTTATTAAAAATAACAATGAAAATTTGGCATATTAGCGATACTCACAACCTACACCTACAACTAAAAGTACCGCAGGTAGATTGTGTTATATTCAGCGGTGACTGTAGCTCAAACGGAAATCCCGCGATAAATTTCCATGAAGTGCTTGCGTTTTTCGAATGGTATGCTATATTACCTATAAGGCACAAGGTTTTCGTCGGCGGGAACCACGACTTGGCAATCGAAAGAGGCTTGTACAGTGCGGAAGAAATAAAAAACAGGGGTATTTCATATCTTATGAATGACTCTGTTGTGATCGAAGGCTTGAAGATTTGGGGCAGTCCATACACGCCATCATACGGGCATGGATGGGCTTGGAACCGCAAGCGGAGCAAGATCAGCGAGGTTTGGGACTTGATTCCGGATGACACGGATATTCTTGTCACGCACGGCCCGCCGCAAGGAATTCTTGATTATACAATTAATATCGATGGAAGCATTGAAAATTGTGGCTGCTCTAATTTAAAAAAGCGAATTGATAAATTAAACATTAAGGCTTCGCTGTTCGGGCATATACATAATTATAAGCATATTAAAAATAGCGGAATTTTCAGGCCCGCAGGAAGTAATACTGTTTTCAGTAATGCCTCATGCGTTGAAGACGGAAAAATGGATAGTTTAATTTCTTACGGGAATATTATATGCTAACGCGAGAGTTTTTATTAAGTAGGGGATATTGTTGCGGGCTAGGTTGTGCAAACTGCCCATACGCTCCAAAACACACTAAGGGATCTATAGAAACAAAGGAAACAAATGAGAGCCAACACAAAAAGACTGATAACGGAAAAAGATAAGTGGAGAATTGTTGCAAGTAATTTTTTAGATTTAGAAACTATTCTGAAATCTTTTAGTTTTTATGAATTTATTCGAAACGGTGAAAATCCGCCCGATTATTCTAAGTTCGGTCCTGATAGCTGGTTTAATTTACTTGAAAAACATTTTGGTATTACCAAAGAGCGTTCAGATAAAATAGTTGATAACTTTATAAAAAAATTAGAGGAAAATAATGCCCGCACTAACAGATAAAGAAAAAGATTTTTTGGTTAAAGCAATGTTGGCCGATATAGGAGTAACTTTTACTAAAAACTCAAGAACTTCATATATTTACTTCTTAAAAAGGGTCGGGATTTTTGGTCGTAAAAGAGTTATTGGGCGTTGCCATCCAGAATTTGAAGATTACGAAATGTATGGATTCCCGTACACTAATAGTAAAATTCATACTATGATTAGCGAAAGATACAATGTAGACCCTAAAATTATTTTTGGTTCTGATCATCCCCGTGATGATAGTATTATTCACCCATGCATGTTTTAACATTTTACACCGAGGAATATAACATGGGAATGCCCGGATACGCACTTGTAACTATTACTACTAAAGTAGATTATGAAAACCAAACTGTTTCAAAAGAAATAAAACTTGGTAATCACTGCGGGCTTAACGGTTTAAGCTTAAGTTTTGATTTTGATAAAAAAATAGAACATTCTATATATATAAAAAATAAATTATTTCGTGATTTATCCATGCTTCCTGACGGAACTTATAAGATAGGTAGAAAAAAAAGACCAGAGAATTTTTTAAAGTTTAGTTCAGATAAACATTTTGATTACGTTTGGATTCCAGTAGGAGAAAATGATGAATTTTGAAATAAGACATCAAATTTCAGATCTTGAAGAAGAAATATATTGCTTCAATGTTCATAACGATTCAATAACTTATAATTCATTTTTTTCATCAAAAATAAAAGGGGTAAATGATCCATTCGGTTATGACTGGCATAAATTTTATGCTGATGCAGAACAGTCAGAATTAAATGCTCTTGAAAAAGAATTCGGAGAAGAGGTTTTTGAATATTATCATCCAGAGAACGAAAAAGTCGAAGAAATTTGTGATTTTTATAACCCCACTATGCACGGACTTCTTAATGGAGTTTCTAACAGAAGTGTATCTAAAGAACATCCTTTAAAAATTTCACCAGATGATGTAAAAAATGCACTTATAGAAAAAATAAAAAAGATGGAGGTTAAGTAGTGAGTTTACACTTTAATAATTTAATAATATCTCAACATGTTAAATCGGATCTATCTCATGGTGGATATCAAGTATCCGTAAGTTATAATAATGGATTAACGCTAGATTATTTTGGGAATAAATTAATCTCCGATAATATAATTAAAGATTTTATTTATAAAAAAGAACAAATTAAATCTGTTGTTTTTGATTTAAATTTAACCATAGAAACATTTGACGGAAAAATTATATTAGAAGATATTTATTTGGTAGAATCGCAATGAACATAATAGTAGCAATTAATAACCTAAACGGCATTGGTTACAACGGCTCAATTCCGTGGCGTAACAAGAATGACTTACAGTTCTTTAAACTTATGACCTACGGTAACAATGTTTATATGGGTGGCAAAACCTATGACAGTTTGGGCGGGCCGTTAAAAGGCAGATGCAATTATGTTTTATCGCGTACTAAACGTAAAGATGTATACACTTATACAGATCCCGACAAGTTTACAACTGCGGTCCTAAATGATCCTAACGGGTTTATTATTGGGGGCGAGTCTATTTATGATATGACCCTAAGATATAATGTTGTCAGCAATATTTATTTGTCTAGGATAAACGATAATAGTCCGTGTGATAAGTTTTTTTATGTTCCACATAGTTTTAAGTTAATCTCAACGGTTCGCTTGGAAGGACTAATTGTAGAGAGATACAGTTCAAAGTTTAAAAATAAATTATATAGGATTATATAAAATGATAAAAGAACCAACTCCACCGCCTCCAAAGCCAAGGTACGACCATCCCTTAACAGAAGATATTGTGAGTGCTGCCATCAGTTGGCGATACTTTCAGACTGTGGGGCACAGCAAAACGGCGGCTCGCTACTTAGACCAGCTAGCCGATGCTATCGATAAGATGGTCTATGACTTAGATCATCCACCAACATCGCCTCCGCCGCCGAAAGCTAAGTAACATTCTCTTTTTGCGGTATTCTTATAAAAAACAAAAATATGAACGAAACTCTCCGAGAATTAAAACTTTTTGTAATTATATTTCCAATAGCAATTATAATTTGTGCTATTTTTTCGTCGATTAGTAAATATATTATTGCATTATTGTATGCTATTGCAGGAATGCCACAATTTTTCATACAAATAAATGGCTGATGAATTTAAAATCCATTAAAGAAGCAGCACCTTCATCACGAAAGCAGTAAACAATGAATTTAGATACTAGATTATTAATATACATCCTAATGTGTTTATTAGGAACTATTTTGGTAGGCTACATGCAAGTAGAATATTCAAGACAATCATATGAAGCTGGCGATAAAAGCTCTTATGCTTGGATGGGATTTCTTCCGTTTTTTATACCTCTTTTTTTAATAGAGGCTTTAAAATATATAGTTCCCGTGGCTATAGTAATAGAAATAGTTATTTATTTACTCGGAAGAAAATAATATGAAAACTTACCAAGGCGTTATTACTTCTTTACCCCTAAACGGTATTTTTGTTTACGGAGCTAATACCGAGGGGCGACACGGAATGGGTGCGGCCAAAGTTGCCAGAGAAAAATTCGGGGCAATTTACGGAAAAACGGGCTTACAAGGGCAAAGTTATGGTATAATAATAAAAAGGTACTAATTTATGAAAGCGTCAGAATTTTGTTACTGGTTACAAGGAATGTTTGAGCTAAGTAACCCACAGGAATTGAATAAACAACAAACAACTCAAATCAAAAGGCATCTTGCATTGGTATTCAAGCACGATATTGATCCACAACAAGGAACACCCGAGCACCAAGCCGAATTGCAGGCAATCCACGACGGACAGCAATTTGGTGGAATTGGACCAAACGGCGAATTATACCGCTGTTAATTTAAATAATATGACAAAAGAAGAATTAGTAAATACAATTTGTAAATTAATTATTAAACGTGATGATGAATCATTTCGTATGATTTCAAAATCTATTGATAAATATTTTAAAGCTCTTAATAATAGTACAAACAAAACCCATCCTTATATTTGGGGTGACGGTTGGTACGCAATTCCAGATATAGATTACAAAAATTGGTCTTTAGCTCCAATTAAATTTTTTGACGAAAAGGGTTACTGCCCTGATGGATGGGAGTGGGAAAAACCAGAAGGTTTATCCAATGATGAATTAGATGACTTTATTGATGAACATGGGTGCGAACCAGAGATTCCTAGTCCATTTGCTTATTGTATGGAATCAACTATTGAATGCCGTAAAAAAATTTCCAAGCAAGAACAAAAACAAATACTGAAAGAATTTGGTTATACTGTTGATAATATACCAAAATGGTATTATGAGAGGAACGAATAATGTTTAACTACGAAAAATTTTCTAACGCACCTATAATAGTTAGAAATTTATGTACTAACTACTCTAGTTATATAATTGGCGGAGCCGCTAAATATCTACTGGACGACAGTTGTGAACAATGTAAAGATTGGGATATAGTAGTACCGCTGCACCAGTGGCACTTAGCACAAAGATTAATACCAAAGTCTGCATATCATAATACATTTGGCGAATCTAAAATAATAGATCATGGAAATTATATAGATGTATGGGCCGCTGATATTGGCTTTGTGATGGAAAATAATCCAAACAATGAGTTTTATATAGTTCATCCATCTTCAAAGTTTTCGGGAATTTTAAATCATGGACTCAAAAAATAAGAAAGATAATATATGAAAACTAAATATTTACTTACAATGTACTGTGAAGAACAGGGTTATTGGGATACTTCTGGTTATTGCCATTGGCAAAAAAGTGCATATCACAACCGCGAAGAGTTTGATTTAGACGATGAAGAAGGCTTGATTAAAGCTATTGCTTATTTCGTGCAAGAATATCCTCAAGGCGATTATGAAATTTATGTTATTCAATCCTACAGAGAGTGGTGTGTTGACGAATGGGAATGGACACGAGACGAAGAACATGAAAATAAAATGGCTAACATTAGAAAGGAATCCATAAATTTAGCAGAAAAAATCAAGCAGGAAAAAAAGGCTAAAGAAATAGAAGCTAGAAATAAAAAACTACAAGAAGAAAAAGAAGCCGAAAAACAAAGAGAACTCAAATTGTTGGCGGAGTTAAAGGCTAAACATGAAAAATGAAACAAAAAAAGCTCTTGAAGCTGCTGGATGGAGATTTGGCGATGCTTCGGACTTCTTAGAAGCGATAAACTCGCATGGAAAGAAAATAATGAAACATGAAAAATTAGTAGACGAAATAGCTAATTTAGTCGATAGACGACAAAGTGAATCTTTTCATATAAATACTGAAACGGCAAGAATTTTAATAAACGATTCTATTGAAAAATATATACATGACCTCATTCATGATATTTCCTTAGAAGAAATAAACGGCGAAAGAATATTCCATAATCTAATTGATTATTACAGGTTGCCCGATACTTACAAATATCTCATCTCAAAAGATTATGACGATATGGATGAAACAGAAAGATCTATACATTATAGGGCGTTACCGCCCGCCAAACTAACAAACTTAGAATAAGGAATAACAAAGTGAACTATTTAGAAATAATTAACGCTAAAGCGAAAAACCCAAATTATATACTCCGTCAATTTGACGAAAATCTTGCAAAGATTATGGATGAGGGTTATGACATGGAAGATAGAACCGGAACGGGCTGTAGATATTTGCCGGGTATAACTACAACCATAGATATATCAGAAAGAGTTCCAGTGCCAACACTCAGGGCCACTAAATGGAAATCTATGCTAGCGGAATATTTATGGTTTTTAACTGGTTCAGGTCGCATAAGCAACCTTAGAAATAAATTTGGCAGTAAAGTGTGGGATTCTTGGCAAAAATCTGAATGGGCTAAATCTAAGGGTTTGCCGGAAGATTCGATTGGTTATGGCTATGGCCCCAATTTGATTCAGTATGGATTTAATATATCTAATTCTTTAGATTGGACACCGGAGGGGTTCAATCAAGTAGACCATGTAATAAATTTACTTAAAACAAATCCTAATTCCAGAAGAATTCTGTGGTCATTCTTTAGACCCGATAAACAAGGCCCGGAAAATGTAGTTTTAGATCCATGTCATCTAATCTATCAGTTTATACCTGAACCAAATAGAAAATTATCATGCTGTGTTTATATACGAAGTAATGATATGTTTGTGGGCGCGTTAAGCACAAATCTTCAAGGTGCAGCTTTTTATACTTATATGCTTGGGCAAATTTGCGGATTTACTCCGAGTAAATTGATAGTAATGTCTGCTCACGCACATATTTATAAAAATCATTTTCCCTATATTGAGAAATATTTGTCTAGAGAAGAAGTCAATTCTCCCATATTAGAACTAGAAAAAGCTAATAGTATCTATGACTATACCTTAGATAATTTTGAGCTAACAGACTATAATCCTCATCCATCAATGAAAGTTCCGATTTCTGTCTGAATATGAAAAATCCTGATTTTTCTGTTGACAATTATAACCCGCATGATAAAATAGACGTAGGAGCTGTGACGGTATAATAGTAAACTTAATAACAAAGAAGTAGAAGGTATAAATGTTCCCATCAAGAAGTTTGTGTGAATATTCTGAACAAGAATTTGTGTTAATTTCAGCATTGAGTCCTCATTGGACAAATGTAATTAAGGAAACGTACATTTCACCGATGGAATTATATAAAATTCTTGCAATTGAATGTTTTCTTTCGAATCGTCAAGGGCCAGAAGTAGATGCTTTAAGAAGAGGATTGGCGGCCCTACAAAGTTGTAGTATATATAGAATGACAAGTGAGTTTGATGAATTAGTAAGGATTACATAAAAATATGTACAAATTAACCTCCCCCGACCGCGACAGCGTCATTCCTCACGTTTGCAATACTTTGGAACTTGCTGAAATTGTCAGGAATTACATTGAGTCTAGACACAATTGCACTATAATAGTAGAAGAACGTCCCGGCAAGATGTACTTCGATTGTCCGGGTTCGAAGTGGATAAACCCTAATCTTTACTATGTAACGGTCGGAATTATAGAAACAAAAGTAGACGAGGCTGGAATATTAGCGTGGGGCATAGAAAATGTGAAGCACGACTCTTTAAGAGGATTTTCAAGAATCCAGTCTTTCTCGGAAAATATTTGCCTGTCTGAGCAAGAACTGATTGAATGCAAAGAATTTGTCCGGGCAAATCAAGACCAGTTAAATAAATGGCGTAAAGAAGTTAATGTAATATTTTATAATCAAAAATCGGTAAAAGGTTAAATTTTGAATTTAGTTAGATACTACGAATGGTTGCTTGAAAAATTTCAGAATATTGTTCACTCTAAAGTCTTGAGTTTTACTGCTCAATCATTTTGTATTAGATTAAAAATTGATGAGGAACATCAGCTCAAGATTTACGGCAAAACAGTTAACGGACTGATCGAGGTCGAATTTGAGTGCGAAACCGCAGGAGAAAAAGTAGAAAATATTCGCAATATAATCGAGGAAGAACAAAAGAAAAGAAACAAATTTTTAGAAAGAAAAAATTATGGAATAATTCAAAAAATAAAACAGTCGAAATATATCAATAAAGCATTTGATAATCTCATGCAGATTCAAAAAAAAGAAAGAACGATGAACATACCACAAGATATTTATTATATAAAATTAGCCCGTGACATAGAATATTTTCTAGCCGATAACAAAATAGCTAACTGGCCAATAGACTTAGATTATAATTACGATAGAAATCGTGTTGATCTTACTATGGAAATAAAAAAGGGCGAACTGGATGATTTGGAAAAATCAAAAATGCTCGATACAATATGGGCTAATTTTAAGTACAAATTGTTGCCGACCCAAGTTCGCTTAGAGCCTTTGTTTGGTCACTTGGTTGTAGTTCCGATGGAAAATGAAAATTCTGTCACATTTCATATATGCTTTATTTTTTAATATAGGTAAAGAAGATATAAAATGGGAATGACAGCTAGGTTTAAATACGAAATTTATCTTATTAAAGAAATAAAAAATACTATTGCAAACAAACACCTAAAAGGAGATTCCAAGTGAAAGTGCAAGCGTTTTATAAAAATTTTGAAAATCCATGCTATTTCACAATAGAGATATCGCCCTGTGAAGCGTCGTGCCTGCTAATCGACGATGAAAACGTAAGCGGTAAACTTCGCCAACATCTTTTCTCTTTACTAAAACAAGAATACAATGAAAAATATTTGATGCCTTTGGTAGAGAAGATTGAAAAAGAACAACAAAATTTGCGAACCCGGCCCGAACCAGATTTATCGCAGGTGGCAGTTCAGGAAGCTAGATATCGCGAGCCAACCAAAAATGATGTTACTCTTAAAGTTGAGTTAAGAAACCATAATGATGAGGCTTGGATAGAAAAAACACTACGCCGTATAATAAATCCAGACGAGATTGCTTACGAAAAAGGGTATAGGTTTGAATGTGAATCAGATTGTTGGAAACAAGCTCGTATTTATAGTAGCAGTATCAACA
>Ga0315905_10006365_pt1 | contig 12005 bp, 9 predicted proteins | sample LakEriMetagenome_5_FD_203522 | JGI IMG/M metagenome (GOLD analysis project Ga0315905, IMG submission 203522) | Freshwater fungal communities from buoy surface, Lake Erie, Ohio, United States - Buoy 4 MA121 | ecosystem: Environmental > Aquatic > Freshwater > Lake | place: USA: Lake Erie, Ohio...
GCCAATTTCCGTACGGTGGGACCTAGCGTCACTTCGGTCGGGTCACTGGCCGTCTTGCGCACAAGTCCAAGTTGATCGGTCACTACGGCAACCAAATCCGATAGCTGCTGCCAAGCCGATTCCGACTCGGCCAATTGAGGCATGCCGTCTCCGGTTGCCAGCATCAACCCAAAACCTGCGGCGCTTGCAAACAGCAATTCCTTAAGCGATGCAAAAACCAATACCGACGAACCGCCAAAATCCAACGGGATCATAATCACTGCAAGCAAAGGCGCAAAAAGGATCCCCGCTGGAGCCACGCCACTGAGGATCCGCTTGCCCATCGGCATCTGCTCCCAAAGCTTCGCCGTCAGCCGATCGACCTGCTCGGGATCCAACTGCGTGGAACTCTCGGCTTGGAACCGCTCGATGGCCTGCTGGCAAGCCTCGCGAATGCGTTCCCGTTGGAACCCTCGCTGATCGAGGCCCAAGATCCCGGCGCGATCGCTTTTGGCCAGCGCATCGACCAAAACATCGGCAGTGACCACCTTAGCACCCTCGCCTCGCTGAAGCCGGCTGCGCGCCCATTGCCCGACGGTGTTTCCACGATCGATCATCCAACTGGGCATCTTCATCCACGAGGTAGCATACCCAACGGAGTCTTTGCTGGCTTGCGCCAAACGCTGCATCCATCGACCAGGTTTGGCCCACCAGGGTGCCGTCCGCTCGAGCGATTCGGCGATCTGCTCGACGACCTGCCGGGAAGCCTGCAATCGGATCTTCGGTTGGCTTGCCGATGCTTCAGGATCGAGGGAAAAATCCAAACACGCCTGAGCGATGATGCGGTGGACGGCTGCAAGACGACCATTGCTCTCGGCAATCCAATCCCTGGCGGTTTGCAACCCCCGAACCATCGCGATCTTGAGATTCGTCAAGGACGAATCGATCGCGTCGGAAAGCAACGCATTGCCCTGCAACTGCTCTCCGAGCCGTAGCATCCAAGCCGCATCGTCGATCGGAGCGGGAGGCTGGGGTACTGGGACTTGGTCAATCCTGTAAAACGCCGGTAAATGCGTATCGTTTCGATCGGATATTTCGCTAGGAACGCACTGGAGCTTTTCCCGCCTCTGCGGGCCCTCGAAATGATAAGCCATGTAAATACGGCTGGGATTGGAAAAACCGTACAAGGTACGCATCTCATGCGAAATCTCTAAGGACTCGTATTTTCGCGGTACACGATTGACGGCTAAGATCCGTTGCACATGCGGCATCTTGGCCTCGAGCATTTTCAACAGACGACTGACCGTCTGATCATGCATCGCATTGGCAGGCAACACCACAATGTAGGCGCTACAGACCAAAGCAGAGCGTTCAAGCACCACAAAACGGGCTTGGGATGCGGCCATCGAAAGTTCATCCAAACGCGTGGTGCGCGATGCATCCGGCACGGAATGCCAACCAGACATCAACCCGGTTTGCACATCGGGACAGTCCATGAGCGCAATCCCCAAACGATCCAGTTGCGGATCGCTTGCCACCAAAGGAACCTCCAACGCACTTTTTGTCACAAGCTGCCCGGAAGCATCGAGCACCTGACGCATCGAAAGATCGTTGTACTGCTCGGCGGCTTGCTCAGGACGCTCAGCAAGCTCCTCTGGCTCACAGCCAAAGACCTCGGTCAAACGTTTCGATAAGAACCCCCAGATGACCGAATTGCTCCTCCAGGATTCCGGAAGCCATAGCACGAAGCGGTGCGTTCCCTCGGTGTTGGCCGACCCGATCAAGACGCGTCCTGCACCAGTGCCCTTCGATGTAGATAGGAACGTTGCAACCAAGGAACTTTTGCCCGCGTTGAGCATCCCCAAAACCGCGACGATGGGGCACACGGGCGACTCGATCATCGTCCTTGCATGCGCCATTGCCGACTCGATCTGGCCAGCTAAAGAACCCTCAGGTCCAATGCCCAACGTTTTTTCCCGCTCGATCAACAAGGACTTTAAACTCGTCGCCTCCCCTAAGGCTTGGGCCCCCAAGGCTTGCGCAAGAAAATCCAATTCGATTTGCACTAAAGGATCAGCAAGTGGTTCGCGGGAGATTTTGGACACAGAGTTCGGTGGCAGTGAACGGTTTGCGAACGGTTTGCTGACGGATTGCGAACGAATGGACAAGCAGACGGATTGAACGTCGAAAAACCTACGTTTCCGAAGGATTTCCTCCCTTTTCTTCGCTTGCAACCTCCCTGATACGGTAGCATCCAAAACCGTCCATTGCAAGTCTTTGCAGGATTGGCCATCTCCCAAACATGCCCCCACCATCGCGATTTTTCTCTCTGTGTTCTCTGTGTCTCTGTGTTTCCTGGCCTTATGCTTTCCCGACTTTCTGCCTTCCCGGCTCTGTGCTCTCTGTGACTCTGTGTTTCCCGGCTTTCTGCTTTCCCGGCTTTCTGCCTCTTGCCTTTATGGTCCCAATCCTCTCGGCCAAAGCCCCCTGAGCGTTGACATCCGTTGACTACCGAGGATAGTAATCCGTCGTCCACGAGCCTGCCCAAAAGCCTTGCTGGCCGATTTTTAACCCACCGCCATCCAACTGGAGCCAATGGTTTGTCGAAGCATCCTGGGATCCGCTTGAACCGACTCGGATTGACCGTTTTGATCCTGGGAGCAATCCTGATCCCTGTCAGCTCGGCGATCGTTCTGTTCTTTTTGTCCAAGCCAATGACGGAACCGCCCCTAGATGCGCGCATACGCCTCGATGGTTTGTGGGTCCAGGATTCCAAAAACCCAGGGCAACAAAAACTGGTCCCAGCAATCTCCATCTGGAATCCCACGTCGGAATCCTGGAGCCAACTGACCATCGGGATCAACAAGTTCAGACGCAGCAGCCAGTTTTACGCCTCGGAACCCGAAGGCGTCCCCGCAGGCAAAACCGTTTCGATCCCACTGTCGGCTTTCATCGCCAGAAATGGAAGCGTCCCATTTCCAGTCGGTACGCGGAATGTCCGCGAAGTCACCGTGTTCGCCAAATTGCCCAACAGCGCTCGAGGGGTTTCCGAATTCGTTCTTCCCGAAACACCCACCGTCCCTAAATCCGGCCAGCCCGATGACACATCCTGGGTCAGCCCCTCCCCACCGCCTGAATAAACCTCGCCAAACGACCCGAAACGGCCTTCTGAATCAGCACCGCTACGAAACTCGCAGACAAAATCCCCACAAACAACGCGATGACCGACTGCCAACTCAAGGTCCCGGTCCCCAACAACTTCAAACAACCCACCAAGAAAATTCCGTGGCAGAGATAAAACTCATAGGAGTACTTGGATATCCACCCGATCGACTTGGGAACTCGCCGGATCGCCAAAGAGGCGGCCAAAAGACTCCAGACCGTCGCAATACACATAAACTCCCTATCCGCACCGGACAACACTGCCGAGGGAATCGCTAATGCGATGAGCGACTTGACCGGAACCCTAGTCCGGAACGCCAAAAGCCCACCAAAGAAAGCCACGCAACTTCCGAAAAAACCGCTGCTGCTATGGAGCAACACCAATCCCGCCGAACCGATCGCAATCCCTTGGAATATAAGATCTGAGTAACGAGTCAATCGCGCCAAAAATACGCTGAAGTACAACGTCAACAACAAACCGATGAACCAAGTCGCGACATTGATGAAGTCCTCGGAGTAATAGAGTCCAATCCCGCTGATCTGCCAAAGAAATTGGACCATACTGACCGGTTTATAACCCGATGCAGCCGTCGCTACAAAAGCCAATAGGGTCGCGACCCAATACGCGGGATAGATTTTTTTCAACCTTGCAACCAACCACTCGAATGCAGGTCGATTGTCGCTTCCAATCAAAGCGCCACTGAGGGCAAGAAAGAGGGAAACCCCGAGGGATCCCATGCTCATACCTGCAATTCGAGTCCAATCTTGAAGATCCAAAAGAGACAAACAATGATGAATCGTCACGAGCAAAAGCGCTAGAACTCGAAGCCAATCAAACCCGAAAATCCGTGCTGCTGTTGTAGACATAGAAAGCGAGCCGGACCTCCAGGTCCGACGAGGACTCAGCTCCTAGGTCGCTTGAATATCGCCACGATCGCCGTCGACGTTCCATCAGTATCGATTGTGTAGGAAGAGAGCAACTCCCAACCCTCACTATCGAATCGATTCAACGTCGCATCGAATGCGTCCGAATCAAATTTCACCCCCCCAACTCCCCCCCAACCCCGGCCCAACGGAAACCATTCCGTTTTATATTCCCAACGTCTTACCGATTGCGACTCCGACATCCTTCGATCTCCCTAATCAACTTCCGAATCAACTCTTGATCTCGTAAACTTCAATGCGACCAAAATCAGAAAATTTCCCCTGATCGTTCTTACCCGGTTGGCCTTGCCCACCCACAACAATCAACTCACCTCGCTCATTAAAAAGAAACTCGGTGATGCGATATCCCGATTTGATCGTCCCGAGACGCTCGCCGCTCGCTAGATCGAAAAGAGCACCGTTCCAGTCCCCGCCCCGCAATCGCCCCCCCATGACAAAACTGTCGTTGGCCGGATGCATGCAAAGCGCTTCCATGAGCCCCTCACCAGACTGCTTATCAAGCGTTTGCGAAACAAGCTTGGGCTCTTTCCAATTCCACCGTTGCCATAACTGCTTGCCATTGCCCGCCATGGGGTCCCGCATATCCCCCATCCCGCAAACGATCAACTCCTGATTGTCAGGTGTAAACTCCATGGCGAAAATCCCACCGAGATAGCAGTGGCTCTTGATGATCCCCCAACTGGTGAAGTCCTTCGATTCAAATCCGCCGACCTCAACGCCGCTTGCCACCTCCCAAACCCGAACTTGACCCATCAGATTCCCAGCCGCAACCCATTGGCTATCGTGACTGAAAACCACCGATTGCACCGAAGGTGTATGCGGTAGACTGTAAACGACGCGGCCATCAGAAGCATCGAGAATCCTGACCGAAGGCTCCGTCTCCTTGGCCGGTGCGTACCTGTAGTCGCCCGCCAAATACTGCCCGGTGACACTTGCCAACCAACGCCCGTCGGCGCTTGCGGCCAAATCCCACGACCAAAAAGAATGGACCTTTTGCTCGCGAATCAACGCATTGTCCTGCGCCGAAAACCACTTGAGCTTGCCATCGTATCCACCCGTGACGAACATCCGAGCCTCGGGTAGGAACACTGCCGAACTGGCATAACTATCATGCTCCGCAATCCGTTGATGCGATTTGCCGCTCAGGTCAACTCGGTAGATGCCATCCATGCAAGCTGCAACCATTTGGTTGTGATCCTGCAGTAAACAAGCTCCAAGAATCGCCGTCGGAAGCTTCAAATCGTGGGTCCGTGTGAGTGTCTTTTGCATCATCGCTCCAAAAGTTCCGATCGATCAGCCGATCAATAGTTCATCGATAGACTGCACATTCCCCTCGACACGGTGGAAGGTCGGTAAGTCCGGCAAATCATACTGCTCCTTCGCATCGATCCCAAGCGCCTTGAAAATCGTTGCAAACAAACGGCGATTGTCGATCGCGTTTTCAGTCACTTCAAAACCCATCGGGTCGGTACCCCCGACGACCACCCCTCCGCGAATCCCTCCACCAGCCATCGCCAAACTCCAAGCCTTCGAGTAATGATCGCGACCTCGAGCCTCATTGAGCCAAGGGGTCCTGCCAAACTCACCCATGGCGATCACAAGCGTATCTTCAAGCATCCCCCGCTGCTCTAAATCCGTCACCAACTGATACAGCACGTTATCCAATTCAGGCACGAGCATCTGATGCATCTCGTGCTGAAACACATGGTTGTCCCAAGGCATCCCGTTGGCAACCATCACAAACGTCGAACCGTTCTCGATCAAGTGGCGAGCCTGAAGCGCATGCTGCGCAAAGGCACCCGGTCCATAACGCTCACGATCGGCCGCAGGAAGCGTCTCAAGATCAAAAAGAGGTGCACAACTCATGAGGCCTCGAACACGATCAAACGCCGCATTGTAGCCCGCCGCCGCCTGACTCCGCTGATCGTTCTGGTACTTGCGACTCAGAAAACTCCGCAACGCCTCGCGGTCCTCATGGTCGACCTGGGCCAATGACTCGGGTCGTAGAATATCCGCAATCGCATACTCGCCCCCCGAGCGTACGGGGCCATATTCGGCTCCAAGCCACCCAGCCCAATTCCCAGCCTTAAACGACTTGAACTCGTTGCCCTCAGGACAAGGATCCAGCAACACGAACTGTGGGACCGGACTGTCGAGCTGACCGAGCTGCTCGGCAACGACCGATCCTAAAATCGGACGCGTAAAGGGTGGACGTGGCGCCTCGCCCCGGGTCAATACGTCGATCCCCTGGAAATGCTCGCTCGGCTCGGTACTCATCGAGCGAATCACCCCAAGCTTGTCCATGATCGTCGCACATCGCGGCATCAACGAACTGATCCGTATTCCCGGCAGCGAAGTCGCAATCGACCCAAAAGGCCCCCCGGTGATCGTCCCAGGCTTCGGATCCCATGTCTCAAACTGACTGGGCGCTCCACAGAGCCAAAGCAAAATGCACTTCTTGCCCCGCTTCTTGGTCTCCTGTGCCAACGTAGGGATCGAAAAAAGCCCGTTGAAACTCGCCACCGAAGCAACCCCGGCGGCCATCGACCCCTGTAGAAACAACCGCCGATGCGCCTGATGCTCCGGACTACCACAATCTTCGCGTCGGACCACTGGCCTAGCTCCCTAATGATTAAAACGGAATTCAGCAGACGTTAAGACCGCCCATACAGCACTTTGCCAAACCGAAATCGGTTCGATCGCAGGACGCTTGGCCAAGCGCGCCTGAACAAACTCAAGCACGGTATCAAGCTCGCTTGGCTCTGCAGATCGCCCGAGGATCGCAAGGAACATCTCGTTGACAGCAGCCGCGGTACCTTCCCTCAAGGCCAACTTGCCTACCAATCCGTCCTGCTTACTGGCTTCGAGAATCATCTGTTGCACGTTGGGATTGTTCGTCAAAAACAACGCGTCCCCCACATCGGTAACAACCGTTTCAGGAAGTACCTCAGGCATCCGATCGCGAAGATCCCCGATGCATGCATGATCCTTGTCAGCTCTCTGAAAAAGCGCGATCTGTAGCGATCGACCAAGCTGCTCGGCCGTCAACGGCCGCTCCAGTGCCCAAGCAAACCTCGAGGGATCCTCTGCACCCGCCGGGCGATGCGAATCGAGTTGATAGGGACGACTCGCGAGAATCCCCCGAACCAACCCTCGAATGTCATAGCCTGAGTCGATAAACTCCTTGGCCAACCCGTCGAGCAACTCCCCATCGGAAGGCAGATGGACCGAGTCCATCTGATCATAAGGGTGTACGATCCCACGTCCCATGAGCATCGCCCAAATCCGATTGACGAAGGCTTTGGCAAATCGCGGATGACCATTGAGGATCTCCTCGACAAACTTCTCTCGCCGCGAAAACTTGGGAATCTTCGGATCCGCTGGATCCGCCGCCGGCAAATACAATTCCTGACTATCCTCTTGCTTGGCGTCTTTCTCCGGTCGGGGCTCTTCGATCGTCTTGGATTCGTAAAACGTCAGCAAGTTCGGATAGCTAGAACCGTAAATATTCGCAAACTCCGAAAACCCTCCAATCGCCGATTCGCTGAGCCTCGGGCCAGCGTTGGTCTTGGTGTTCTTACTGCGATTGAAGAATGCGACCAACCCCCAATAGTGCTCCTGGTGGATCTCCGTAGCAATCATGTGATCGTGGCACTGCGCGCAATCGATCCGAATCCCAAAAAATGCCGGTGCGACCGCCTCGGCAATCGCTTGGGCATTGTCGTTGCGCTCATAGAGAAACCAAACCGCTCCAGACTGCTCGGGCCTCTGTGGCCTTGCCAAAAGGATCTCTCGGGCAACCTGATCCCACGGGCGGTTGCTGCGAAACACATCCTCCAAATAAGGTCGCCAGTGATTCTTTCGCTCGCCCATCTTGCCGCGAGTTGCTCGGCCCATCAACAGCGTATCGAAAGTGTCGGCAAAATTCTCTACGTAGTCCTCGCTTGTAAGCAACCGGTCGATCCACTCGAGCCTTTTGCTCCCTGAGCGATCCAAAATAAAAGACTCTCGCTCAGCAAGCGTTGGAATCCTACCCGCGATATCCAAATACAAGCGACGGATAAACTGCTCGTCAGTGCAAATCTCAGCCGGAACAATCGATGCTTTGCTATAGCCCAATGCGATCCGCTGGTCGATCTGCGAGGCAATACCCTGCGAGGTAACTTCCTGAGCCTTAATGCTGCCATGCCCAGAAGCTACCGCTATGAGCAAACAGACTACCATCGAAGTTACCGACTCGATGGCAAGCAACCGAGGCATGACCCCTATCAAGCGAATGGAATTCTTCATAGCTCGAAAGTCAAAGAACCGTTGCCGAAACCACACCCGTGCACAGGCCGTCAAGTGTACTCCATGCAATGATCGCTGCAAGTTGCACAAGTGCCGATCAACCCAGTAGCAGTTTCGCCGCTGCGATGCTCATGACAATCGACAACAAGATCCTGGCCAAACCCACTGGGAACCGAAAGCTTCCGAGCGTCGCACCGATGCTCCCGCCAAGAACCACGGCAATCGCAAACAAAACCCAGCCCTGAGGCATCGGTGTGCCTGAACTGGCGACCCCGGCAAGCCCTGCGATCGAATTGACCATGATGAAAACCGCCGATACGGCCGAGGCTGTCTTGGTCTTGGCCCAACCCAAAAACAACAGCAGCGGCGTCAAATAAATCCCCCCGCCGGTCCCTGTCAATCCACTCAAAAAACCCAAGCAGGCTCCAAGCCCAATCGCAAAAGGCTTCGGCGCTTCGACCACCTTCTCCTCGTGCTTGATCGGATTCAAGAGCCACAGTGCCGAAGCGGCCAAGACGACTCCAAGGAGGATCTTGAACCACTCCAAGGGCAACCTGTTGTAGCCTCCGAGGAATGCCATCGGAGGTGCCAATAGCGCAATGGGCCAAAACAGATTCCAGGAAAAATGTCCGGCTCGATAGAACTGAATCGAAGCGATCGTTGCAACCAAAATATTCAATAGCAACGCCAGTGGCTTGATCCGCTCAGGTGCCATCCCCGAGAGCGTCATCAATGCAATGTACCCAGAAGCCCCTGCATGTCCGACGCTCGAATAAAGCCAAGCGACCAGGGCTACCGCCAAGCAGAGCCACAGGTCGATTGCAGAATCCATGCCAAGCCGACTACTTGTTCTGAAGCCGAGGGAGCAAGACCCGCTCGACCCACTTGGTATCGACAGTCCCTTGAACAAACTCAGCCTGAGCCAATACGGTCTTGTGAAAGGCTGCCGTGGTCTTGATTCCACTGATGCGAAGCTCGCTCAATGCCCGTTGCATCGTCGCAATGGCTTCGTCGCGTGTCTCGCGATGGACGATGATCTTGGCAATCATCGAATCGTAATGAGGCGGTACGGTGTAACCCGCGTGCGCATGGGAGTCGACCCGCACGCCGAAACCGCCAGGAAGATACATCGTTTGAATCTTACCAGGACAAGGCTGGAAATTGCGGTCAGGATCCTCGGCGTTGATCCGACACTCAATGGCGGCACCTCGGGGTTTGATCTCGCTCTGGGTAAAGGGGAGCTTTTGACCTGCGGCGACAAGGATCTGCGTTTTGATCAAGTCGACACCCGAAATCATTTCGCTCACCGGATGCTCGACCTGAATGCGAGCGTTGACTTCGATGAAGTAGAAATCGTCTTGCTGGTCGACGATGAACTCGACGGTCGCAGCGTTGTAGTAATTCGCTTGCTTGACCATCCGAACCGCAGCGTCGCACATGGCTTTACGCGTCGCTTCGGGAAGCCGGGGCGATGGACTCTCCTCAATGAGTTTCTGATGCCGACGCTGGACCGAACAATCTCGCTCATGAAGATGCACGACATTGCCGTGTTGGTCTGCGATGATCTGGACCTCGACGTGCCGAGGCCGATCGATGTAACGCTCGAGATAAACCCCAGGGTTCCCAAAGGCCGCCTTGGCCTCTGTCTGAGCTTGGGCCACCGCGTTTTGCAACGATGCTTCGTCGACGGCGACCCGCATCCCTTTGCCCCCACCCCCTGCCGTAGCCTTGATCAAAACCGGAAAACCAATCTTGCGAGCCGACCGGATTGCGTCCTCCTCGCTTTCAATCAATCCATCACTGCCAGGGACGACCGGGACCCCCGCGGCGATCGCCATCTCCCGCGCGGTATTTTTATCGCCGAGCTTCTCCATCGCCTCAGGACTCGGACCGATGAACTCAAAATTGCAACTGCGGCAAACTTCATTGAAGTGCGCATTTTCCGCAAGAAAACCATAGCCAGGATGGATCGCGTCGGCCTTGCCCAACTCGGCTGCGGCAATCACACGATCGATCCTGAGATAACTATCCATCGACTTGGCGGACCCAACGCAAAAGGCTTGGTCCGCCAGTTCGAGGTACTGCGAGCCTCGATCCGCTTCGCTAAAAATCGCTACGGTTTCGATACCGAGTTCTTTGCAAGCTCGAATCACACGCAGAGCGATTTCGCCACGGTTGGCGACAAGTACGCGACTGAACATAGAGCGCCTTAGCCTCGAGTATCGATCTTAAAGAGGGGTCTGCCCACGTCGACGGCTTCCTCATTGCGGGCCAAAACCTGAACGACCTTGCCCCGCATTTCGGCCGGGATTTCATTGAAAACCTTCATCGCCTCGATAATGCATACGACCGTGTCGTTTTGAACCGTCGAACCGACATCGATGAAGTCTTTGGAGGTCGGATTGGGCTTCGAGTAAAACGTTCCGACCATCGGCGATTTCAACACTACAATGTGCGCCGCATCAGCATCCGAAGGTGCTGCCGACGATGGACCAGAGGCCACCGAAGGTGCACTCGGCACCCCCCCTGGCCCAGACGCATAGACCGTCGGAGTGATCACCCCAGCCCCATGCGCACTGCAGAGCCGTATCCGCTGGTCGTCTTGCTGAAGATCGACCTCGCCTAATTGATGCTGCTTCATCAACTCGACCAACCGACCGACAAGGTCGAGGTCAAATAGGTTCTCCACTTTGGAAGCCGTATCCGGTTTTTTCTTGGATTCCGCCATCGCATGGCCTTTCCGACGAGCAATATTTCTAGGGAACTTGGTCGATTGAACCGCCTTTTATACATACCTTCTTAGAATTCGCCAAGAACAGAGCGCCGCGAAACTTCCATCTCCACATTGCAAAACGTAAGCGCCGCTATTCCATTGGCCCCCTTGAGCAACCGATCCTGCTTCCAGTCGATCTCCTTGAGATAGGTGATCCTCGTAGCCATCGTGGGTTCTCCAAGCTTGAGCGTAAGCACGCGGCCCGATCCGCCTCCCCCCGATATGCTCCCCCCCATGACCTTACCCTTGAGCCCATCGAGATAGAACTCACTTTTAAGGCGGTCGTCCCACACGATCGGCTGGTCAAACTCCAACTCGATGCTCGTACGGGTCGAATCCAAAACAACCCGCCTGAGATTCGGAGCCGTCAGAGCCCCCTCGGATTCCCTGCCATAGAAGTCCCGCTCGAGCAAAGGCTCGACCATCTGTGCAAACTTGCCCCAACCCTCCAAAGGGAAATGACAACCACCCTCGGGCTCCACACCGAGCGTCGAGAGAATCCTCATGTTGGAAAACAGCAAGGGCAATGTACGTTGCTTTTCCCTGAGCATATCGCCAGTTCCGTTCCGGCCACCCATACTGCATGAATTCGGCCAAATCTGGAACACGTAATAGCGTTGAACATTCGGGAAATCCTGCTTCCATCCAGCTGCCATCTGCAGGAATAGAGGCTGATAAGTCTCCCAACCAAACCCACCAGTCGGGCCATCAGCACCCTGGTCGTTCTCACCTTGATGCCACAAGATCCCTCGGATCCCGTGCGTGAGCTTCGCCCGCTCGACTCGCCATAGCATCCGCCCATAGATGCTCGATAGGTCGAACGGATCGGCAGAATTGCGCTGGTGCTGATCGATGC
>Ga0315905_10006366_pt1 | contig 12003 bp, 9 predicted proteins | sample LakEriMetagenome_5_FD_203522 | JGI IMG/M metagenome (GOLD analysis project Ga0315905, IMG submission 203522) | Freshwater fungal communities from buoy surface, Lake Erie, Ohio, United States - Buoy 4 MA121 | ecosystem: Environmental > Aquatic > Freshwater > Lake | place: USA: Lake Erie, Ohio...
TTTCTATTCCTCTAAATCCCATCCCATTAACATAGGCAGTTAGGCATTCTCGCTTCGTTTTTTCGTCATAGCCTTTCTGTTTTTCATAGTTATCAATAAATTGACGGCCACAGGTTACAAAAATAGGATTTTGTTTACCTTGTTTATTGATGCCATTTTTACGGATATGGGTAGATTTACATTCAGGGCATTGCATTTTGATTTCCTCCATTCATATCTCTATTATGCAACGCCCGAATTGGAATTAGAAGACTGGTCAGAAACTAGGGGAGAAAAATTTGATTTTTGGCGGGGAGCAAGGGGATTTTGGTATGAGATTTAACTTTTTAGAAAGAGGCATTCACGGTTACTATCCCTTTAATCGCCCCTTAACAGATAGACTGAATTTAGCAGATGATGGCGATGTTATTTATTTGCTCGAAGAAAGCGATCTAGATTGGGCTACTCCTCCGCCATTGACCCAGCGTCAGCAAGGTCTAACTCGAAGATTCCGGCAACTGATCAACACCGCGAATCAACAACTGGCAAGGAATTTATCTGCTCTAACTAGCCAAGGGGCAAGACCATTATTAACCCCAAGAGAGCTAAGAGCAGCTACTTACGTTCCAGCGGCCTTATATGGTAGAGCTTTGGAACGGTTGGTTGCTAGGAGGGTAAGAAATGATCCCATCTTATCTAAACATCTCAGATATACAGGTCAAGGTTCAGGACCGGATTTTCGGGGTAAACGGGGAAGTCATCTACAAGGGGTAAATTTTGAATTAACGACCCGTCGCGCTAGAGCAGATCATGTCCGTCGTCGCTATCCTAATACAAGAATCTATACCTACCGCAGACCCTCTCATCTAGGATTTTAACCCTCATTTTTCCAGCTGACTTCTGACCCAATTCCGAAATGCTTTTACTAACTCTAGGTAATCTGTCTGGCCAGCTTGTTGTAAAAATATAGCAATTTCTAAGATGGGTAAATTAGGAAAAAACTGACTGGTTGGGGAGGTGATATAAGTGCCATTTTGTAATTGTTGGATGACCAGAGACTCCCCATTATAAACCCAAACCTCTGCCACGCCTAGATCTGCATAAACCTGAAGGCGATTTTGAGAACTGCTGGTGACATCAATTTCTATGACTAAATCTGGTGCAGGGTCTTCATTTAAGTCCAGTCGCTTTTTCCCCCGAACCGCCTCAATATTATCAATGTAAAAACATTCATCCGGTTCTGCACCGCTTAATTGAGGGCGTTTAAAGGTGGTAGAACCAAGGGGATAAATCGGGACTACTGATTCTTCCGCTAGGGTTTCGACAAAGCGACCGATGAGGGTTTTACTAAATTCGTGTTCTGGGGAAGGAGCCATGATTTCTAAATTGCCACGATTGTAGGTCAGCCGCAGACGGCGATCGCTCATTTCTTCTAGCAGCGTTTCGTAGGTTCCCCAGCTAATCCCGGACAGGTGAATTATTTCAGCCGGCGGTGCGAGCAGTGTTGCAGTCATAGATTCAAGCAAAAATCCCATACTCCCATTTTAGAATACTGATAACTGATATATGAATAATTCACGACCAGATAGTGCCAATTCTCTCCGTATTAACCAACCAGACTTAGTAATGGTGGCCGTTGCCGGTCAAATTGCCCATCCAGTCGGTCAGGCTAATCCCTATCGCATCGGTCATGATGGCATACCCCGAATCCTTCCGGCCACCGGGGGAATTGTCCTCAATCAACGGGTTGGCGATCGCTGTGTCGGTTTAATGGGGGATCATATTGAACCGGGGGTGGCTCTCCATAATAATAGTCGGGAAATTATCGGCAGTCGTCGCGGCCCCAATCTCGCCCTGATTACCTATGCTTGTTTGGGCAATCGCGCTAGGGTGATTACTGGACCTGCCACGGGTCAATCGGGTCTGGTGACGGGAAAACATGGGGGAGTGGACCACGTTTTGGTAGATTTTCCCCCTGCGGTTTTGCGTCGCTTACGGATCGGCGATCGAGTGCAAATCTATAGTTATGGTTTGGGGTTAAAATTATTAGACTATCCCGATCTGCGTTTATTTAACTGTTCCCCCGATTTCCTGCGGCGTTGGGGTTTAATTCCGGGTGATCGCGGTTTACAGGTCCCCGTGACTCATTTTGTCCCTGCTGCCGCTATGGGTTCAGGATTGGGCAAAAATACAGTCTGGCGTGGTGATTACGATATCCAGCTATTTGATCCGCAACTTCGCCGTCGCTATCGTCTCGATACTCTTCGATTCGGCGATTTGGTTGCCATTGGCTCGGCGGATACCCGTCACGGTCCTAGTTACCGTCAAGGTCGGATTACTTTTGGGATTATCGTCCATGGCGATAGTACGGTCAGTGGTCATGGTCCCGGGGTTATGCCTTTATTAACAGGTTCCTGCCAACGTTTACAACCTCTCTACGATGGCGGGGCTAATTTTGCCGCTCTGTTTAATTTGCGATCGCTACCTCCCGCCCAAGTCTATTCTCCTCTGGTCAATCCTTCCGGAATTACTCCTCGATCTAGGGAAGTTTATGTTGGTCGTACTTAATTTTTTATGGTTGAGCTAGAAACTCAATTATTGTTAAGTTTTTCTAATTTATTGGCAATTTTTTTCTGTAAACTTTTACAATAATCGGTTATAGCAAATCAAGCTTTGTCTTGATTAAAACCTCGATTTTTTCCCTAATCTATATTCCCAAATTAAATGTTAAGATTAGCCCAATTATTTGCAGAAGTATATTACTGTAATCTTGACAAGACCGTCCTGCCCCTACTTTTATTGATCGTTTCCTATTTTTCAGATGGACTCAGCTTTTATTTAGTCAGAAAACAAGTTAGGAAAGAAAAAACAATGAATAACCAGCATCAGCAAAACCTTGGCTCTTTGTTCACCGATGTGTCCTATCAAGTAGTTTCAGAAATTTATAAGCACGATCATCACTACTGTATCATCTATCTAAAGGAAGATCAAAAAAAAAATTATTTAAAAGAATTAAAAAAATCTTTTGTTGAGGTGGATCAATTTGAAGTCAACGGTCAATATTTTATTATTCTCGATGTATCCAGTCAAATTAAATCTGCCGCCCAAGAAATCGCCCAACTTCTCTCGGAAAGAGAACTACAAATCGCCACCCTAGTGGCCCTGGGACAAGCTAACAAACAGATAGCCCATCGCTTACATATTAGTGAATGGACTGTTGCTACCTATTTACGGCGAATTTTTGCCAAATTAGGGGTAGATAGTCGTGCCGCTATGGTCTATCGTTGTGCCTCTCTCATTCAACTGTTGCAATCAGATTTCGATGTTCAGGAATTAGCAACTATTTAATTGGCTAGGGCTTGCTGAATAAATCTAAAAACCTTGTTGGATAAGGTTTTTAGACTTTTTTGACCTCAAAAAGTGCCGACCTTTGGAGTGATTGGGGGTAAAATTCAGGTACTTTTTCCCTGAAAATTAGGTAACTGACTACCTCAAAATCGGTAAAACCCTACACCCTACACCCTGCCCCCAGGAAAAACTTTTTGCCGCAAACCCTACTTAATTAAGCAGTTACTACCGGAGAAGCTAACCGTTTAAAGGTCAATCTTTCATCGGCCACATCGACAAAAATCGTGTCTCCCCCTTTGAATTCACCGCGCAGAATTGCCTTAGCGATCGGAGTTTCCACATATCTTTGTACTGCCCGTTTTAGGGGTCGCGCACCGTACACTGGATCATAACCAATTTCTGCTAGATAATCGAGGGCAATATCGGCAAATTTCAGGGCTAATTTTTGTTCGATCAAGCGGTCGCTGAGATTGGCTAACTGTAGTTTGACAATCGAGCGCAGTTGCGCTTTTTGTAAACTATGGAAAATAATCGTTTCATCGATACGATTGAGGAATTCGGGACGGAAACTATTGCGCATTGCTTCCATCACTCGTGCCTGCATTTCCTCGTAACGAGACTCATCACCAGCCACGTCTAAAATGTATTGAGAACCGATATTACTGGTCATAATAATGATGGTATTTTTGAAATCAACCAGATGACCTTGAGAGTCGGTTAAGCGCCCATCGTCAAGGATTTGTAACATAACGTTAAAAACGTCGGGATGGGCTTTTTCAATCTCATCAAAGAGGATGACAGAGTAGGGACGACGCCGGATTGCCTCGGTTAATTGTCCTCCTTCATCGTAGCCGACGTATCCCGGAGGCGCACCCATAAGACGGGAAACGCTGTGTTTTTCCATGTATTCCGACATATCGATGCGAACTAGAGCCTCTTCCGTGTCAAAGAGATTGCGAGCTAAAGCTTTCGCCAATTCTGTCTTACCAACACCCGTCGGACCGAGGAAAATAAAGCTGGCCGTGGGACGGTTGGGGTCTGATAAACCAGCGCGGGAACGTTGAATCGCTTCGGCTACGGCTGTGACCGCTTCCTCTTGACCGATGACACTTTCGTGTAATTCCTCTTCCAGATTGAGGAGTTTTTCTTTTTCCGATTCGATTAATTTATTGAGAGGAATTCCCGTCCATTTCGAGATAATTTCGGCGATATCCGATTCGAGAACTTCTTCTCTTAATAAACTTTTGCCAGTGGTTTGTTTGTCGGCCAATTGAGTTTCTAGGGCGGACATTTGCCGCTGCAGATCGGTTAATTTTCCGAACTTTAATTCCGCAGCGCGATTATAATCATAATCGCGTTCGGCCTGTTGAATTTCCAGATTAACTTGTTCAATCGCTTCTTTAACCCCACGAACTTTATCGATAATCTCTTTTTCCCCTTGCCATTGGGCATTTAATCCCGATTGTTCTTCCTTGAGGTTAGCCAGTTCTTTTTCTAACTTTTCTAACCGTTCTCGCGAAGCTGGATCATATTCCCGTTGTAGGGAAAGTTTTTCCATTTCTAGCTGAAGAATTTTGCGATCAATTTCATCGAGTTCTTCGGGTTTAGAGGTGATTTCCATCTTCAATTTTGCCGCCGCTTCATCAACTAAATCAATGGCCTTATCGGGCAAAAAGCGATCGCTAATATAACGATTAGAAAGCAGTGCCGCCGCTACTAAAGCATTATCGGCAATTTTTACCCCATGATGCACCTCATAACGTTCTTTGAGACCGCGAAGAATCGAAATAGTATCGACCACATTTGGTTCATCTACTAAAACCTCTTGAAAACGTCTTTCTAACGCCGCATCTTTTTCGATATATTTGCGGTACTCATCGAGGGTAGTGGCCCCAATACAACGCAATTCACCCCGGGCTAACATCGGTTTTAATAAATTGCCCGCATCCATTGCCCCTTGAGTGGCTCCCGCACCGACAACGGTATGAATTTCGTCAATAAACATGATGATATTGCCTTGGGAATCGGTGACTTCCTTGAGGACAGCTTTTAATCTTTCCTCAAATTCCCCGCGATATTTTGCTCCCGCAATTAAGCCACCTAAATCGAGAGAAATAAGAGTCCGATCTAACAGAGATTCTGGCACATCACGGTTAATAATCCGCTGGGCTAATCCTTCGACAATGGCTGTTTTTCCTACTCCCGGTTCCCCGATTAAAACTGGGTTATTTTTAGTCCGACGCGAGAGAATCTGAATGGTGCGACGGATTTCGTCATCCCGTCCAATTACGGGGTCTAATTTACCTTCCCGTGCCAATTGGGTCAGATCCCGTCCGTATTTTTCTAGGGCTTCGTATTTGCCTTCTGGATTCTGATCGGTCACTTTTTGACTACCTCTGACTTGTTGAATAATTTCTTTGAGTTTGCTTTCGGTAAGTCCGAATTCTTGAAAAATATTTTTACCGAAGCGATCATCTTTAGCGTAACCTAAAATTAAATGCTCGATCGAAATAAAGTCATCTCCAAATTCTCGGCGATAATTTTCTGCTCGATCAAGTAAACTATCTAAGCTACGACCTAAATAAATCGAGTCGCCAGGGTTAGAGATTTTCGGTTGACGACGGATAAAGTCATCGGTTCGATCCCGCAAACGGGCTAGACTAATATTAGCTTTACTAAAGACACTGCCCGCTAATCCCTCCTGTTCGAGAAGGGCTTTCATTAGATGTTCGCTTTCTATTTGTTGCTGGCTGTTCTGTTTGGCAATGTCCGGCGTTTTGACGATTGCCTCCCAAGCTTTTTCTGTAAATTGTTGTGGATTGGTTGGCTGCATTTTCTATAAGAGATTACTTTTATACCCTAGAGATTATTCTAGATTGACCGGTTTGTCGGCTCCTAGGGGCTTACCGTACCTAGTTAAGGGGGATTTCCCCTCAACTGTGCGATTTGAGCCGCTAAAGTTTATCAGCTGTAATGGATTTAAACTGCTTCTTGGAAATTTTAGTACAAATGTTCAAGCTCTCAACCAAGCTAAAATCTTAAGTAGCTGGTTATAATTAAATTAAAAATGAATTTTAGGTTCGATCCCCCCTGCCCCCCTTGATAAGGGTAGGGTTGATTGATAGTAGGGTTGATTGATAGTAGGGTTGATTGATAGTAGGGTTGATTGATAGTAGGGTTGATTGATAGTAGGGTTGATTCATGAATCAACCCTACCTTGATAAGGGGGGTGTCTGATAATTTTTAACGCCTACCTACTTAATTATTAAAGATGTTCACTGTTGACTGATTACTGATAACTGATAACTGATAACTGATAACTGATAACTGATTAAAGCTAACCCTAAAATACTCTCTAAGCGATTAAAGATTTAACTTTACTAATGATACCAACTGGGTCAATACCTTGGTGGGGGAACTGTTCCCATAAACCGCCACAACCTTCATGGTGAGTACCGATATAGGCGTATTTAGGAGTTAAACCGCGTTCGAGTAACCAAGAACCATAACGGCTACCTAAACCCGTGCGACGGTTAAATGCTTCTACCACTAAAACAAAGGGAGAACTACCAACTTTAGCGATAATTTCTTCATCCACTACATTGAGAGTCGGTTTATTAATTAAACCCACGTCAATACCTTCTTGTTTTAGACGTTCCACTGCATCCAAAGCGCGGTATAAACCATCGCCAAAGCTGATGATATAACCGGCAGTGCCTTCTCGAATTGCTTCATCTTTTCCGGGGACAAAGGTATAACCATCGCCAAAGAAATTATTACCTTTAGTATCAAGAATATTGGGAGTTTTAGAACGAGTCGAGAAGATAAAACGTAAACCGGGTTGATGGAAAGTTGCCTCGACACAAGCGGTCATTTGTGCAGCATCGGCCGGAAAATAAAGACGGGTTTCGTAACCGTCATCCAGTCCATTATCGGCAAAGAAATTATTCAAACCAAAGTGACAGGTATTATCCGCCATATCATCGATACCAGAATGGGAAAAATGACATAAAAGATTAGAATAATTCAAGCGGGCCATGGTGATTTCAGAAATACACATTTCTAGAAAAGCGGCAAAGGTGGCGAAAATTCCCTGTTTACCTTTTTCCATACCAAAACCAGCGGCTGCCGAAAGATTGCCCCGTTCCATAATACCGGAAGGAATAAACACTTCGGGATGTTTATCGTGGATAATTTTCAGGCCGCAGGAACCCTCTAAATCGCTATCTACTACTAATACCTTAGCCTTGCGTTCTTCCTCGCTCATTTTGCCTAAAAGACTGACTACTGCTTCGCCGAAAACGTTGCGGTTAGAACCCCATTTATCTCCAGAACCGAGGAATTTATAGTCATTAGAAGGCTTCTTAATACTGTTGAGATATTCCACGGCGGCACTGTGTCCTTTTGCCTCTAAATATTTCAAAGCCAAGGGTACAGAAATCACATCATGACCGTGGTTAGAACCTTCTAACCCTTCAATACCGGGACACATGGGACGTTTATTAATAATCGCAATCGGGCCGGGAGTATTAATTGCTTCACAGATATTGCGATACAAACTATCGATATCTTCCCCATCTCCCACTAACACTTTTAGTCCATGACCGGCGAGAGTTTTAGCCACATCATAACCGGGTAAATATTTGGAAGGATTACCAGCAATCGTCACATCATTATCATCAATAATTAGCTTAACATTGATGTGTTGAGCCACAGCTAAACGGGCAGCTTCCGCGTCATTGCCTTCCTGTTGAGAACCATCGGAACCTAAGCAAAAAACGGTTTTCCCTGGGTTAGCTAAAGCGACACCGTTAACGTAGGGCCACATATGTCCTAAACGGCCAGAACTAAATTTGACGCCGGGGGTTAATCCTAATTCCGGGTGTCCAGGGAGTTTAGAATTAGCCTCGCGGTAGTGCATTAATTGTTCTGGGGGTAAAGAACCTTCTAACGCAGACATGAGATATTGAGTACCGACGCGGTGTCCCGCTTCATCGAAGAAAATTGGTACAAATTGACTAGGTTGACTGCGGAAAAGAGCATCGAGAATCACCACTTCCGGGACGGTATCGTAGGGGCCGCCGGTGTGACCACCCACACCCCGGGCCGCACCCGTGGCAGTAAAAAAGATGATAGCATCGCGACAGAGTTGGATATTGGCTTTTAGGGCGCTTCTTTGCTCGTCGGTTAGGGTGGGGTTACTGGGGTCGAGACTGATGGGTTTATAGGCACTCAAATCGATGGGAAAGGTTGTCATCGTAGATTTTCCTTAATGTAGAGAAATAACTATAGTCAGGGAAATCATAGCCTAGAATGTCACCCGATCGATTGATTGAATAATTTCTTATCGAAAATTTGGGTTGAAAACCCCGTCCTTTTAGGACGGCTTTAAGCTACAATGGAAAAACCGATAACCAAGCTAAAAACTGAACCTTGACCACAGATAGTAGGGGGTTTCGTTCAGAAAGGAATTCAAATTCGGCCTTGAACCAGTAAAACTTTCTAGGAAATAAGGTTGAACATGAGATTTTTTCCACTTGTTCAAAGTGGCCGTCCGGCATTCGGACAATCAAAACGGACGGGTCGGAAAGCGTAAGACTACCGCTAAGGTAGCGGCATCCCGTGAAGCGTCAACCCAGCGGTCGGTCGTTTAATTAAGTTTGTTCGATCTGCCAGTCATCACCGTCTGGCCCCGGCGGTGAGGATGTCAACATAGATACCCCTTAATAATTCCACTTCACCCCTTATCCTCCTTAGTAGCTGACCATTGAGTTAACCCGGCGCCAATCAAAGCAGCCGGAGCGGGCAACGCCATCGCTAACTTTTCTTCTGGGAGAATTAACGACAAGGCAATTGAACTGATTAGCCCTGATGCAATAAAAATCATTGCAGTTTGGTTTTTACTAGCTATTCGGACAAAATTAAAGGGAGAATAAAACACACTAAAAGAAAAACCATAAATTTTTGTTTAACTATCGCGATTAACTTTAAGGTGCTTGGTTTTTAAAAGGATGATTCCAGGGTAAATTAGCCTGTAATCCAAACTTCCAAGCTAAATATCCTGCCAATTCGGTAGCTTTATTTTCCGTGGTGATTACTAGCTCGGCTATTCTCTGTTAAACCAGCGGACCCATTGAATTGCTCCACCAATACGAAATTCTGGGCGAATATTAAAAGTCCCCCATTTACCCCTGTTATTTCTGGAAGCCCATTGACACTGAGAAAGTCATTCCCCCCAGAAACAAACCGGGAAGTAACTATTCTCCAGGAATTGTTCCCAGTAGTTTGAGTATCGGCTGCTCCGTTCACCACATTAGGAAAATGAGAAACGGTCAAAGGCGCGTTAGCCAAATCTGGTCTATCTTGCCAGTTAAAGCCTTGAATCGCCCCCACTGAAGTATGATTATTATCAATATATTTTAATCAATTCTCTCAGCACTCTGTAGTATTTTATTCTTTCTTCTCGGTTTCTTTCTCTATAACGAAGTTCCTTCTTTTTTCTGGTAACTTTCATTTTTTTTAAGGCATAGCAAATGGCACTTGGTCTCACTCCAAACTTCTCGGCTCTGTCTCTTAATCTTGCCTCGGGATTTTCTTAGACATCTTTTGACAGTGCTTTCCAGTCCAGCTTTTTCTGACGATGTTTTACCTTTGTTGCTTCAAGTTTCTCCCTACGAACGCCATCTATAGCGCTTTTCACGTTACTGAGGTATTGACAAGTTTTGCCAACAAGGGGTTTAAGCCCCTTGCCCATACCTCATTCTGATGAAAACTGCTATACATTTTTACAACAAGCTGAAACATTGGATTACCTAGAGTTAGTACAAGCGTTTCGGAATTGGGTAAGAAGTCAGCTGAAAAAATAAAAGGAAGATTTTTCGACGTTAAATCTCATACCAATCTCCCGAATCGGAGTCTCAACAATGGAAATCAACAAGTTTTCCCTCTTGGGTCGTCGGTCGTCAACACCAAATTAGGTTACACTTCATCGACCCCGGGGTTAATGCGGATGGAGGGACTCGAACCCACACATCGAAAAGATACTAGAACCTAAATCTAGCGCGTCTACCAATTCCGCCACATCCGCAAACATAGGACTGTATCTGATCATAACATAAGATACTATAGGAAAGATAAAATTTTTTATTCTTAATAATTTTATGCTCTTAGGTTTTGTCTTTCAGTCCCCCGGCCCGATTCTCTGGGAGGTCGGACCGATTTCGGTGCGCTGGTATGGATTTCTCATCGCTATGGCGGTATTATTGGGTGTCACCCTCTCCCAGTACCTCGCCCAAAAAAGAGCGATCGATCCGGATTTAATCGCTGATTTGGCCATTTGGTTAGTAGTGGGGGCTATACCTGCAGCCCGTCTGTACTATGTTCTCTTTCAGTGGCAAGAATACGCGCCAAATCCTGCTGATATTATCGCCATTTGGAAGGGAGGTATCGCTATTCACGGGGCAATTATCGGGGGTTTGCTGGCGGCCCTAATCTTTGCCCGCATTAATCGGGTTTCTCTTTGGCAATTACTCGATCTAGTCGCACCTTCAGTTATTCTCGGTCAAGCGATCGGACGTTGGGGGAACTTTTTTAATTCGGAAGCTTTTGGCAGTCCGACTAATTTACCCTGGCGGTTGTTTATTCCTCCGGCTAGTCGTCCTTTAGAATATATCGCCGTCGATTATTTTCACCCCACCTTTCTCTACGAATCTCTCTGGAATCTGGCAGTTTTTGCCCTACTCATCTATCTGTTTTTCTGGGGTTTAAAACACCCCAGTAAATTAAAAATTGGCACCCTTACCCTAGTCTATTTTATCGCCTACAGTCTAGGTAGATTCTGGATCGAGGGACTACGCACCGATAGTTTAATGTTTGGGCCGCTGAAAATGGCGCAAATAATTAGTTTAGGAGCGATTGCCGTCGGTCTTTTCGGTTTATTCTGGTTATATAAACTCCAGCGTCCTTTACCAGATGTGGTGGCAACCGTCGGTTATAATCAAAAGTTACCCTAGCTAACCCTGACAATGGATCTAGTAACAATTTTTCAACAGGTTTTAAACGGTTTATCGATCGGTAGTGTCTATGCTATTTTTGCCCTCGGTTACACTTTGATTTTTTCCATTTTAGGTATTATCAATTTTGCCCATGGCGCAATTTTTACCCTCGGAGCCTATTTTACCTATGCTCTAGCGGGGGGAGTTTTCGGTTTTAATGGTTTATTAGCTAATGCCAAATTACCCTTTTCCTTACCCTTTTTTTTAGCACTTTTGTTAGGCTGTATCCTTTCAGGTTTCACCTCGGTTCTTCTGGAAAGATTGGCCTTTAAACCTCTCCGGGTACGGGGTTCCGATTCTCTCTTAACTTTGGTTTCTAGCCTAGGGGCAGCGGTGGTGATTGTCAATGTTATTCAATACTTAGTCGGGGCAGAAATTTATACTTTTCCCGATGGGATTTATGGCAATCTTCCCCCCGCAATTAATTTCGGTACAGCCGATCGCCCCGTGGCAATTCGCACAATTCAGATTATTATTTTTCTGGTTTCAGCAGTTATGGTAGCTTTACTAACTTATTGGGTTAATTTTACCAAAATGGGCAAAGCTTTACAAGCGGTAGCTGAAGATGTCACCACGGCCAGTTTGTTGGGGATCAATCCCGAAAAATTTATCGTGATTACCT
>Ga0315905_10006367_pt1 | contig 12003 bp, 4 predicted proteins | sample LakEriMetagenome_5_FD_203522 | JGI IMG/M metagenome (GOLD analysis project Ga0315905, IMG submission 203522) | Freshwater fungal communities from buoy surface, Lake Erie, Ohio, United States - Buoy 4 MA121 | ecosystem: Environmental > Aquatic > Freshwater > Lake | place: USA: Lake Erie, Ohio...
CAGAGGTTGAGACCAGCCGGAATGAAACCGTAGAATCTCCGTAGAATCCATATGCAGAAGCAAAGGTGAGTGTGCCAAGATCATCCATTCTAGGCACACCCATTGCGCCCTCAAAGTGTTGGGGAGAGTAGCAATGCATCTCAAAGGCGACGTCAGAGATGAGCTTCCCGTTTCCTACTTCGGCTGGGATAGTCGGCGCTACAAGCGAATTTCCAAAATAGTTGAAGACCGTAAGGCCTCCTCCCCGTTCTTCGTTTTCGTACACGTGAATGATATCAAGCGCTTGCAACTGAGGCAGAAGCTCTGCGGCTACCAAATTAACCTTGAAGCGCTTGAGCGCTGAACGGTCAGAGCCATCTACACAACCACCGTCAGTTCCTCCTGAGTCGAACAGCTGCACCTCGATTTGTGTGGATCCGGTTTTCAATGGTGCCGGGAGAAAGGTCAAATCACCTTGTGGTGAAATTCGCGGTTGGATCTGCAAAGAAAAATCCGAATTACACAATATCCTTTTTTCAAGATCGCGAGAGAGGGCAACTCATCAAATGCAAGGCAAACATAAGTTGTTTATGTTCGTACCTCAAAGAAATTCGGCACGCGAGCATGCACGACAAACGTTATCAATTGTTTCTGCTCGTCAGACGCATCCTTCCCATTGTCCAACCGACCCTTCCAAATCTTGCGGGTCCAATTCGAGAATACTATTGGCTCACTCTGGTAAGAATCTCGGGAAGCAATGCCGAGGTTGCTTCCCAAGAAATCTGGTGCCTTGTTGATCGAATAAAATCTGTATAGCACTCCTAGTGACGACGACACTTTCGTTGTTTCTGAGTAGGCTGGCAGGGAGCATTTGTGATGCACGCAATTCAGCATGGTTGACTCATTGCCGTTTGCTGCAATGCACGTGCTCCAGCACTGGTCGCACCAGATACCCTTGTGCTCGTGGCAGGCACTTCTGTTAATCGCAAGGAGCTTGGCTAAATGCGCCCTAAAATTACTGGCAGTGGGATATCGTTTTGACACAATTTCTACCAGCGCGCGTCCCTCAAGATCATTACGATAAAATTCCGATTCGACGTCCGTCCATTCTGGTGTTGTACACGTGATCAGGGTCGAATTGACCAAAGTACCCACTGCAAACACTCGCAATAGTCAGTTTCAAGTACAGAGGCACATGCAACAGGACCGGGCAGATCATTTGGGGCCCAAACCTGTCGTTTTGAAGATGTACGGGCGCTCGGGATTCTTCTGCACTTGGGATTCAAACTGACATTCATAGGTGACGTTGAAATCCGGGCTATCCCGCTGGTAGCATCGCCAGACGCAATCTGAGTACAGGGCTACATCGGTGCAATTCAGCGTTGCGCACTCTTGAATGCACGAATTGTTGCAGCTGCCGTGCATGCACCCCACCAAAGGTTCCTCTAACGTCTCAATGTCGCCTACAGTCCAGTTTGTGGGGCCGCCAAACCCGAAGCCGTAAACAGAAATGAGGTCTCCTCCCAACTTGTCGCCGCACAATGTTGACACTCCAACAACTTGTGGTACCACATAGATCTTGGCGTCAGCTTGCGAATGCAGGATTGACGCACTACCGAGGCGCACTGAGAAGTGCGCCAGTGACGATGACCCCACAAAGGAAGGCATGCTGCATTTCAATTTGTCGACCGAAATCACCGTCGCAGGAGACGATCCCTGGGATGTTCTGCCTGGTCCCGGAGAAAGGTGACATGCGGAGTCTGCGGTGCTGTCGAATCCGCTTCCGTACACAGTGATGGACTGGCCGCCAGCCGCTGTTTGGATGCGGTATTTACCATTTGCTTCAACCAGCGCAGCATCATCCCAGACAGTTTCGACCAGGACCCCCACGCCTCTGTTCACTTGGAGATGCCATGTAGCGTCGGTGATTGAGTCATAGTTGGTGCTGTAGCACACCTGCAGCATTCCAGGCATTTCGTACAGGAATTCAAATGTCAAGTCCGGCAGCAAGGGACTCTCCAGCACACGATGACGGCAGTCACCCGATGCAGTGAAGGCAATGCGTGTGGAGTACGAGTACTCGGCGCCAATCAACTCCAAAAGGATGCCTGATTGAGCTCTGACGCTGGGAACCGCTGTGCTATTCCCGTCGCAAAAGGACAAGCATTTGTGTGGCGGACCAATGCATTTCACAGCAGCGATACTGGTTGGCAGGGCCGCGGGTATGACATTGACAATCAGCCCTTGTTGCTCCAACCACACAGGAGTGGGCATCGCCGGGCCATTCACAGACTGGTTGGTCGCGTTTGCCATAGAAAAAATTCTATAGCATATCATATACGTGCCGGCTGCTGGCACATTAGCCTCTCGAACATTCTCTCCAGATCGTGTGATGGCGGGCAGAGCGACCAAATCGGTGCATGGCAGTTTGCCAACGTCAGAAAGGCCGACTGCCGCGTGCGCAGAGTATGCGGGGCCGTACATGACAAATGCAAATGGATGCTGAGCCGAGATTGTGAGGCCTAGTACATGCTCGCGCGAGTCTGCCTCGAGATACTGGAGACGAAGATATTGAACGATTCGGTTCGCCCCAACCATCGAGGCAAACTGGACGCCTGGCGCTTTTTGCTCGCTGTACTCGCTCTGCCCTATCTGCCTATAGCACAGCTTGAATACCATCTCAATTTCTGAGCTGACTGCTGATGTCCACGAGGGTGCTGTCATTTTAACTGGCCCCTCTGTTGCTACACTGGTGACGCTCTGGATATTGGTGTTGCACTCACCGCGAAGGGCAAACCCGACACGCGTAAGCGGAGACACCTGCACCCCCTGGAACGTCATCTCAAATACCTTGCCCCGCTCAAAACCTGGTGGATCCATGGCTGTAACAGATGCTGGCGTGGCCTCCTCAAACACATCAATGTACGCATAGACTGTGTCGTCTGGAACCTGCTCGCCCTGCGGCCACCATGAGCCCGCCGCCCCAGCTTCACTACTAATGCACACGTGCCACAGCCCCATGCCTGGTAAAGTGACGGAGAAAGGGTCAGACTGGTTGCCGGTTCCATGCGAAACGATGAGATCTTCACTTCTAGAGTCGCTGCCTGAGCAGTCTGGGCGGCCAAAAAAGGGATGGACTGATTGTGAAAAGGAAGCTCGGGTGCTGTTAGAGTAGTCTAGGCCAAGAAACTGAAAGGAAAACGCAACAGCCTTTGGAATACGTACGCGCGTCCCCTCTGTGCAAAACTCTTGCAGGGCAACAGGGTCATATGCACAGACTTTGAGTGCGGTCACCATCCCTGTCACCGCCGCTGGCACCACGATAACCTGGGCCTGCTGAAGGACCCACACGCTCGAGTTGGTATCTCCCGTCACGGAGTAGCAAACGTGGTATAAACCAGGGTATCGAATAGATAGCCGCAGAGCATCGGCTTGAGATCCTTCTCCAGACGCGAGGGCTTGAGTATAATCTCGGTCCACGCATTGACCTGTGCGTGTCAGGGCAACGTACACATCCTGGGACCAATCGGCGCCCACGAATTTCAACAGATTGGTGTGCTGCTCCGGCTTCCAGCGCGGACTGGCGCTGCCGAGAATCTCCCCAATGATGTCGCTCTTTGGCGCCCCAGCCGCGATTCGTGATGGCACCACCTGAAGGACCACACCAGGATTCTCCACATAATACACCAGCGGCCCAAACACAGCGCTCTGCGGAAGGAATGGCCCGTTGGAACCGCTTGTAGAGTAGCATAGTTCCGTGAGATTTGACGAGGAAATGCGGACTGCGACCGTACGCGCCTTTAATTGGAAGATGTGGACGGGCTGGCTGCAGTTGCCCGGAAGACTGAAAGCAACGAAAGAGTGTCGCTCCGAAAACGTCGCGCCGCTGAATTCTACATCTGTCTCAAATCCAACCGAAATTCTGTTGGGCACCATGTGCGATATGCGAGAAACGTTGGCGGGCCTGATGCCAAACACTCGCGGGCTCAGCGGATCTCCTTGCAGCCCCTGCTCCACGTACGGCCCGTTGGCCCCACTGGTTGAATAGCACACTACCCAATCTCCCTCGCCGGAAACTAATGAGGTCGCTGTGTTCTGGTGGGTGATATTTTGAACCCCACCACTGACAGAGACATTCGGACATTGACCCGGTCGTGCAAGCGCTACAAAGCTTGTCATAGACACGAGATCGGCCCCACCAGGAGCAGTCGATTCAAAGGTGAAGTCTGTCTGCACAAAGGGCGCCACCCTTGTGGGTGTCACGCGGAGGATGCTGCGAGCTGAAGCCTGGGGAATGATCCTCAAACGCGGCTTTTGCGCGATAAATTCCTGCCGTTGACTCGATGTCGTGTAGCAAACTGTGTATTCATCCGGCAACGGGAGGATAACCTCGAAGACGGAGCCCTTGGCGTGATACGGGCTGACCCATAGCACGGACTCGCCCCGGCAGTCGGCATGCGATGCCAGCGCAACAAAGCTCCATGCTGACACGTGAAACCCTTGAAAGTCAATGGTAATCGGGTGCCCAGCGACTACGTTGGCCGGTAAAATAGATAAAATGCTGTCTTCTCTTGCCGGCGGGATCACGTAAAGCACAAGCCCCGCCTGCTCTACATAGGTTCCAGCCAAACCTGACGCCGAGTGACATACTCTGTACTCTCCGGAGCCTACAATGTGAAATCCGCCTAGCAGTGAATGCTGCAAGGATGCAGTGTGCCGAGCCGTCTTGTTCATACACTGTCCCTGGGGCGCAAAGGCAACCGCCGTAAAGAGTGAAGGCACCGCGCCGACGAAAGTGGCGTTGAAATCCATGCCGGGCGCAGCAGAGCTGGGGGAGAAGGCAGTGATCACCTGCGATGCATTCAGAACAACTAGGTTGGGCAGATCTTGTAGAATCCATGCTGCAGTGCTATGCGGACCGCTGGTGCTATAGCAGAGGCGGTATGATCCCACCGCAAGCGTGACCGTGACGCTTTCGGCCTGCATGCCGGTGCCTTGATTCAAGGCAACAATCTGCGGTCCCCCGGAGAGCGACTCGTTCCATGTGCATGTGACGGATGAGAGCAGGCGGCGAGACAACACGGTGTCCAAGTGCAAAGCTACGAAGTTAAAATGAGAGAAACCTGCTCCCACAAACACTATGCGGCCTTGCTGCTGCCCTCCAAGCTGACCAGAGACAACAGCTGAGATGCTTGAGGATACCGCGGATGATTCCGATATGATTTCAGCGTAAGGTTGTGCACAGTAAGGCCCCTCCTTCCCGCTGGTAGAGTAGCACACTGAAAGTGGACCTGTGAAATTGAGAGAGTTTTCAAAAATAACCCCTTTGAGCAACGCAAGAGGGTACAGGTCGACGAAATACTCCGGCTTGCAAGACGAGTTGCGCGCCAATGCCACGTATGAATAAGGGCTCGCTTGGGCCCCGAGAAAGGTTATGTTTGCGCTCTCATTTTGGGGGATGCGATAGAGAGGAATGCTGCATTGCCCTTCGGAGCAAGGTCCGAGTGAACTGGACTTCCACAAAAGCGCGTGAATGGGCTCGGTGCAAGCGTTGTACAGCACAAAAAACGTCGAAAAATTGCCCACAAAGTCAAGAGTCCCACCGGAAGAGTTTAAGGTTAAGTTCACCCAGGCCTCTGTGTCCCCTAACCATGCTGCCGAAAAGGGGCACAGGAGCTCCCGAGGGCTGATGACAGTGGTATCGCTTTCGTTGATCTCTCTTGCAGTGTTGGCGGTATGAAACTTGCAGCGGAGAGAAGTATTGGAGGAAAATCCCCAACCCTTGACGGAGAGGATCTGGACCTGATGCTGCTCACCTCGCAATACTAGGGGCGTCACTTCTGCCCACACAGCCAGAAATTGGAGTTCGATTGCTGCACCTAACGATCGCGCAAGCGGCACTTCGAAAGCGGCACACGCATCTTGATATGCAATTCTATGCGAGGCCCAACCAGGTAGAACCTCGGAGCAATTGACTACCCGCCAAAGGCTAACATTAGTAGTTGCTGCCTCTAATGACTTGCCCCACACCGGTGTGGTGCATGTCACAGAGTTGTTGACTGCTTGGGCTGGTTTGGCCCACTCATGTGTGTCGAGCCTCGTGAAACTGCAGCTATAGTGAGCTCCTGCTGAAACCAGAGCGTGCGCACTGAGAACAATCTCCTCCCCTCCATTGGCCCGAGCCACGGCAGGATATATCGCCGAAAGTGTTGAAAAGAAGAAGAAGGAGTCTGATTTTCCGATATGCGTCATAGTCGTTGAGTTGCAGTACTTTGCTGCGGTTGTTGAATTTACTTTCGAACACCCAAGCATCTTAACAAGCGAAAGCTTTGCTGACACGCCATCCAGCTGCAAATCTGCATTCGCAGCGATGCCGTATCTACCGACAAAAGGCGGGCTTGTGCACTCAAACCGACAGGCGATTGATCCATTGTTCGGGCAACGAGCCGGCGTTGTCGAGGTCTGGTTTTGCAGAATTGACGCATTGCTCGTCATGACCCAGTCATCAGTCCTGAAAATGCAGGTGTATGTGGTACTATCACTATCCAATTCGTTGGAGACTCCATACACATTGAATCTGATTACAGTTCCTCCTTCTGCACCTCCAGACGTAGGAGAGTGTGCAGACCAGCTACTGCGAAGCGAGAACCATGTTTGCATGCCATTGTCTGTATGCTCCACTGTGACTCCATAATGCTTTAGCTCAACATAAATCCGAGTATCTTCTGCACCTTCTGCAGGAATCTCACACAAGATAAGGTCATGGGTCCACACTTGTGCACGGACAGTCGCATTCATGCCTTTGAGCTTTCCACGAAGCCAACATGTGTACGCTTGCGACCCAACGTCAAATCCATTACCGAAAATCCGCAAGCTCTCTCCTGAGGCCACGGCAATCTCACTGGCGCCGACTCCATACCAGTGCTCTCGCACGCTGATGATCGGAGGCAAGCACGACGTATAGGGGTACGGTAGTAGCCGTCCGCAGTCCGGGGGACTGTAGTGCACTGTGCGCCCTGCTCTTCCAATAAGTCGAAGTTGAATGGACTCTGAAGTAAGGTGTAGGCCAGACTCCGAGGCTGTAAAATTCCACTGTGGAAATACACACGAGATAGCGCTAGAGTTGAACACGGTAGCATTGGTTTGCAGCAGGTGCTCAGGCACAACTAAGCTGCCGTCCTCTACGTACGCATTTGTGATCAGCGACGAGTTGCCAGCAGAGAACTGGCACTGATACCCGTCATAGGATGCGTCAAATCCATTGCCCTCGATCCAAATTAGTTGGCCGCCCCTTGCCAGCGCTGAGGTCGTGCGCGCGTTGGTTCTGGGACTACATGCACAGCCGCAGTCTATGTCCCAAGGGGAGATCGTTGAGGACGCACCGTGGTCTGAGCACGAACAGTTGATGGCGGCACATGTGATCGTCAGATTTCCGCCATCAGACGGCGACAGTATTTGATAAGACTTGGAGCTGTTGAAAGTGGCAACCCATAAATTCGACACCGGCATCTGCATGGAGGTCCACACAGTGTAGAGTTGAATTTTAGCAGTGGAGGAGGCCGCCGTAGAAGAGACCGCGTATGGAACAGTTGTGTTCACAAAGCGGCCGCTCGAATCCAATCGATCAGTGATCTTCTCGAGAGAGAAAATGAGATAGTCCATCTCAAGCTGACATTGTCCAATATCCACGCAGCTTCCATGGCCAGTGCATGCCGTATTATTGTAGCACGATGCGTTTGTGTTGGGTGTCCGGCAGGAGCAAGAGCCTGATCCACCACTACACACTGGCCGCCCTGCTATTCCTAGAAAGTTGCACATGCATGTGCCTGAGCATGAGCCCTGTTCCGGAATAAATGCACCGTGCTGACAGTGTCCGCCGCATGGGAATCCGAGCTCATGATCCCGGCACAGACCATCGAATGAAGGGCTTCCCCGACATTTAGCACGAAAGTCTGCACTTGCAGTCCAACTTGGAACAACACATTCTAATGTTGACGACACTGAGAGCATGCTGGCGCCCAGAGGTTTGGCCTTGGTCTTGTATGAAATTGCCTGTGCCTCGTGGCTTCCCAGGCTGCTTTTAAGCTCAAATCTGCATTGATAGTCTGGCCCATATCCGTCATACCCGTATAGTACGGCACCCGAAAAGAAGACAGGGGCTTGAGGCACTTGCATTATGTCCTCTGTGTTCGTCAACGACGTCGGGGCACTTGGGTCTTGCATGCTACCCTGCGCCAAGATCACTTGTGCCGGATGAATGGCCAGAAAGCCATCAGAATACTCGGTGCTGTCCTTGCAGCACGCCCGGGATGATTGCTGATAGGTCGCGCAGCACTCATCATCCGTTGCATTCAAGCTGCGCCCGGTATCAGAATACAGGACTTTATGTGACAAAATGACAAGCAATCCATACGTTGCCCCAGCTTCGAAACGCACGGGCTGCGCAAGCCGGACCGTGCCGTCATACCGATTGCTTCCGTTTATCACGGACCCGCCGTCGTTGAGCAACTTCCATCCGTGCTCGGCCAACGATCCCAGGTCATGATGCTCAAAGCTGCCATTTCTCCAGTACAGCCATGCTGTTTGCACACCAGGGCTGTTCGTTGCAAGGACGAGCCCCTCGAAATTTGTCTGTCTCTTGGCAAATAGATCGAACATGAGTCCCGGAAACACCGGAGGATCTTCGTGAGTGACGATCGCCAACAAACTGCTGAGAGAATCTCGCACACCAACGGCCACCAAAGACCTGTTTCTCTGGGCCTCTTCGCCAGTCTCTAATCCATAGACCTCAAGCTGGATTGGTGTGCCTCCGACGGCAGGCGCGCTTGTCACGTTGGCACCCAGCCACATACCATTTTCTACCTTGTGCCGAATGTTCAGGAAGCTAGTCTGCCCAAAGCGCTGCAAGAGTGGCGCGAATCTCTTGCGATGCATTGTCACAAAATTCTCAGCACGCAACTGCCCGACATATGCCTTGTCGACAGACACGAGGACGGACACATGAAGATTCCTGCTTGTGTCACTTGAGGAGTGTGAGTGCGGATAAAAGGCTCCCCATCCTCGCGAGCGGCTTCGCGCGGACATAGACACCGCGAAGGCTTGGTCTTGAGGCAAATTTCGCTTCAGCTGGTCTGCGGCGCGAAACAAGGAGAAATCGTAGCTCGGCGCGCCTTGCGGATCAAGTACAGAGACATTGCGCCAAGGGCAGAGTAAGAGGGTGGAATTGACGACTGTACCCTGGATAAAGCCCCTCTCCTCTGCCAGCCACGTGTATCCGGACGCGTTGGGCCGCGAAAATGCGCAAAGGTAATCCTGATCGACTGCGAAGCCTGATCCGTGAACGTGTAAGGTGTCCCACTCTTCCACTTCGACTGGAGACACCGAAGAAAATTCGGGGCGATATGTGAGATAGGCAGGCGCACGCTGATGGAGCTCAGTGCTGCCCCGTAACACCGTCATGGATACAAGCACACCAAGAATCGACACGCTGCTGTTTGACTCGGCGCTTGACGTGCTGGCCGCAGGGTCAACTGTGGCGCCTGCTGTGCTGATGTTTACCACTCCACCTCTTGTGTGAGCATGGGGCCAGGCGGGCAGAGTAAAGATGATTGTGGTCAGATCCACTGCCCGCGCCGTTGTGGAGGTATGCAGAGACAAGTTCTGGGCATCCCTGAGAACCAGTACGTAGTCGACAGAAGTGCATCCTGCCGCAAGGCAATCCTTTATGTCTAGGCAAAGGCCACATGTGCCGATCTGGAACCCGCTGCCTCGCACTGTGATACTCGGCCCCCCGCTGAATGGAGCGTCGCAGGCAAAACTGGAGTTCAACGTGCCCAAAACTGATTGGCACTGGCCCTGCCGCTCGATGCCGAACGCGCCACGTGACGGCTCCATTTCAGTGGGCGGAAACCACGCTGAAGAGGACGATCCATTGAAACTGGAGATCGCAGCCAGGTACTCGAAGATGGTTTCATTTCCGGCTGCGACCTGGAGCTCGTCGCCCAGATGATTGCGAAGAGCAAGAGTGATAGTTGCCGCTTGACGACCGTAAGGGGGCACCAGGAAGCCAAGGCCGTGCGGTGCAGACGCGACGGTCGTCGCCGTGTCATGTAACCCCAAGGGACTGTAAAAGTGAAGCGTATATTGCTTTCCGACTTCGAACAAAGAACCAGCAACCGACAGTGTCGATCCACCTTCGACTGACCCATGCTGAGGGAAAGGAAGCCACCACGTTGGCATGCTGACAGAGTGTCCTGATCGCACATGTGTCCGCCCAAGCGCTGGCCCTGCTGCACTTCTGGCCGGCGTTTGGCAATCAACCAGCGTGAGGGAGATTATTGTAACAGCAAGACAAAGTACGACTTGACTTGGCACCGTGACCCTTGGCGCACGCCCTCCTGCCCGCACGTCCAAGTCTCTTAGTTCAGATGCTTGACTGAACGTAGAGCACATGTACGGAGGCTGAGTCGCAATTTGACTCAACGTGACCGGATGGAAATTCTTCCGAGGTGGGGGAAATGTGCACACACCTGCGCGCAATGCATGGGAGCGACGTCGCTCAGTGCAAATGGGCTCATGCACCGGGATCACGTCAGCGTTGTTTCTGGCCACGGGCGTCCCTTGCGTCCGAGCCGCTTTCTGCTTTCTGCTGCACCTTTCTGCAGGGCGCATTACAGTCAGCCTCAGCTTTGAGGCGTTCTGGCTGGTGAATCCGGCCAGATCTCGTCGCTCTCCGCCGCCTTCCCTCTCAATGGCCGTCGCCCTGTATCCCATCTCCGTCTCTGTTCGTGTCCCCTGCACCCTTTCGTGGTGAAAAATCATCATTAATATTAAAAGCTTTAAAAGGGTATTTCGCAAAACACAGCGCCGCCTGGATGGCGGCCGAAGGGGAGACGGACCAATGGGCAGCCCGGCGGGCACAGCAGTGGCGTGCGTGCGCCTCGGTGGCAGCGGCAGGGGCGCTCGTGCTGCTGGTTTTTATCCTTGTCTTTGCGTCGCCCACATTGATGTCGTGCCTGGCCGTCTGGACACCAAGCTCAGCCGAAGACCAAACTAAAGTGACGCTGGCGCGATTGGCAGGCGGCACTGGTCGGTGGGGGAAAGCCCTTCAGCAGGGGCGAAGCGTCATTGCAGCAGGAGCAGAGCTCGCGACTCGCAAGGGAGACCCAGCAACTGAGCCTCGGAAAGGGCGACACGGTCCAGTCACTGAGTCTGAAAATCGCTCCCCGGGCAATGAATTGAGAATGTCCCAAAGCGCTTTGCTCACTTGGCCTGCTAGTGGAACTCATTTGGCGTTTGATCTGACCCCACGCACCTCCCACGCAGATCTTAGCTGTTGACGACTCTTGCAAAGATTGTCACAACACTGGTGACCTCGTGGCCGTTGCGAAAAAGGGCACAATATGGTGCTACGAAAAGGGTAAGCAGCTGATAAATGAGGCAAGAGTTTCACTTTAGCGTTTGGGTTTTGTTTTGACATGTTGACTTTGGCAGACCCTTGCAACTCATGCAAAGGAGAGTACATGTGGGTGGCAAAGGACTTAGTCACTGGCCAGGGCGCAGATTACAGGTCAGCGCAGAAAGAGAGGAGGCGGGCAGACAGAGGGTTGACTAGAAGGATACTCCCTAAAGGGGGGTCCAGGGCGGAGGCGCAGGGCGAAAAGAGTTGATTGGTGATTCTGGTGCCAAGTTCCCAGTCTTGGAGTCTTGCTTCATTCGTCAAACGTGCATTCATGACGCGTGCTCGCTCGTCATTCATCACATGTGCTCGCTCGTCATTCATCACACGTGCTCGCTCGTCATTCATCACACGTGCTCACTCGTCGTTCATCACACGTGCTCGCTAGTCGAGGTTTTCTCATGCAAGCCACTTTTTTTTTTTGCGCAGGATTCCTTGTGCGACTCCCCCGCCACCCCCGGTGTCAGTCGTGGCGGAGGAGGCCATCAAGGAAGTGGTACGTAAACACGTCTTTTTATTACACATGTGTTGGAACAAGACGTGCGTCAAGACCCTCGTGCCTCGCA
>Ga0315905_10006368_pt1 | contig 12002 bp, 12 predicted proteins | sample LakEriMetagenome_5_FD_203522 | JGI IMG/M metagenome (GOLD analysis project Ga0315905, IMG submission 203522) | Freshwater fungal communities from buoy surface, Lake Erie, Ohio, United States - Buoy 4 MA121 | ecosystem: Environmental > Aquatic > Freshwater > Lake | place: USA: Lake Erie, Ohio...
AACCTACCTACGCAATAGAATACGAACATGGCTTACATTCCACTACAAATTCCTCCAGGCGTATACAAAAACGGGACTGAATATCAGTCTAAAGGTCGTTGGAATAGCGCAAATTTAGTGCGTTGGTACGAAAACACTATCCGTCCAGTAGGTGGTTGGAGGAAGCGTTCAACCAACCAAATGACAGGTTTAGCCCGTGGTCTGATTAACTGGCGTGATAACTCCAATAATAGACGTATCGGAATTGGTACACATTCAAAGCTATATGTAATGAATGAAGCGGGTGATCTTACAGATATTACGCCCACAAGTTTTACTGTTGGTGATGCAGATGCGGTGCTTAAAATTGGTTATGGCTATGGAACTTATGGAAGTTCAGCGTATGGTGTTGCTAGACCAGATTTAGGCTCGTATATTCCTGCCACCACTTGGAGTTTGGATACTTTTGGTGAGTATTTGGTTGCGTGTTCAACTAAAGATGGCAAGTTGCTTGAATGGCAATTAAATACTGCTAATGATGCGGTTGCGATTACTAACGCACCAACAAGTTGTACAGGTTTAATTGTTACTCAAGAAAGATTCTTATTTGCATTGGGTGCGGGTGGTAATCCTCGTAAAGTTCAATGGTGTGACCAAGAAAACAATACAACGTGGACTCCTGCTGCCACCAATCAAGCTGGTGACTTTGAGTTAACCACCATTGGCTCTTTGATGTGCGCTAAACGCATCCGTGGAGCGACTATTCTGTTTACTGATGTGGATGTGCATACTGCTACTTATATTGGACCTCCGTTTATTTATAGCTTTGAGCGTATTGGTACTGGTTGTGGAGTTATATCTAAGCAAGCAGTAGCTGCTACTGATAATGCCTGTATTTGGATGTCAGGCTCAGGATTTTGGATGTACGATGGCTTTGTTAAACCATTAAATTCAGATGTATCTGATTATGTGTTTAGCAATATGAACATTACTCAGTCTTCTAAAGTTTACTGCGTCCATAACGCTACTTATGGTGAGATTTGGTGGTTTTACCCAAGTGCCGCATCTAATGAAGTAGATTCTTACGTTTCTTACAACTATCGTGAGAATCATTGGGCTATTGGTACGTTAGCACGCACGTGTGGCACAGATCGTGGAATCTTTACTTACCCAATTATGGTTTCTACAGACGGGTATGTCTATGAGCATGAAGTAGGTTTTGCTTATGATGGGCAAACACTATTTGCTGAGTCAGGACCAGTAGAACTAGGAAATGGAGATAGAACCATGAGTCTTACAGGATTAGTTCCTGATGAAAAGACTTTGGGTGATGTTCAGGTTCGATTTAGCACCAAGTTTTATCCTAATTCAACAGAATATAACTATGGCCCATATTCAATGGCTAATCCTACTTCAGTACGCATAAGCGGAAGACAAGTAGCAGCCAAGATTGAAGGCGTTAGATTAACTGATTGGCGAGTTGGGACTATTCGATTTGATGGAAAACTAGGCAGTCAGCGTTAAATATATTATGATTGAACATGATTCTCAAGATTGGCGTGAATTAAGAAATGCCAAACTGTTAGAATGGTTTGGTGGCAACCAGAGTGCTGTTGACTTTTTAGTCGCTTTATCAAGTATTGCTGAGTTATGGGATGACTTAGTAGATAAAGATAAACAGCCTAGTCGTAAAGAGATAGATGCTGTCTTTTGGAACGCTTTGGTGACGCTACCTACAAATGAGTTCTTTAATGCTAATCGGGCGTTTTTAATGCCATTAGTCATTCAGAGTATAAATGCTTGGCAAGACTCTGTAGAACTTGAAAATGGTAATGCCAATGACAGAGCTTATGCGCTCACATTGCGTATTATTTCATTACAAATAGCACCAATGATAGTCTTATTGCTTAGAGGACAAGAAGCAATGAGAGATGTTAGTACGGAAATGTGGCGATACTTTACGTCACATGATGATGCAATTAAATGGATACAAGGGGAATAATATGTCTCTAGGCGGCTCAAGCAAAAGTACACAGCAGTTAGATCCTGCGCTACGTGATCTATTCTTGCAAAACTACGGGTCTGCACAAACTACTGCTGGTGGATTGCAAGCTCGTGAATTTGCAGGATTTACTCCAGAGCAAAATGCTGCAATGGGAAATATTGCTAGTTTTGCAAGCCCTGGTAGTGAAGGTTTTAATGCGTTAAGAGGTGCTTATGGTGTGGCAAATACTGCCGCCCAATATGCTCCAAAACAAGTAGCATCTAGTAATGTCCGAGCGGCTCAAGCTCAAGCGGCTCAATTGGGACGTGAAACAGTTCGTGATGTTAATGCAGAGCGTATTGCTGCAGAACGTATTGCCGCAGGTCAGGTTTCTGGTGCTGATGTTGCTTCTGAAGCATTAAAACAAATTGCTCCTGAAGCTCGTGCAAATATTCGTGATGTTGCGGCTGGTTCGTTTTTGAACCAGAACATTCAGCAATATATGAACCCATATACCCAAGCTGTAACTGAGCAAAGTTTGGCAGACTTAGAGCGTTCAAGATTATTGCAACAACAACAAACTGCGGCTCAAGCTACTGCAGCTCGTGCTTTTGGTGGATCTCGACAAGGCGTAGCAGAAGCAGAAACTAATCGTGCGTTTGGTGAGAATGCAGCTCGATTGGTTGCTCAACAAAATGCTCAAGCTTATGAAGCGGCTCAACGTGCTTCTGAAGCTGATTTGGCTCGTCAGATGCAAGCACAACAACTTAACCAAGCTCAAGATTTGGCGACAACTCAACAGTCTTTGCAATTGGCAGGTCAATTTGGTTTGGCTAATCAACAAGCGGCATTGGAAGCGGCTCGTGCTAATCAAGCAACTGGTTTAACTGCATCACAGGCAAATCAAGATGCCATGTTAAAAGCGGCTTTGTCTAATCAAGGTTATGACTTTAATGTTGGTCAACTTAATACGCAAAATCAACAACAAGTTAACCTTGCAAACCAAGCAGCAATGAATCAAATTGCACAAGCTAATGCACAAAACCGCTTGCAAGCTAACTTGGCTAATCAAGGCGCAGGATTAACTGCAAATCAGCAAAGAATAGCTGCCGCCAATCAAATGGCAAATACTGGAACTGCATTTACAAGTTCTGGTATTGCGGCAAACCAAGCATTGGCAGAACAAGGTGCATTGCGTCAAGGATTCTCTCAAGCTCAGTTGGATGCAATCCGCAATCTGCCATTGGAACAACAACAGATTCTCAATCAAGCATTGGGTATCAATGTTGGTGGCGGTTCTGGTATGCAACAAACATCTACAACTCGCCAAGGCTTGCTTGGCTTGCTTGGCTTGTAAGGAGTAAATTATGCCTTTTAATATTGGGTTGTTATCTGATGCCGCATTGACGGGTTTGTCTGATGCTGATAAACAAGCAATGCAAAAGCAAGCTACTCAGCAGTTTCTGATTGGTAGTTTGTTGAGTGGTGATCCTGGTGTTGGCTTTCGGTCAGCATCGGAAATACCATCTACTTCATTAAATATGCAGAAGATGATTCGTGATTCACAGATTGCTCAACGTCAACAAGATGAATTGGCAGCCTTTACAAGCAAATTTGCTCCTACTGAACAACAAGCAGGTAGAAGGGCATTGAATGCGACTTTGGGTAGAGAACCAGACTTATCTAGTCCATATGCTTTGGCGAACAAACTAGGCGCACCATTAGGCCGAGTAGAGCCACAGTTAATTAATCAACCAATTGACTATCAAAAAGCTTTATCTGAGTCTTTGCGTTTAGCAGGAAACCCCGCTCAACCACAAATTCGTGAAACTTTGAAATCAATGATGCCTGAACTAAAAGATGGTTATCTTGTACAAGGTGGAAAAATTACTGGTTTTGCTCCTAAAGTTGATACAAAAGCTGGCACAGTTACAACTGGAACAATGCTTGATGGACAACCATCTTTTCAAACAAGTGTGCTTCCAGGTGCAGCTCAAGCAGCGGCACTTAATACATTACCTGAATTGCAAAAAGGTGAGCAATACGCTTTCGATAATAACCGAAATGTTATTGGGATTATCAATGCTAATGGTGCTTTACAAGCTTTAGCGGAAAGAACAAAAACAGAAACTCTAGCTCGTGAAACCAATACTCCTCGTGCAGGTTTTACAACATCTGGTGCGCCAACATTTGTTTATCCTAATCCTCCAGGCGTTACTGGTGGCGTTGGACAACCAACAGGTGTTGCTAGACCTACTACTGCTCAACCAGAAACTGGTCCTAGTACAGCACAAGCTGCATTGAATGAAGCGTTTAAGCCAATTCTTGCTGATGCCTACAAAGGCTATCAAACTGCTAAAAAGACAACTCCAGTAATTGACCAGTTACAAAATGCTTTTAATGATCCAAATTTTGATACAGGATCATTTACAAATATTAGATTAAAACTAGGAAACATCTTTAATAGTTTGGGTGTATCTGGAGACAGGACTAAACAATTCTTAACTAGTGGTATTTCTGCTCGTCAAGGTGTCAATGCTTTAACTGGCGAAAGCTTAACTGAAGCAGTTGGAGCTATTTCTAACTTTGAAATTGGTTATTATGGTCAGCGTAACGCTCAAATTACAGACCCTAAAGAATCAACAAACTTTAACTTAGCAGTTTTGCGTGAAGCAAATAAACGTAAGCAAGAGTATTACAACTTTGTTTCTGACCCTAAGAATGCTGGTCCTGATGTTATTGCTAAATGGGAAGCATCTCCACAAGGTCAAAAGCAAATGTTTGAAGCACCAGGTTTGCGTAAATACTTACCTCAATTCCAAGTTACTGCTGGCCCTGACAAGGGTAAGACTGCTTATCAGTTGCCTAGTGGTGTTTATCGAGTTTATGACTAATGGCTACCAGAGAACAAGTATACGAATTTGCTAGGCAAGAAGCCCAAAGGCAAGGCGTTCCTTATTCTTTTGTACAAAAGGTTATTCAGACTGAATCTGGTGGAGACTTCAACGCAATAGGACCTAAAACTAAAACTGGTGATCGTGCATATGGTCCTATGCAGTTGATGGCGTCTACTGCCAAGGATCTTGGTGTTAATCGAATGGAGTGGAAAGATAACATTCGTGGTGGCATTAAATATTTAGGGCAGTTAACACAACAGTTTCAAGATCCAACATTGGTTGCTGCGGCTTATAACGCAGGACCTGGAAATGTTCAAAAGTATGGCGGAGTTCCTCCATTTAAAGAAACGCAAGACTATGTTGAGAAAGTTGTAGGTACAAAAATGGCAACATCTAGAGATATTGATCCTTCATTAATTGGTCAACTTCCACAACAAAGGCCAAATAATGCCAATATTGGTACATCTGATATTGGTAATATAGTTGTTCCGCAAGTTGGTTTTCGTGAAATTGATCCATCAATGATTGGACAGCCAGTTGTTCAACAAGCCCCTGCACCGCAAAGTACGGCATTTAATCGGTTAGGCAATCAAGCGGTTAATGAAGTTGGTCGGACAATTAGGTATGGATTGGAAAGCGCAGGAGGAATTGCTGACATTGTTGGATCACCATTAAATATGTTGATTAACAGGGCTACTGGTAGTCAGCTTCAATCACCTAGCCAAGCTATGTCAAATTTTGCTAATTTGCTTGGTTTGCCACAACCAGAAACTGAATTCCAAAAAGGCGTAGGTAGTGTTACTCGTGCAGTAGCTGGTATTCCTGCTATGGGTGGATTTGGTAGTTTGTTGCAACAATCACCTAGGTTAATTACCCAAGCAGTTGGCAAAGGATTGGCGGCTCAACCAGTTGCTCAAGCAGCAGGATCTACTGTTGGAACTACTGCGGCTGAAGTAGCCCGTAGTCAATTTGATATTCAAAACCCACTGGCTTTGCTTGGAATTAACTTAGCAACAGGTTTACCTGCTAGTGCTGGTGCGGCTCGTTTGGGTAATACCAATCCATTTAATTTAAACCCAACTGCTGGCACTCGTTATCAAGATCCTGTAACTGGTCAGATTGTTGAGTCTGCGGCTCAAAGAGGAGTAAATGTTGATGTTGCTAATGTTGGTGGACCAGGTGCAGGTACACTTACAAAAGCCCGTCAGTTTGGTTTTACAACAGAAACATCAAATCAAGCAAAATCTAATCAAGTTAAGAGTTTGATTGAGAGAACAACTGATAAGTTGCGTCCCGCTGGAATGAAAGATGGCGGTGAGAAGCAGATCATTGCTAATGATTTGCGTCAACAATATAAAACTGCAAAAGACAATGTTGACCCAGAATTTCGACAAGCTGAACTATTGGCTGGTGATGACATTATTCCATTGCGTAATACAAATCAAGCAATTGTTGATGTTGTAAAAAAATTCCCATCTACTTCACAAACCCCTGTTATTGAAAAAACAATTGAAAAGTTAAATGCTTTAAGAGACAGTGGTGGTGGCTCTTACAAAGAATTGCGTGATTTGCAATCTGATGTTTTTTCAGAGCTGGAGCGTGTTCGTAAGGGTCTTGTCCCTGGCTCTTTTAGCAATAAACAAGTAAGAGCATTAGATGACTTATACAAAGGTATGGCAGACGATGTAGATGTATGGGCTGCTCCTGCTATTGATGCTAATGGTGCTAAATTATTTACACCTGCTGGCCTACAACATACTAAAGCAATAGAGCAATTCAAACAAACTGTAGTGCCATTTCGTGAAGATACAAATATATATAAGCTTGTATCTAGCAGATCAGGTATAGATGATATTGATTTAGCGGCAGAAAAGTTTAATTTTGCTACCAACCCTGCTTTAGCAGCAAAAGCAGTTAATTTGATGTCTCCTGTTGGTAAACAAGCGGCACAGTACTCTATTCTTAATGAGGCTAGAAACAGAGCTATCAATCCAGATGCGGCTACTGGATTTTCAGCCCCTGCTTTTACAAGAACTTTAAATCTTGGTAGACCTGATTTACCAACTCCACAACGTGCAGCATTTTCAAGCAATCCAGAATTGTTAGATGAAGTCACTGTATTAAGGGACATTGTTGATGCAACTCGTGGTGCTGTTACACCTAAAGTCGGACCACAAACAGGTGCGGTATTACTCCCACTTGCAACAACTGGAATGGGTGCGGCAACGGGTAATCAACTTGCTCAAATGCTTGGTATTGATAGTGCAACTGGATTAACGATTGGTGGTTTACTTGGTGCAAGCTTAACTCCCCCTATTGCAAACAGATTAGGAAATGTTATGGGTGGCACTGGTGGAACTAGATTCTTGCTTGGTGAGCAACTTCAAGGTGCTGGTGGAATGGGTGGTGCAATTGGTCAGGGCGTAAATGCTGCAACAACAAACCCAGAAAACTTTTTCCCACAAGCAACAGGTTTGTTAGACTTTTTTAGGGACTAACATGAAAGACTGGCTGCTTGCAACAATTGCGGCAGTTGGTATGGTTGCCCTTGTTATTTGGTCATTCTCAGTAATCATCTGGGCATGGACTTAATTAGTTTTTTACTGGCTGTATCTATTGAATACAGATGTACCAAGTGGATCTGGGTTGGGGATGTCTACAACCGAAAAGTCTACTGTATTGAATGGAAGAAGGTAGAAAAGAAATGATCCCTATAGATCCAATGACGGCTTTAGCGGGTATTCAATCCGCTATTAGCATGGTCAAGAAGGCAAGTAAGGTTGCCAATGACCTAGGCTCACTTGCACCCATGATTGGCAAACTTTTCGATGCCAAGTCAACTGCTACTAAGGCCATGCTTCAGGCTAAACAGTCTGGCAAGGGCTCGAACATGGGTACGGCTTTGCAGATTGAGATGGCACTAGAACAGGCCAGAGCGTTTGAAGAGGAGTTAAAGATGCTCTTCATGCAGACAGGCAAGATTGATGTCTGGAACAAGATTAAAGCTCGTCAAGCAGAGATGGATTTGGCAGATGCTAAAGAGATAAGCGCATTAAAGAAAGCTGAGAAAGAAGCCAAGCAAAAAGAACAAGAACAACTAGAGATTGGTTTAGCAATAGGTGGGATATTCTTTGTTCTGTTTCTAGTCTTTGTTGGCGTAAATGAGCTAATGACATTCTGTGAAGCAACAAGAAGGTGTGGTCGGTGAATGAGTATCAAAAAACCTTTGACTTGTGCTTAAAAATCTTCGTTTATGGGATGGTGGCTTTGTATTTCTTAGGTTTTCTAAAGTTCTTACCTGATGATCTGTCTGACAGAATTGTTAATCTTCTACTTGGAAAGGTTGGTCTTGGTAAATGAAGTACTTACTTGTATTACTTGTATTTTTAGCTGGATGCGATGAGAAATACCGCTATTTTTGCCAAAACCCAGATAATTTCCATGCAGAACCATGTCAAAAACCTAGATGCCAATTTACTCAAACCTGCCCAGAATACTTGGTTGCCCCAATCTTGGAGAAAAAAATCAATGATGTCCAACCAGAAAACAAACCTAACAACTGAAGAGATTGAAGTCAGGATTTGGGGGTTTGTTGTGATTTCGGTCACACTTATTCTCATGTTCATTGTTGCTGCTTTGCTCTATTCTGTCACGTTCGTGACTCAGCCAATCAAGAGCATGGCTCCGATTGACCAAGCCTATACCAAGATGCTGAACGACATTGTTCTGTTGATCGTTGGTGGTATCGGTGGAGTTATTGGTAAACGGGCTATGTCTAGTGCCGCTAGAGCGTTTAATCCTCCAACGCAACCAATGTGTCAACCAATGGGTTATGGAGGCTCTCAGGGCGGTTTTAACGCTTCCTATGCCCCTCCGCAATCTGCGTATGGTTTGCCTAGTCAACCTTTTGGTGCTATGCCTGTTTGGAAGAATCCTGAGTTAGATGAATCATGGACACCTGGACCACCTCCGACTACTCCTCCAGAACACTTGGAAGACAATGAAGAGCGTGAACACATGGCAATGGCAAGAAAAGAGGCTGAATAATGCTACCTATACCTTTACCTTGGCTAATAGTGGGTGTGATGGTATCTCTCTTTGGTACATACCAAGTTGGACACCACTATGGATGGCTAGAGCGTGATAACGACATGAAGATCGCTATTGCCAAAAAGAATGAAGAAGCTCGTCTGATCGAGCAAAACATGGGTGAAAAACTTAATCAACAATCTGCCAAACTACAGGAAGCCAATGATGCTATCAACAAAAAAACTTCTGCTCTTGCTGTTGCCAATCGTGCTGGCAAGTTGCGCCTCTGCCCCTCAAGTAACGTACAAGCCTCCGCAAGTACCGCCTTTACCAGCGCAGATCCAAAAGCAACCAGCCAACCTGACAGACAGGCTAATGAACCTTCTGATGCCGAAAGAGCAACCATCGATGCCATCGCAGAAATAGTCGCCCAAGGGGATAAGAATACTGTCGCTTTGAATGCTTGCGTAGACTCGTATCAACAAATGAGAGACTTAATTAACAGTAAATAGCTTCTGGATGGTAAGTTTTCTTAGCCTCCAAATATGCTTGATGTGCTTGTTGTGCGGTTTCGTAATAGCCAATGTGGACTCTTTTGTAGTTAACAGTAATTGAGGCAGCCCATTGGGGAGTGTGTTTTGGTTTTGTTACTCCAATAAATCCAGTTGATCCATTTTTGTTAGGTTTTACTCTGTTTCTGTTGTTTAACAAATCATCTGCAAGTCTTAAATTTGATATGCGATTGTCAGTTTTGATTCTATTTATGTGGTCTATATGCTTTGGAGGTGGGAATCCATTTGTTATTTCCCATGCAACTCTATGAACATAATGCAATTTTTTTTCATGTCTAAAAACAATGTAGCCAATTTTTTTATTAAGAGTCCCAATTTGTTTGGTTGGATTGCTTTTTTTAAACAAATAACCAGTAGACGGGTCATAAATGAAACCGCTAAAATCAATATTGCTCATGCTGTTGTTCCTTTAAAACAATGGTATGTGAAGTGGGTAACGGGGACTGCAATCCCTGTTACTTGCGATTTTACTTTAAAGGTAAATTATGGTCAACGCTGAACAATTAGCTAGATTACATATTGGTAATCAATGGGTAGATGCTCTAAACGCTACTTTTCAGCGTTTCAACATTGATACACCAGTTCGCCAAGCGGCATTTATTGGTCAATGTGGGCATGAGTGTGGCAACTTTAGGATTCTTGAAGAGAATTTAAACTATCGTGCAGAGGCTTTGCAGAAGTTATGGCCTAAAAGGTTTGATGCTGCCAAGGCACAAGCTTGCGCTCGTAATCCTAAGTTGATTGCCAATACTGTATATAGCTCACGTATGGGCAATAGGGATGAGGCTTCAGGGGATGGGTATCGTTTCCGAGGCCGAGGATGTATCCAATTGACAGGCTCTGCTAACTACCACCATGCAGGTCAGGCATTAGGTGTTGACTTCATTATGGAGCCTGATTTGGTTGCTACTCCTCAGTACGCTGCCCTTACAGCAGGTTGGTTTTGGGACACTCACAAGCTAAACCAATTTGCTGATGTACGTGACTTTAAAACCATGACTAAGAAGATAAATGGCGGTTTTATTGGCCTAGAAGACCGCATCAAGCACATTGAACACGCTTTACAAGTGCTAACATCTTAAATTAAAGTGTCATAATATCTGTATAAGGTGTTGATATGTCTAATATTCCTACACCTAACGATGCTGAATTGTTTGCCAAAAGTGTTCAAAAGTGGCAACAAGTTCTTAGTCTTGGAGACTGGAGAATAGAGAAGGGAATGAAGCCAGCGAAGGCTGCTATGGCTTCTGTGGAGTTTAACGATATAGCTAGGCTTGCGACTTACAGATTAGGTGATTTTGGTGCTGAGAAGATCACACGTGATTCACTAGATAGGACTGCTTTGCATGAGCTACTTCATGTGTTTTTGCACGATCTTATAACTGTAGCCCAAGACCCGAAGTCATCTCAGGATGAGGTTGATATGCAAGAGCATAGAGTTGTTAATCTCCTAGAAAACTTGTTAACAAGGGATTCCAATGAGTTCAAATAATGAGAGTTGTACGGATACTGAGTTCATCCAATTATGGGGTCAACTTCAGTCTGCACAAAGAGTAGCTGAACATCTTGGTATCAACATTCGTGCTGTGCATTTGCGTAGAAGAAACATGGAAAAATTCTACAATATGTCGCTTGTTGCTAGTGACCACAGAGGTGTCAAGTACGACAAAAACAGACCCAAATCCTTTTCCCCTTTAAAACAAATAGAGCTAGGCATAGAAGACGGCTGTGTAATTATTTTCTCTGATGCGCACTTCATACCTGGTCAACGAACAACTGCTTTTAAAGGGCTTTTATGGGCTATCCAAGAGTTCAAACCCAAGGCTATTATCTGTAACGGGGATGCTTTTGATGGGGCTTCTATCTCTCGCCATGATGTAACTGACCAACCCCAAACTTCTGTCATTCAAGAGTTAAAGGCTTGTCAGGGTGCATTGGGTGAGATAGAAGAGGTAGCTAAAGCAGCGAGGCACAATGTAAAGCTACTGTTTACATGGGGCAACCACGATATTCGGTTTGGCAACAGATTAGCGCAACACGCACCGCAATTTAAAGAAGTTCAAGGGTTTAAGTTGACAGACCATATCCCAGATTGGGACTTCTGTTGGGCAGTATGGCCTACTGAGAATGTCATTGTTAAGCACCGCTACAAGGGTGGGATTCACGCCACTCACAACAATACTGTCAATGCGGGTGTGTCAATTGTTACTGGACACTTGCATTCCTTAAAAGTGACCCCGTTTAGTGACTATAACGGGATTAGATATGGAGTGGATACAGGAACATTGGCTGAGACTGATGGCCCACAGTTTACTTATGCAGAGATAAACCCAAACAATCACAGATCGGGTTTTGCAGTGTTAAACTTCTTCAATGGTCAGCTTTTATGGCCTGAACTCGTCCACAAATTTGAAGAAAATCAGATTCAGTTTAGAGGCGAAGTAATTGATGTAGGTGCATTTTGAGTGCTTGGCTAATCATACTTACAGGGGCTATTTACGCCTACATTGCTGGTGAACAGCTTTGGAAAGATAACCCACA
>Ga0315905_10006370_pt1 | contig 12002 bp, 11 predicted proteins | sample LakEriMetagenome_5_FD_203522 | JGI IMG/M metagenome (GOLD analysis project Ga0315905, IMG submission 203522) | Freshwater fungal communities from buoy surface, Lake Erie, Ohio, United States - Buoy 4 MA121 | ecosystem: Environmental > Aquatic > Freshwater > Lake | place: USA: Lake Erie, Ohio...
TTGCAGCAACAGTCGGAAGTTAATCGCACCACGATGGAGCAAGAGCAATTCTTGGAGGAGGCCATGGATATGCGCTTCCATCGACTCGCTTCGCAACATGGTCTCGCCACGATTGGATTGGAAACGTGGAGTGAACAAATGGAAAAAGTTTCATCTATTGATTTGCAAACACAAGCTAAATTACTTTTGGAAACCACTCGCGGAAAGATTTTCTCCAATGTGCTCATTGACGATATGGTAGGTAGTTATTACCGGCAAGATTTGACAGAGATGGCCAATGCTGTGGACACCAGTGATAGCTTGCAAATGAAGATGTATGATCGAATATTGTTTGATCGAAATGATCAATTTGTAGCACGCGCACTTCCTTATTTTAAGAATGGACCTACCTTTATGGCGGTTGGAGCGCTGCATTTGGCTGGAGAAAGAAGTGTTTTAACCATGCTCCAAAACAATGGATTTACAATCGAAAGAGTGCCCTTTGCATTTTTAAAATACAAGCCCACCAAGTAATACGAAACCATCAATTAAAATGTCAGACCAACTCAGACAACACGTTGCCAAACGCATCGACATCAGTAACGATGAATGGAATGAATTCATTGCTTTGTTCACCCCGCGTAAATTAAAAAAACGAGAATTTTTGACAAAGCCCGGTGATGTAAACGATACCAGTGCTTACATCATATCGGGTTGCTTGCGCACTTTTTATACCGATGGCAAAGGTCATGAGCACACCATGCAAATAGGCTTTGAGGATTGGTGGGCAGGCGATTGGCTCGCTTACATTACAGGCTCGCCTGCGCACTACAGTGTAGAGGCGCTTGAGGACACGGAGCTATTGCTTTTAAGTCGATTGGAGCAAGAGGCTTTTTATGCGCATAATTTGAAATTCGAAAAATATTTCCGTATCTTATTGCAATCTGCTTACGTGGCGGGTCAACTGCGATTGATAAGTACAATGAGCAAAAGCGCTGAAGAACGTTACATGGACTTGATTCAGAAGTATCCTCACATGGAGTTACGTGTGGCACAGCATCACATTGCATCCTACCTCGGAATCACCCCCGAGGCCCTCAGTCGGATCAAACGGAGCATCATTGAAAAGACAAGAATGGAGCGCTCCAAGTCTTAGGTTGTCCACAGTTGTTGATAAAGATTATTGGAAGGTGCGCAGTGATAGTACTATTATTGAAGCCACTTTAATGATGAGAGCTCGGTTTCCACCCGGATCCGGTCTTTAGAGATTGGTTATTAACGTTACATTAAGTGAATCCAATGAATCCTGCTCAATAGGCGCCACCCTAGGGCAGGATTCGCTTTGTCTAGCCATAGGTTCATGCTTGTTTTTTTTAGATTATATTGGCATGATCATATGAGACAACCATCACAATATTTTATCCCGCTCTTTTTTGCTTGCGCAGCCTTATTGGGTTTGGCAGGATGTCGCATGGAGAAGCGTTTATATTGTCCAGGTTGGCATGTGGAAGGACGCAGTTCAACCAATGTGACGAGTCCCTTGGTTAAGCCCCGCGCTAAGGAAGGTATTTCTAAAATCACTATTGTTGATAGGATAGATACTATGCGGGCGAATGAACATTCGCCCATTGAGCAGGGGTCACACAAAGCAGAATATGAAGCAAACGTTTCACAAGGTCATGCTCAGATTCATCGGGGATCAATGGGCACTAAGGGAAGGAAAGGGTTCATGGGAAAACACTCAGACGTAAATAGTCACAAACAATTGCATCCCAAAGCAGCCTTGTCATTGCTATTGGGTGTTGTATCCATGGGGTGCGTTATCCTCCCTCTTCTGGTATCTGGTTTGGGCGTTGCCATTGTGATAGGCTTGGCTGTTCTTTTGCTCGTATCGGCCATCCTCGCTCAGAAGTGTAGTCGGATTGCGATGGAAGACATGTATATGGCGCGAAACCGCTACGCAGGCAAGGCAATGGCAGCGGCAGGAATGATCCTGTCAATTTTGTCCATGGTAGCGCTCCTTGGTATCCTGATCATCGCCTTATTGGGCGTGGCCTTTCTGAGTCTGGTTTAGGTTGACTTCAGCGTGTTGTGCCAGGATACACTTTCAATGCCTCTTCTAAACATTTAACGGCTTTGCGCAGTGCGTCTTGATTCAATACATAGGCCATGCGCACCTGTTGCATTCCAGGCGCTGGCTTTGAATAGAACCCTGTAGCTGGAGCCATCATCACCGTCTCATTTTGGTATTCGAAATGCTCGAGGATCCACTGGCAAAAGGAATCGCTGTTATCGATGGGTAATTGAGCAATGCAATAAAATGCTCCTTTGGGTTTTGGACAAACCACTCCAGGAATGGCGTTGAGTCCGTCTACCAGGATGTCGCGTCGCTTCACATATTCATCCACCACACCTTCAAAATATGATGGGGGAGTCTCCAATGCATATAGCGATGCCATCTGACCAAAAGTTGGTGGGGACAATCGGGCCTGCGCAAATTTGAGCGCTGCAGCCATCACTAATCTGTTCTTTGTTATCAAAGCACCGATGCGAGCTCCACACATGCTATATCGCTTGCTCACACTGTCAATCATGATGGCATTGTCTTCGATGCCAGATAGATTCATCACACTGTAGGGCTGCGCGCCATCGTATGCAAATTCACGATACACTTCATCTGCCATCAAGAACAAGTCGTGTTTTTTCACGATATCACGGAGGTTCTCTAACTCGTTTTGACTATAAAGATATCCTGTAGGGTTACCTGGATTACATATAAGAATACCCTTGGTTTTGGGAGTGATCAATTGCTCAAAGGCCTCCATTGGGGGCAATGCGAAACCAGTGCTGATATCGCTCATCACAGGTATTACTTTGACTCCTGCCATTACAGCAAAACCATTGTAGTTTGCATAAAATGGTTCTGGAATAATCACTTCATCACCTGGATTGAAACATGTCATAAATGCAAAGACAAGTGCTTCCGAGCCACCAGTGGTGACCATGATTTGCTCACGTGTCAAAGTGATTGACTTGCTTTCGTAGTAGTTGACGAGTCCGTCGCGGTATGCAGCGATGCCCTCGCTATTGCTGTACTCTACTACTTTAAGGTCGAGCAATTGCATTTTCTGCCTCACAATTTCCGGTGTCTCAATATCGGGCTGACCAATGTTGAGATGGTATACTTTGCGTCCCAATTTTTTGGCCGCCTCTGCGAATGGAACCAATTTGCGGATTGGTGAGGCAGGCATATCATGAGCCTTTGTACTGATGTGTGGCATATGAACAGATTCTTTTATTTGGTGGCGAAGTTAAGCACTCTTGATTGGTTTCAAGAATACATAGGAGTAGTTTTCTTGCCTCCATCGCTATGATCAATGAGCTCTAGGATCAATGAGCACCCACAAGCGAAGAGTGAGGTCGAAGCGGATGATGGTGAGCCATAGAGCTATTTTTTGACTAGAAATTTTAATTAATAAAATTGTCTTGTTTGGTGAAAGGGTTTTGTCTAAAAAGTCAAAAATGCAATGTTATTTTAAAGTAAAGTATAATGTTAATGCGTACGAGAATTCCTGAAACATGCCTGTTTTAGGGGGTTATGATATTGAATATTAGTCTTGTGTGTGTTTGTTGGGTTGTTGATAATGATACGTTAAAATATTTTCAAACAAGCCTTTAAATTTATTTATTTGGCTTAAGTTTGAATTCTATTGAAAATAGTAAACTTCGTATGAAATCTTGGGTGAGAAAGGCTAAAAGAGGGGAGCAGCAAGTTGCGCTTACTTCTTTGGAAGCGCTAGCGCAATCTGCGCAATACATTAAGAAAAGGTCGAATCAAAGCGTCCAGGTCACATTGCCAGGCGTTGATGGTACCATTGAGATTCCTCGTAAATCTTTTTTTCTATTAAAAGAAATGATCAATCATGTGGCTGAGGGTCGATCGGTCACTTTGGTGCATTCGAAATGCGAGGTCACTACCCAACAAGCGGCCGATATGCTGAATGTATCTCGTCCCCATTTGGTCATGTTATTGGAGTCTGGCGCTATTCCGTTTACTCGAATGAAAAAGCACCGCAGAATTGCTTTGGAAGATCTAAAGGCATATGCATCCCGCAAACAACAGCTAGAAGAAAAGAGTTTTGGCTAACTTGAATGACCATCTTGAAGCTAAATTGGGTGAAGTCGCACGATGGCCAGAGGTTCATAGCAGTCCCCATTTCGAGAAATTGGCATTTAAGCGAAACGGAAAAATATTTTTGACGATCGATGCGAAAAACGAAACGTGGTGTGTCAAGCTCTCAACTACCGATCAATCGCTCTTTTGTTTGATCGATCGATTAGCGATTTATCCCGTTCCAAATAGGTGGGGTCAAAAGGGCTGGACACATATTCTCCCCGTTGCACTGCCCGAGCAAGTCTTGAATGAACTACTTTTGACGGCGTGGAAATCAGCGAGTCGCAAAAGGCAATGAGTTTTATTGGATCAAATCAAAAATGGAGGGATTGGAGGTTTCCAATCGTCATGAGTGCGCTCACCACATTGGTAGTCACCTTTGTGCTGGTAACGATCAATTATGGCTTTGGGCCTTCTTTTATTTTCTTATGGATGCGCTCGTGGCTTGTCGCAGGATGCATGGTGGCTTTAAGCATTCGCTTCGTGGGACCGCGCGTGCGACAATGGCTAGAGCGATTTGAAAAATAAGTTTGCAAAACGGGATCGTGCGCCTACACGATCAACCTTTGAAAAAATTCTCTTTAAACTTGGGTATAAATGATGTCATTCGACTTTCACGCAGGTCAAGGTGATATCGTCGATTTGTTCTGTGCCCATTTGCCATGAGCTTATGAACGCTTGCAGCGCGCTCTGCTGCTCGGACAAGGGAAGATGTACAATTTGGTTGAGTTGTGTAATGACTCCGCTTGTTTTTAGTTTTTTACTTTTTTCGCCACCCATCATATCAGGCAATCCATCCGTCCAAGTATAAATCAAGTCACCTCGGCGAACGGGTATTGTATGTAGCTCAAAACGAGCGTGCTCATTTGACTTGCGCAATCCAATGGGTCTCCGAGTGGCTTTGTATTCAAGCCACTCATGGTCGCGTAGAATGCGCAGATTGATATTGGCTCCCGCATAGTGCAACTTCATAGCGTGCGCATCAAAAGTCCACAACGCGATATCCATTCCATCTCCAGCGTGCTCATGCTCTGTTCCACTAATGGCCATTAGTAAGCGATCTTCTAGATGGTGAAGCATTTGATCAGGTGTGCTATTGGGAAACTGCAAAACCGTTTCGCGGAGGAGGTTACAGCCCAACACGCTGACCATGGCCCCAGGAACTCCATGTCCTGTGCAATCGGCGGTAGCAAACATTCGAAGTCCTTCTGTGGCAGCTCCGGCATGCGTGGGCTGAACAGTGCCAGCCCAATAAAAATCACCACTGACAATATCCTTTGGACGGAAAATGATATAATGGTTGGGAAATAAATTTTCTAAATCTCGCGGGGAAGGCAATACGTTTTTTTGTATGCGCTCGGCATAACGAATGCTACTGAGAATTTCTTCTTTCTGTTGCTGTATTTCCGCAGTGCGCTCTTCTACTTTGTTTTCCAAAACGGTATTCTGCTCTGCTTGAAATACGGTTAAATCTTGCAAAGATTTGAGAGCATCATCTTTGAATGATTTAAAACGGACCACGATGGCCAACGACAAAAGGATCACTTCCGCGGCTGAGCCAACTAGTAATCCATAATCTGCGAAGAAATCACTTTGTATGATGCCCATATTGGTCGCTAAAAATCCAAATACAGTGAGCACCAGCAAAAGAAACGCTGCTAAGAAGATGCGAGCTGGTTTGAATCCTTTGCGAATCACTCCAATGGCAGTAGGTATGATGGCAAAGTTTAATATCAATGCAAGGCCGTTGACAATCAAAACGGAAAGATGGAAACAGGTTGGGCTGGGAATCAGACACAGCAAGCTATTCGCTATAAGCACATAACTCGCGTAGTGATAGTATCGATTGGTGCGGGGATAATGGCTTTTTATTTCCAAAAAGTGCTGAGAGAATCGTATCAAAGCAAACACACTGAGCGTAGCAAATAAAGGAGTGGCGGCATTGGCAAAATAGGGTGATCCTGGCCAGAAGTATTGAAAAGCAAATCCGCCCAATGATAGTTGCAATAGAAATAAGAACAGATTGTAGTAGACATAATACAGCGAAGATTTTTCGCGGATGATAAAGTAGATAAATAGATTGAAAAAAAGGACAAACAATATGAGCCCGAAATAGCTTCCACGGATCATTTGATCGCGGCTGTTGCGCGCTGCTAATCCTTCTTGGTTCCAAACAATAATTGGAGCTAGCAGTTGCTCTCCACCACCATTCAGTCGAATCCAATATGTATGGATACGTTCGCTTGGTAGATCAATATCAAAACAATAATTGCGCTCATTGTTGCTTCGGGCACTGAAAAGAGAATCGTCACCCGCAGATTCCACTAGTGTGATAGTTTCACCATAAACCTCATACAATTCAATTTTATTGAGGAGCGGGATTTTGACTTCGATTATTTTGTGACGGTCTGGTAGACACCGTCCATCGAGGTCAAATGTCAACCAGATAGTCGATGCATTGAATCCAAAATTGGGGGTGGTTCCAGGTCTGATCGATTTTAAGGATGATTGCATGCCTTGTATCGCATGCAGGTCCATTGTGTTACTCGGATCTTCGAAGTACAAAATGTCTGAGGAAGGAACAGGAAAAGTGTCATTTTTAGTTATGCCTTGATTGGAAAAATAACCCAACCATAGTGCACCTGCAATCAGCAATGCAATGGGGAGACCTAGCAATAGGCCGTATATGGAAGAATACAAATAGCGCAATACAATCGATCTGAATGCTGTTCTTCTAACTCGAATTGCGCACAAAGGTTACATGAGTTGCCAACTTGAGCATTTTACCATCAATTCTTATTCTTTAGATACAATCCAAAATAGAGCGATCCATATGAACGAACAGGATAGCCATCGTATGTGGCGGCCTTCCAATTGGGCATTTTTCGTACGATATCAAAAAGTTTATTTTCTACAGCCATGGTTGGTGTTCCTCCGATGCAACGGACATGCAAGTGAGTCAATCGACCGTCTTTTTCGATGATAAATCCAATTTTGTAATGCCTGAATGTGGATAATTGAGAGAAAGGTATTTTCCCCAACTGCGCCTCCATGAAAAGCATGCCCTCAGGGTCGTTGGGCATAAATATCGCGTCGCGCATCGGATATTGATATACGGTGGTGTCGCGTTCCATAAGTGCAGCGCGATCTTCGCTGAGTGCATCTGAGTCAGCCACTGCGACCATGTCTTGGATCAAGTCGGATTCAAACTGTTCATTGGAAAGAAACAACATTTGATGGTCGTTGATGCCGGTCGAGGTGCTTGTCGAGATCAGCTTTTTAAGAATAGGCAGCTTCAAAACGCTCTTCTGATATTTTTTTAGGCTGTCGTCCGCTTCATGGGTGACATAGAAATTTGTTTGAATGACTGCGCCATTGGAAACATAAAACTGCCAATACTCCAATTCTTTATTTTGATTCAAATCCGTAGTGAAAATCGATGTTCCATAAAGTCGTTTTTGAGGAAGCGATTTGTATTCCATTTTTTTGGCGCCGCGATACATGATCATGTCTGGTGATTCATCGCGCATATCTCCCTTGGTGTAGTAGCGCAGTGTGTCGTTCGATGCAAAGTATCGATCTATTATTTTTTGATCTTCTTGATCGATTTCATAGACCACAAAGGACTCATATGCTGATATTTTAGATGGTGTGCGAAATGGAAAAAGGTGAGCAGTACTTGATGAATGACGATAGAAATAATGAGCGTCAAAAGAACGCAAAATTTCATTCTTACTTCGAATCGTTTGCGATGTCCGCAAGGTGAAATCATTGGTGTTTCCTTTCAGTTGTTCCATGCGGACAGGACTGCGATGGCGTTTCGTCTCATACTTTTCTCGTTCTGTTTTGCCATCTTTTGAAATCCAATGCTCAATGCGCAGAGAATCTAAATGATATGATAATCGGGCTTTCCGATTGTCCAATTGAAGCAGATAATACACACTGTCGTTGTATGCTTCGTAGTATTCGATTTTGTCATCAGTTGGTGGATAAATGGGTTCTATTTTATGAACGGTGGTTGGAAACACATCAAAGATTTTTTCCATATAAATCTGAGACATCAAGACATCCTTACGTTGCAGAGGCAAATAATAAGCTATAAATGGATTTACATTTTCAGGATACCATCTGGTGCGCAATGGAATGATCTCATCCAAGCTGATGTCATGTTCCACAAAACGCTGAAGCGATTGATGCATCGCTGTAAAAGTGTATTGAAAGCCCAAATCGCTCAAGATAAGATTTTCATTTTCGGGTAACATAAGTTGCTTGGCGAGTTCGCTATGGCTCCGACCAAGTAGTTGCTTGCGGTTGGCCGCCAATAGGGATGTATCGGGATATGCCAAGGGATATTGGGCCATAGCATCCATCTCTGCAGTGCTTATCGTGCCTACGCTAGTCACGATTTCTTTGAGCCATTTTTGCTCCGATTCATTGGGTGTTTGTTGTGAATAGATATGTAAGTAATGGGTATCAGACATCCAAAAAAAACTATTTGCTATGTTCGATGTCGCATCACTTTTTTGATAAGCTTCGAAGGGGAGGAGGGACTGTTCGGGTAGCGCTTTTACATGCCCACACAGCAAAGCGCGCTGGCTTGCAATCGGATCGTTGATAAAGGCACGATTGATTGAATTTTCCGTTGATGAAGCGATTGATGGATCCTTCTCAACCATTTTATTCAACCATTGAATGCTTTTAAGGTCCACGAGATAACCGGCTTTCAACGAAACGATAAACCCTGTTTCTTTGTGAGTCAGTTCCTGCGGTATACCACCATTATAAAGCATCAAGGCCGATGGCTTGGGAAACAAAATGGACCATTCGCTGGTATCAACTTCCACGGTATAAACAGGCGGAATACCGATTTTAATTTTCTGAGCAATACATAGGCTATTGTAGAAAAGAATAAAAAGTATGAATGTTATTTTATTCATTTTTTATAATGATAGCCACATGAATTGATGCGCTCCGATGAGCGGGATTTGATATACTTTTGGGTGCAGCTCAAATCCGAGACTGCCATAGAACGGCACGGCCCCAATGCGCGCGTCGCACCATAACACGTCTACATTTTGTTGCTTCAAATCGTCAATAGCTTGATGTATCAATGCTTGGCCAAAATGCCGACCGCGATGAGCGGGATGCACTGCCATCGCTCTGAGTCGATAAGGAAAGTTCGCCTCTACCTTAGGGGTGTTCATTTGAAAAAAGGAACCGATAGCCACAATCTCATGCTCGAATACGACACCATAGTGCATAGCGTCTGCGTGATCATCGATATCGATGGTGCAATCTTGCTCATGCGTGAGATGCGGCCACAATACCAAATGGCGCAAGGCACGGGTTTCTGAGGCTTGGATGCGTTTTACTTTCATTCCGCTATTTGGTCTAAATCATCAAATTCTCCATCCATGAAATCATCCAACACACGTCGTTCTCTTTTAGTGGGACGACCCAAACCGCGCGGTCGCTCATAGGTTTGCTGCAAGCGAATGCGTTCGAGTTTTAATAATTCTTCTTCAGTAGTTACATCTTTGGCATAAGTGCTGACAAGTTTGGCGCCAATGCGACTCACTGGTATGCCCAATACTTGAAAACGAAAATAGATAGGCCCTTTTTTTACGGTGATGACATCGTTGATCTTGAGCTCACGCGAAGCTTTTATGAGTTCGTTGTTCACTTGTACTTTTTCGGCCTTGCAATGATCTGCCGCAATGCTGCGTGTTTTTGCCACACGAATGCACCAAAGGTATTTGTCTATTCTCATATCCTTTGACTTTTTGACATGAGCATTGCATCAGCAAGTACGAGAGCGGTCATGGCCTCGACAATGGGAACTGCCCTTGGCAATACGCAAGGATCGTGTCTGCCGGCAGCTTCCAGTGTGACGGTTTCACCCTCTGTGTTTTTGGCCTTTTGTAGTTGCGCAATGGTGGAAGTTGGCTTGAAAGCGACATTGAAAACAATGGGTTTACCATTGCTAATCCCCGCTGAAATCCCAGTTTCAAATAAATTGTTTTGGGATCCATTCCAGCCGGTGCGCTCAAAGCCGCGATGCATTTCAAATCCTTGTACGGCATTGATCGACATCATTGCAAACGCCAAACGTGCATTGAGTTTTTGATAGATGGGGTCGCCGAGTCCAATGGGGACGTTTTTTATGACAGTCATGATTTGACCACCAAGGCTGTCTTTATTGGCTTTGGCTAATTCGATTTGTTTAATCATTTCTGAAGCTTTGACCTGATCTGGACAGCGCACCGCATTGCTTTCGATTTGAATCGGATCAACTTCCATCGGTGGTGTAGTCAGGTGGATATCGCCTATGGAATGCACATAAGAAAATAGAATGAGATTTTCTTTTTGCAATAGCATTTTACAAAAGGCTCCCGCAGCCACCCGCACAGCGGTTTCACGGGCCGATGAGCGTCCACCGCCGCGATAATCTCGCAATCCATATTTAAGATCATACACTTCGTCGGCATGACCTGGACGGTAGATATGCTGCAATGCGGTGTAGTCTTCTGAACGTTGATCGCGGTTGTGTATGAGGAACGCAATAGGCGCGCCGGTGCTTACATTCTCAAATACGCCACTCAAGATGTGTACCTCGTCCGTTTCAGCACGCGGGGTTGTCAGATCGCTTTGGCCAGGCTTGCGACGATCCATTTCTTTTTGAATAAATGCAATGTCAATGATGATGCCTGCGGGGAACCCGTCCAGCACCCCGCCAATAGAGGGACCATGTGATTCACCAAAGGTGGTAAGTCGCAACACTTCGCCGAAAGAATTTGAAGCCATAATTTATTTTTAAAATCGATAACCTATATCCACCAATAATAAACGCAATTGCATTTCAAAACCGCTTGAAGGCAGATATTGCAGCGGTGCAGGTGTATCAAGGTTCCATGTGTTTTTGCCCGCAAAATATACGTTGAACTCCGGACTAAACGAGAGATTAACTTCCCATTTTTCTTTGATGTGTATGCGATAACCGATGTGGATAGCGACACCAATATCAATATACCGGTTGTTGTAATCGTAAACGCCCACAATGGAGTCTGGCTCATTAGCGAATACAAAGGGATTTATTTGAGTCGAATCAACAGCCAATTTGCTGAAATAATTAGTATACGCATCGTAGTGATGCTTGCGCATTCCAAGTTGAAGATCAACTCCATAATACATGGCGTTTTTTGCCTGGTATTCGCTCCACTCCAAACCGCCCCGAATGGTTGTTCGGTTGTAAGTCTCTGTGACGTCGGTGACCGCAATGGTGCTGTCGGTGCTTTGCTGAAAATAGCGACCATTGGATGTGGATTGATTCGGAGAAAGATCAGCGAACTCATGTCCAATAGCCAATTTCAATCGACGCGTGTTGGACATCACTCTTTTGTAGCTTAGGCCGTATTGTAGATTCGATCCATTGCTTTGCAATGCGAAGGCAACAATCGGATTGGCGAGCAACATCAGGCTGTTTCGTCTTCCTACATATGCACTGTCAGCCTCGATGTATTGCGCCTTTGTCAGTTGGCAAACAAAGACACCAACCAACAGGCACAAAGTGCAGCGGAAGTTGTTCATCATTTTGATTGTTTTGGTTGTAAAAATCGGCGCATCCAAGCAAATTTATTAGGAATATTGCTGAAATGAAGTTATTGATAAAGAATATCGGACAAATAGTGGGTACCAGCGCCATTGGCGATCCAATTCTCCAAGGCTCGGCAATGGCAGAAATACCTTGTATCAATGACGCTTGGATGGCAGTAGAGGATGGGCTCATTGTGGATCAGGGTGCGATGATTGATTGGCCCGGGATCACCGATTGGCGTGATTTGGAGGTGTT
>Ga0315905_10006371_pt1 | contig 12001 bp, 12 predicted proteins | sample LakEriMetagenome_5_FD_203522 | JGI IMG/M metagenome (GOLD analysis project Ga0315905, IMG submission 203522) | Freshwater fungal communities from buoy surface, Lake Erie, Ohio, United States - Buoy 4 MA121 | ecosystem: Environmental > Aquatic > Freshwater > Lake | place: USA: Lake Erie, Ohio...
AAGACGGTGAGGTTCTGCCAGACGAGGAGATTACCGGGGAGGCCAGTGTAGGCGGAGGCGAAGTTGCAGCGGCGGAGGATGGCTTCGCGGTGGGTGAGCGGGTCCATGCCGAAGATCCGGACTGAGCCGGATGTTGGGGTCATGAGGCCCATGATGATGTGCATGGCGGTGGTTTTGCCTGCGCCATTGGCACCGAGGAGGCCGACGACTTCGCCGGGATTGACGTGGAAGGAGAGGTCGTGGACGGCGACGGCTCCGTCGTCGAACGAACGGCGGAGGCCGCTGACGAGGAGAGCTGGCGAGGGGGGATCCTGCGAGGGAGAGGGAAGTGCGGAGGCCATGCCGTGCGGAGTCAGCGGGATTCTGGCTGGATTTGGGGCTGACTGTCGGCGGGGGAGACGGTGGCGTCTGAGGACTGGGAGGGAGTTGACGAGGCGGAGGCATCCTGGGGGAGAGCGTCTCTGGTGGAGGAGGCTCCGAAGATTCTGGAGAAGAGCCGTTTGGGGAGACTGCGGCCCTGGTCTTCTGCGGTGAGTTCGTCGACGGCGGCGGCTTTAGCGGATTCCCATGCGCCTGCGAAGCCGGGGGCCTGGATCATCATGCGTTTTTCGGCGCGGGTGAAGATTTCGAGGTCGCGGGTGAGTTTCTGGTCAGGTTTTTCGCTGAGTTGGCCGATGCGGAGGCGGAGGTTTTCGTTTTCCTTGGCGAGGACCTCTTTTTCTTTGCGGACGAGTTCGTACTGGCGGGCTTCGAGTTCGAGTTTGTCGCTGAGGTGGCGGCGGTAGCGACGGAATTCGCGTTTGGTTTTGAAGTGGCCCCAGACGGAGAGGAGGAAGAAGAGGAGGCCGAGGCAGAGCCCCCAGACGAAGGGCTGCGAGAAGAATTTGAGGACTGTGTCCATGAACGGGTGGGAAAAGGAGAAGGTGCGCTGGGAACGGGCTGGTGACAAGCAGGACTTGAGACGGATGGGGTTGTCAGGGAGAGGAGGTGAGCGGGGTTGGGCCGTGAAGCGGTATGGGATTTTGGCTTGCTGGGGAGGGGAGGCGGGATGATGCGCTATGACTCATATGAAATCATTTGTAATCACATTGGCGGCGGCGGCGGTGGCAGCTGTGGCGTTGGCGACGGCGCAGGACGCGGCGAGGGCCGTGGCATTGAACACCTTGACGGAGGCGGAGACGAAGGCTGGCTGGACGCTCTTGTTCAACGGCAAGGACCTTGGCGGGTGGCACAATTTCAAGAGTGACAAGATTCGGCCGGGCTGGAAGGTGGAGGGGGGGACATTGGCGTGTGTGGATCCGCATGATGCTGGGGATTTGTGCACGGCGGGTCAGTATGACTGGTTTGAGCTGTCGCTGGAGTTTCAGATGGGCGAGGGAGCGAACAGCGGCGTGATTTTCCATGCGACGGATGACGAGGGTGCGGTGTGGGCGACCGGTCCGGAGCTGCAGTTGGAGGACAATGCGAAGGCGAAGGATCCGCAGCGTTGCGGTTGGCTTTACGGCCTGTATCAGCCCGAGAACGATCCGAAGACAGGGAAGCCGATTGATGCGACGAAGCCGGCGGGGGAATGGAATCACCTGCGACTGGTGATTTCACCTGACAAGTGCGTGCATGAGATCAATGGCGTGAAGTATTTCGAGTACGTGCTCGGGAGCGAGGATTTCAAGAAGCGGGTGGTTGCTAGCAAGTTCGGGAGCATGAAGAACTTCGCGAAGTTCGGGAAAGGCTATATCAGCCTGCAGGGGGACCATGGCAAAGTGAGCTTCCGGAATGTGAAGCTGCGGCCGATTGCGGCGAAGTGAGGTGGTGGCGGGTGATGCTTTGACTCAGTGATGCGGCAGGGCTTCGGGATGACCGGAGTCCTGCCGTTTTTTATGGGTTAGGGAGGCGGTTGCGGGGTGGCGGCAAGGCCGGGACGGCCTTGTTGCGGAGGTGATCAGGGGGAGGCGAGGTCGACGGAGATTTCTGCGGGGAAGCAGAGACGCGGGTCGCCGCGTTCGGCCATGGTGAGGGCCATGGTGGAGAGGGAGCGGGTTGCTTTGGCGGGAGGGCGGGGTTTGCCGTTGAGGATGACGGTGACTGGCTGGTCGAGGTCGGCGAGTTGGTCGTTGAGGCGGATGAGGATGCGGCCTGACGAGGCGAGGAGGCGTGAGGTGCCGTCGGGGGAGTCGGTTTCAGCGGAGAGCGTGACCGTGTTGTTCTTGATCGCGGCGCTGAGCCGGAGGGGCATGGTGGCGGGTGCGGCGGGGAGGGCGAGCCAGTAGTTCTGGAGGGCGACGGAGCGGTCGAAGGGGCGGACCGTCCAGACGACGCGGTCGGGCCATGGGTTGCGGGTTTTGGAGGCGATCCACTGGGGGCCGGGGGCGTAGTCGATGCCGTGGCCGCGGCCTTTCTGGATGTTGACGAGGAAGTCGTAGCCTGCGGGGTCCTTGCTGTGGAGGTCGGTTAGGGAATCGCCCATGCGGCGGGCGAGGCCGACGCGGTCGAACATGGTGTCGTTTTCGCCGATGTCGATGCGGAGGGCGACATTGCGCATGTTTTCTGTGGGGGAAGTGTCGAGGGGTTCGGCGGCGGCCATGCCGTTGGTGGCGGCGAAGCGGTCGGGTCGGTTGCCTGCGAAGCGGATGGCGCCGTAGCCGCCTTCGCTGATGCCTAGCATGCAGACGCGGTCTGGGTTGACGTCGAGGAACGCGATGGCGGCGCGGATGACCTTGTCGAAGGCGTCCTGATTGTGGTCGAAGTACCAGCGGCCTTTGCGGTCGTCGGCCATGCGCGGGATGAAGTAGATGCCGGCGGGGGAGTAGGCGCGTTCGAAGAGAGCGACCTGGGCCTGCCATTCGCGGGAGTTGACGTCCCATGCGTGCGGGCCGGGGGCTTTGTCGTTGCCGCCGCCGCCGTGGAGGCAGAGGAAGAGCGGCCAGCCGTCCTTGGGTTTTTCGCCTTTGGCGAGGAGGACGAAGGGCATTTCGAAGCCCATGGTTTTGATGGTGCCTGGGCGGAGTGGTGCGGCGGGCGGGTTGCTGCGGAGGGATTCGAGGGAGGCGGGCGCGGGGAGGAGTTTATCGAGTCCGGCGGCGGTTGCGCCGGAGCGGGCGGCGGTGATGAGGGATGGGAGGAGGGCTTCGGATGCGGCGCGGGAGAGGGGAGGGCCGGAGGGCGGAGCGCCGCGGTCGGCGGCTGGTTTGGCGAACCATGTGTTCAGGGCATCGTCCTTGGTTGCTGCTGCGGGGGTGGCGAGGGTTTGGGCGGCAGCGGCGAGGAACAGCAGGGAGCGGAGCTTCATGGAGGAGGAGATAGCGTGGGTGTGGTGGGGAATCAAGATGGGTGAGGTGGGGGAATGGGGGACGTTATTCCGGTGGTGTCGCTCGATGCCTCGCTCAACCGCAGGCTACAGGCTGGCACCCATTTGGGGTGCTAGGACGGATGGGTATGATAGGACGGATGGGTATGATAGGACGGATGGGGCGGACAGTATTGACGGGATTGACCGGATTGAAGGGGTGGATGCGGAGGGATTGGGAGGGGGTGTGGCGTGAGGTCAGAGGCGTTCCCAGAGAGAGCCGAGGGCGACGGACCATTGGAATTTGCGGGAGTGTTCGCGGATGAGGAAGGGGAGGTCTTTCTGGTGGACGAGGCGGAAGTGGGGGGAGAGAGAGTCGGTGATCCAGTCGATGGTGCGGTTAGGGGGCCAGTTGGAGGGAGGGGTGAATTCCTCGAGCCATGTGCATGGGGTGGTGAGGATGAGTTGGCCGCCTTTGGAGACGAGGTCGGGGAGACGGGTGAGGAAGGGTTTGGGGTCGGTGAGGCGGCAGAGGAGATTGGCGGCGTGGACGAGGTCGAACGAGCCGAGGTCTGGTGGGAGGTTCATGGCGTCGCCGCGGGCGAAGGTGACGCGGTCGGGTTGGGCGGAGGCGGGGAGACGGGCGGTGAAGGGCATGGTGAGGCGGCCTTCGTCGGCGACCTCGCAATGGATATCGTGGCCTGAGCGGAGCGAGTTGGCGGCGTCGATGAAGGCCTGGGAGAAGTCGAGAGCGGTGACGTGGTCGCAGAAGCGTGAGAGTTCGAAGGCGGAGCGACCGACGGCGCAGCCGACGTCGAGGGCGCGGCGGCGCGGGGAGGAGTTGGTCATTTCGGTGACGGTGCGGACGGGGAAGTTGAGGGCGGCGACGGGGCCCTGCTGCCACGGGAGGATTTCGTGAGCGGCGCCGTAGTGGAAGAGGAGGTATTCGTGAACGAGGCGAGGGGATTCGTAGAGATTGGACACGGGAATGATTGGTTAGAAATGGATTGGATGGATCGCGGGCGGGAGGGGTTGGGGAGGGAAGCAGAACGCCCCCCGCAGCGCAAGGCTGAGGGGGGCGTCTGGAAAGTTGAACGGGGCAGGACCGCGCTTCCCGCCCCGTTCCCCGGAGAGTCCGGGATTTGGCAGCCGCAGTCAATCGGCAGCCAAAGCGTTCAGCAGGTATGCGGCGGGCTTGAAGTGTTCGATGAGGATCTCGGTCTGGCTGCCGCGGATCATGCGGACCTGACGGATATCGAAATTAGGAGTTTTGTGAGGAGCGAAGAGGATATCGTCGTGGGTGGCGTTGCGGTGTTCTTTGAAGAGGTCCGGGGTGATGTGGCCGCCGAGATGGTCGTCGCGGCCGGTGGCGAGGTGGCAGGTGCCGAGGACTTTCTCGTCCTGGATGTCTGCTCCGGAGACTGGGAGGACCTGTGTGCCGAAGCCGAGTTCGCCGAGGACACCGGTCATGGGGTCGGCGATGAGGCGATCGTTGTGGGCGTCGATGGTGGCCTGGTTCCCGGAGATGAGGTCGGAGCGGACGATGCGGCCGCCGGTGACGGTGAGGCGGCCGAGCGTGCCGTCTTCGTATTTCATGGGGAAGAGCCCTTCGGCGCTGGTGGGTACGAAATAGACCTCGCCGGCGGGGAGGTTGGCGATGTCCGGTTGGGTGCCGCGGCAGAGCCCGTGGCTTTTCTGAGCTTCCTGGCCGTCGAGGACGAGAGAAGCGGTGAGGATTTCGCCGGATTCGAGGGCGAAGTCGATTTCGATGGAATCGGCTTTGGTGAGGGCCTTGCGGAGTTTTTCGGCGTCGCGGCTGACCTCGTTGTAGTCGACGGCGAGCCCGCTGTTGAGGATGACCTCATTGACCCCGTGGAGGGTTGCGCCGCGGAAGTTGTATTTTTTGGCCATCGCGGTGAGTGGGGCGGTGGCGCTGAAGGTGGAGATGCAGAGGATGATGTCGTATTCTGCGTAGACGTCGGTTTCGAGACTGAGTTCGTTGCCGGCGGCGTCGACGCAGAGGTCTTCGAGGTCGAGGTTGCTGCCGTAGGTCATGCGGTAGGCGAACATTTCGCCGCCGGTGAGGCCGAGGACCTTCATGACCCCGTTGAGGAGTGGTCGTTGGAAGTATTCGCAGGCGCGGCGCTGGATGGCGAATTGGTCGTCGGAGAGGAACGCGTAGTCCTTCATGAGGGCCGGGTCTGGGAGGTCGATGAGGACACAGATGCGGCGGTTGAGAGTCGGTTCGAACACGGAGCGGAGGAGACGTTCGAGGGAGAACGCGGGGAATTTGCGTTCGGCTGGGGGGAGGGCGAGAGACTGGAGGGCGATGCTCATGATTAGGGTTTGTTGCAGTTTTGTGTCGGATTTACGCGGGGAAAGGGGGGTGGGATGATGAGAAAGACGAAAATCTGGCCGGTTCCGGGGATGCGGATCGGTGGCTTGGGGGGGGGGGAGGGGAAGGTCCACCTCAGAGGGAGGGCATGTCAATCCGGGATGGCGAGCGGGAAGATGTCGTTAGGGGATGACTGGTCGCGGAGGATGGCGACGGCTTTGGCGATGAGGTCGGGGGAGGAGGCGGCGAGATTGTTCTGTTCCGAAGGGTCGGAGGGGAGATGATAGACTTCCCACGGGCCGGGCTTTCTGGTTTTGAGGCCGCGGCGGAGGATTTTGTGAGGGCCGATTCTGACGGCGACCTGGCCGGTGTATTCCGGGAAGACCCAGACCATGGGGCGGCGGGAGGCGGGTGCGGGGGATCCGGTTAGGATGGGGAGGAGGTTTTCGCCGTCGAGCCCGTCGGGTGGGGTGGTGCCGGAGGCAGCGCAGAGCGTGGGGAACCAGTCGGCGAAGTAGGAAGGGGCGTCGGTGACGGTTCCTTTGGTGATTCTGCCGGGCCAGTGGGCGATGCAGGGGACGCGGAGACCGCCTTCGTAGATGCTGCCTTTGAAGGCGCGGAGACCTTTGGTGCTATTGAAGAAGACGGGGTCTGCGCCGCCGATGTGGAATGGGCTGTCGGGTTTGCCGGCGTGGGTGGCACCGTTGTCGCTGGTGAAGACGATGAGCGTGTTAGGGGCTGCGCCGGATCTGTCGAGGGCGGTGCGGATGCGGCCGACGTAGGAATCGAGCATGCTGATCATGGCGGCGTAGGCGGCTCTGGGTCGGGCGTGGGGGAGGTAGCCGTTTTCGCCTTGATAGGGATGGGGGTCCCAGTCGCGCGGGAATTTGTTCACCTCGTCGGCGGGCGGGTGCATGGCGACGTGGGGTTCGATGAAGGCGAGGTAGAGGAAGAACGGTTTGGAGGGGGAGGTGGAGGCGATGAAGGTTTCGGCTTCCGAGATCATGCGGAGCGGGGCGTAGGATTGGCCCTGGAAGGAGGAAGCGGAGAGACTGTCGGGTGGGAGCTTGGCGTGACCGGGGATGGGAGGTGTGTTGAGAGGGATGCGGTCGTGGTTGCGCCAGAGGTGTGAGGGGAAGTAGGAATGGGCGACGGCCTGGCAATTGTAGCCGAAGAAGAGGTCGAAGCCTTTGGCGTTGGGGTCGCCGGAGCTGCCGACTGGGCCGAGCCCCCATTTGCCGAAAGCGGCGGTGGAGTAACCGTTGTTGCGGAGGACAGAGGGGAGAGTGAGGGCGGCGGAGGTTAGGGGGTGCTGGCCTTCTTTGAATTCCGGGAAGCGGACGGAGGCCTGCTGATTGCCGCGGATTTCGGCGTGGCCGAGGTGTTTACCGGTGAGGAGGACGCAGCGGGAGGGGGCGCAGACGGGAGCGCCGCTGTTGTGGTGGGTGAAGCGGAGCCCTTCGGATGCGAGCCGGTCGATGTTGGGCGTGGGGATTTTCTGCTGGCCGTAGCAGCCGAGTTCGCCCCAGCCGAGGTCGTCGGCGAGGATGAAGACGATGTTGGGGGGAGGCGTGGCGGCGGAGGCTGGGTGGAGAGAGGTGAGGAAGAGGAGCAGGAAGAGACGGGGGATCATCCGGGCCAGCGGTGCACGGGGTGGGAGGGGCGTGCAAGGCGGGCGCGGGTCCGCGTTCAGGAGAGGGCGGCGATGGCTTTGGGGGAGAGACCGCCGAGGGAGCAGATGTGGTGGAATTCGTCAGGTGTGACGGGGGTGATGGAGAGACGGTTGCCGCGGCGGAGGATCTGCATGTCGGCGAGGGTGGGTGCGGTGCGGAGGTGTTCGAGAGAGACGAACTTGGGGAGGTCGGCGGCCCATGCGACGTCGACGAGTTGCCAGATGGGTCGTTCCGGGGAGGCTTTGGGGTCGAAGTATTCGTCGGAAGGGATGAACTGGGAGGGATCGGGTTTGGGTTCCGAGGCGATGCGGAGGATGCCGGCGACGCCGGGTTGGGGGCAACTGGAGTGGTAGAAGAGACCGAGATCGCCGGGTAGCATGGAGTCGCGCATGAAGTTGCGGGCCTGGTAGTTGCGGACCCCGGACCATGGTTCGCGGCGATGGGGGCGGGCTTTGAGGTCGGCGAAGGAGAAGACGTCGGGTTCGGATTTGAAGAGCCAGAAGTTCATGGGGAGGCTGGTGCGGGTTCGGGTTGGTCGACGATGACCGCGGTGACGAGGTCGGCGGCGACATTGAGAACGGTGCGGGCCATGTCGAGGATGCGGTCGAAGCCGAGGACGAGGGCGAGGCCTTCGGCGGGAATGCCGAAGTTGCCGAGGAGACCGATGATGAGCGGGAGGGAAGCGCCGGGGATGCCTGAGACGGCGACGGCGCTGAGGACGGTGAGGAGGACGAGGATGGCCTGCTGGGCGAGGTCGAGGTGGATACCGTAGGCCTGGGCGACGAAGAGGACGACGCATCCTTCGTAGAGGGCGGTGCCGCTCATGTTCATGGTGGCGCCGAGGGGGAGGACGAATCCGGCGGTGGGGGCGGAGACGCCGAGTTCGTCGCGGGCGACGCGGAGGGAAGTGGGGAGAGTGGCGTTGCTGCTGCTGGTGGAGAACGCGGTGAGCATGACGGTGCGGATGCCGCGGAAGAATTTTCCTGGCGGGACCTTGCTGAAGGCCTTGAGGAGGAGAGTCATGGAGCCGAAGAGGTGGAGGGCCATGACGCCGAGGACGCCGAAGACGAAGAGGAGGAGCGGGCCGAGGACGCCAGCGCCGAAGCGGACGACGGCGGAGGCCATGAGGCAGGCGACGGCGTAGGGGGCGAGGGCGAGGGCGAAGTCGACGATTTTGGTGCCGAGGCGGGCGATGAGATCCATGGCGTCGATGAAGGAGACGCGTTGGGATTCTGGGAGAGTGGTGGCTGCCATGCCGCAGAGGAGGGCGAAGGCGATGAGTGGGAGGATTTGGAGATTGGGGTCGGCGAGGGAAGTGATCCAGTTGGCTGGGAAGAACATTTCGACGAGTGAGCCGACGTTGAATTTGCCGGATTGGGCGGCGAGGCCGGCCTGGGCTTTGGCGAGGCCTGCGGCGTGGCTGTCGATGAGAGAGGATCGGGCGGCGGCGTCGATGCCTGCGCCTGGCTGGAGCCAGTTCATGAGGAGGAGGCCGAGGATGGTGCCGACGGCCATATTGAGGGCGAAGAGGGCGAAGGTGCGGGAGGCGAGACGGCCGAGGCGGTCGAGACGGCCGAGTTGGGCGACGCCGAGGGCGAGACTGGCGAAGACGAGCGGGGCGACGACCATGCGGAGCATGCCGAGGAAGACCTTGCCGACAGGGGAGAGGAGGGAGGCGTCGAGGCCGTCGAGGAAGGCTGGGGAGAGGAGGCCGGAGTGGCGCAGGCCCTGGAGGGCGAGGCCTGCGGCGATGCCTGAGAGGAGGCCGATGAAGATGCGCTGGTGCATGGGTGGGTTAGATGGACGGGAACCTTTAGGGGTCGGGCGGGGCAGGTGCAAGCTGCAGCCATGAGGAGGAGGCCCAGTGGAAGTATTCGAGCGGGCGGAGGGATTTTTTGTAATCGTAGATGCCTGGGCCGGCGGTGGCGTAGCCTGGGTAGAGGAAAGTTTTGCGTGATTGGCGGGCCCATTCGATTTCAGCGAGGAGGGTGAGGATGCCTGGGCTGCGGGAGGCGATGGAGGGGTCGAACATGGCGTAGACGCTGGAGACGGCGGTGTCGCCGACGTCGAGATAGCTGACGGCGAGGAGACGGCCGTCGAGGCGCATTTCGACGGAGAGGCACTGGCAGGGGAGGGAGGCGGGGAGAGGGGAGGGGATGAAGTCGCGGAGGGAGTCCGGGATGTTGTCGGTGAAGCGTTGGCGGTGGCGGAAGAAGAGGTCCTCGCGTTCGGCGTCGACGATGGCGGGGCCGATGCGGAGGTCGGCGTCGGCGTTGCGGCGGAGGATGCGGCGCTGGCTTTTGGAGAGTTGGAAGTGTTGGAGGTTGAGGCGGAGCGGTTGGATGAGGTCCGGGGTGGCGGGGTTGGAGAGGGTGATGGAGTATCTGAAGAAGGCGTGACCGAAGTGGCGCCAACCCATGGACCAGAGAGCGTCCATGAGGTGCGGGGGGATTTCGCGGGCGGAGAAGGTTTCGTTGATGAAGGGGGTGGGCGGGTCCATGGGGATGATTGGAGGTGGGGATGGGGGGGGCTAGGCGGCTGGTTCAAACAGAAAAACGTGATAAAGTGCAAAGTTACTGACACTTTCTTCTGCTGGCGGACGTATATTGTGCCACACCCGGGCTCGCGGATTGCCAAGAATCTGCTCAAAGCATAACTGAATCAACGGAATGGAGACCATTACGAAGAGGGACCTTGTTGTCCAGATAGCGGACCAGAGCGGATTGACGCAGCATCAGGTATTTGATGTGCTGCAATTGTTTCTTGACAACGTCACGCAGCATCTTTCGCAGCAGCATGAGGTGGTGCTGCGGAATTTCGGGACCTTTGAGATACGGGTGGCGAAGGCGAAGATTGGGCGGAATCCGAACGATCCTGAGAAGGACGTGCCGATTCCGGCGCGATGTGTGGTGAAGTTTCGGCCTGGGAAGGAATTGAAGGACCGGGTTGGGGCGATTCCGCCGAAGAGGTAGGAGAGGTGATCCGTCCGGAGAGGTGGGAAGATTGATTCCGCCGAGGGAGCGGGAGGAGTGTGGTGGCGGACTAAGGGAATTCCTTAGTGGAAATCAGGGTGGCGTATCGGTTGCATGTGAGGGAGGGGCGTGCGAGAGGGCGAGGTATCTAGCGTGAAACGTTGAACTGATGATTGGTATGAAACATTTTCTTTTTTGTGCTCTGGTTGGTTTTAGTGGGATTGGGATGACGGTGAGGGCGGCTGATGGTGCGGCGGAGAAAGGTGAGGCGGCGGCGGGGCCGACGCTGGATCAGTATCAGTTTGGGACGGTGGTGGCGAATGGGGAGATTTCGAAGGATTCGGTGCAGGGCAAGGTGGTGGTGCTGGAGATGTGGGGGGTGCATTGCGGGCCTTGCATTGCTGCGATGCCTCACATGGTGGCATTGAGTAAGCGTTATGATGGGAAGGGGCTGCAGGTGGTGGGGTTGCACTCGCAGGAAGCGCCGGATGACGAGATCAAGGCGATGGTGAAGAAGTTGAAGATACCGTTTCCGGTGACGACTGGTGGTGGTGGGCCGACGAGTGAGAACACGATTCCTCGGGCGATGGTGTTCAACACGAGTGGGGTGCGGATTTTTGAGGGACGGCCGACGGATGCGGGGTTTGAGAAGGCGGTGAAGAAGGCGTTGAAGGATGTGGCGGCGGGTAGCGCGGGTGGGAGTTCGGCTGCGGCTGGCGGGTCGCTGGCTGAGAAGGGGGAGAAGCCTGCGGCGGCGGGATCGTCGCTGGGGCCTGTGGCTGGGGCGAAGCCTGTGAAGTCTGGGGTGTTGTTGCCGATGCGGACGTGGGCTGCGGCGGATGGGCGGACTTTGAGTGCGGCGTTGGTATCGGTGCAGGGGGGGAACGGGAAGTTCAAGAAGGCTGATGGGACGACCTTCACGCTGGCGCTTGAGAAGTTGTCAGAGGACGACCGGAAGATTGCGGAGGACGCGGCTGGGAAGTGAGGGATGGGTGGGGATTGTCAGCGGTGGTAGGGTTCGCCGCGTTTGATGGAGTAGACCCGGTAGATTTGTTCGAGGAGGACGACGAGCGCGAGTTCGTGCTGGAGGGTGAGCTGGCTGAGTGCCCAGATTTCCTGAGAGGCTGAGCGGAGGGCTGGGCTGTGGCCGTCTGAGCCGCCGATGAGGAGGGCGATGCGTTTAGTGCCGGCCATTTCCCAGCGGTCGACGCTTTCACGGAGGGTGGAGGTGGTGAAGGTGCGGCCGCGTTCGTCCATGGCGATGCGGAGGCAGCCTTCGGAGGCGCGGAGGAGACGTTCTTCGACTTTTTCGCGTGGGCCGTCGCGGATGTATTCGATTTCGAGTTGGCCCATGCGTGTGAAGCGGGTGGTGTAATCGGCGATGCCGTCTTTGGCCCAAGGGAGGGCGGGGCGGCCGACGGCGAGGATTTTCCAGTGCATGGAGTGAGGTGGCGCGATTGGGGTGAAGGTGCCAGCATGAAAATGGGGGTGGGGGAGAGGATGTGCGCTTGAGGGATGCGGGTGGTGGGGGGAGAGGTGGTGGATGATGCGGGGCAAGCTACTGGTTTTTGGATTTCTGCTGCTGGTGCTGTTTCTTTATGTGAGGATGGCGCGGGCGCGTGGGACGCCGCAGAACGAGCGGATCGGGAAGATTCGGGAGCGGTTGTGGCCGGTGCTGGTGAATGAGTTGAAGAAGGAAGGGTTCAAGCCAGGGGCGCCGGTGTTCATGCGGATTTTC
>Ga0315905_10006372_pt1 | contig 12001 bp, 10 predicted proteins | sample LakEriMetagenome_5_FD_203522 | JGI IMG/M metagenome (GOLD analysis project Ga0315905, IMG submission 203522) | Freshwater fungal communities from buoy surface, Lake Erie, Ohio, United States - Buoy 4 MA121 | ecosystem: Environmental > Aquatic > Freshwater > Lake | place: USA: Lake Erie, Ohio...
CAGATGGCTCAGGACCTCGGTAATCGAGCCGGAGCGAAACAGCTGCCGCATGTCGATGCGGAAGTACTGACGCACTGCTTCCCAGACGTCCTGGTTCACCTGAGCGAGTGTCCCCGCCAGCACGATGAACGCCGACATCGCGAGCAGCACGACCGTCAGCTTGAGCGAAGCCAGCGGCATCAGATATTTGCGGAGAGTGGACATAGGAGGTTGAGAGTTGAGGGTTTATGGTTGAGCGAATGAAGGGACGGTTTGCGTGTTCAAGTTGATCGGTTCGGTCGATCAACCATAAACCCTCAACCATCAACCCTCTTACTTCCACTCGATCGATTCGGTGAACTGCACGAATTTCTCCATCTCACGCAGCGCCAGGGCATTCGGGCCCTGCAGCTTCACGAAATAGGTCGTGTCCGGGCGGGGAATGATCACAGCCAGAATGGTCTCGGTCTCCCCAGTCGCCACGACCAGCGACCCGTCGAAGCCGCCCGACTTGATCGGCTTGAGCTGGAGATCCGCCTCGGCCACCTCGGCCAGCTTGACCTGCTTGCGCCAGCGATTGACGTTGTCCAGGACAGATTGTCCCGCAGCCAGTTGCGAGAGGCTGATATCACACTTCTGATCGCCGTCGGCGACCTCCAGTGTGGCCAGCCGCATCGTTCGCGGGCCACCGACGGTCCAGCCTTCCGGCGTCTTGTACTTGGGACCGCTCGATTCCTGCTCTGGAGCGTTTCCCGTCTGGGACGGGCTGGGAGTTGCGGAGACTCTCCGCTCCGAGAGCTCCGCCGGGACGCGCACTTGATGAATCGATTCGGGGGGCGAACAGCCGACCAAGGTCAGGCAGCATCCCCAGACCAGCAAAGCAGTTCCGACACCGAAGGTGAGGCGATTCGGCACGATCAGGTTCCGGTGGGCGAGTGGCAGGCTGTGGGAGGACAACCCGCGCGAGGGATCAACACCCAATTATAGACCTGCCAATTGACCAAAGTACATTCGGCACACTTGATTCCCGCACACCGGTATCCGAGAGTGGGTCTTCCGAGAATCACCTCCGCAGGAACCTCCGATGCAGGCCCACGTCGAAAGATACTCCCGGTTTGGACTCGTCCGCGACATGCTGGCGACTCCGGAAGTTGTCCGCCACTTCAAACATCGGCAGATGGCAGACACAGCTCAGCAGATTGCAGCCATCGGCAAGCTGCTGCTGACCGGCGAAGGATCAAGCCGCATTTTCCCGGCGAAGAATGCGATCGCTCACTCGCGGCGGATGGGGTGGCCGCTGACGATGCATACCGAGGCCGGTCGCCAGGCGCGGGAATACGCGCTCCAGGACTGGGCCGTCTTCGCGATGTCGAACTCGGGCCGTACGGCGGAAGTGATCCGCCTGTTCACCGATCTGCAGGCTGCTGGGCATCAATCGCTCTACAGCCTGACGGCATTTGCCGGATCACTGCTCGAATCCCACTCGACCAAGGGCTACACCCTGAGCTGTGGACCGGAAGGAGCTGTCGCCGCCACGAAGAGCGTGATGGAGCAGGCCCTGTTCTATCGGGCTCTGGTCGAGGCGATCGCCGGCGAATCGACACTGGAAGGCCGTCTCGGCTGGCTCGGTGACAAGATCGAGACCGCATTGATGACCTCGATCCCACTCAATTTGATCGAGCGCATCGCCACAGCTGGCACGATCTACTGGGCCGGTCGCAATGATGGAGTGGCTGAGGAGCTGACACTGAAGTCGAACGAGATCACGCGCAAGCCCGCCGACTATCTCGAAGGAACCTACGCCGTACACGGCATCGAAGAGGTGATGAACCCCGGTGACGTGCTGCTGTGGATCGACCCCTATTCCGAGTCAGAGCAGAAGTTCGGCGATGTGCTGGCCAAGGGAGTCGGCATGACGATCATTGCGATCTCGTCACGACCGACGCAGTTCCCGACCATCCTGATTCCGGATGCCGGTGATCTCAGCCCGTTCGTGCAGATGGCAGCCGGCTGGAACGTGCTGGTCGATGTCGGCATCCAGCTGGGGATCGACCTCGATAAGCCGCAGCGAGCCCGCAAGGTCGGCAACGAATTTGTCGGCTAATCAGCCTGATGACTCGCTCCGAAACACTCGCACGATTTGCAAATTGTCTCTTGCCGCAAGCGGCTTTTGAAGCCGGTTCTAGGCAGCTGCGATGTCGAGGTGCGGCGGCGGATAGCCGTAGCGATCGAAGGCGAACTTCAGGCGGTTGTAGATCCGCTGCATCACTTCGCGGTCGTCGGTGAACTTGTTCTTCTTGTACCGACGCAGCGATTCGACCTGCGGTTCCAGGACGGCCTGCAGTCCCTCAAAGCCGCTCATGTTCAGCGACTCATACATCGTCTTCATCTGCCCCAGCGGGTCGGCTTCGAGATCCTCAAAGCAGATCTCGTGCAGGTTCCCCTTGGGCACCAAGGTCTTGTCCGCTTCGTAAGTCCGGAAGCAGTTTTCGTAGATGTTCAGGACCTCATCGGTCATATCTTCTTTCTGAGTCTTGCCCAGAGCATTCTCTTCGAAGATCGTCTTGCGGAAGTGGACGCTGGATTTCAGCACCGCATACGGATTGCGATAGATGTAGACGAACTTGGCGTCCGGGAACATCTCCAGCAGCACTTTGGTTCGGAAAGTGTGCGAGGGCGACTTCAGCACAATCGGCTTGCCAGTCTTCAGCGTGACCTTCTTCATCAGTAGCATCAGGGCATCTTTCCACTCCTGAAGCTCGTGCGCATCGAGACCCTTCTGAACGTCAAAGAACCGATCGATCTTGCGTGGGCTATGTTGGAAGATCGGCAGCAGGTAAGGCGAATAGCCGGTCATCACGCACAGGGCGAATTCATCTTCCTGCGGCAGGTCAAACCGACACTCCATATTGTCCATCGGCCGCGTCTTGGGTAGCAGCGGTGAGGCCAGCTTCGCCCCGAACCCTTCGGTCGTCAGGAAGTGCCAGGGGAACATCGTCTGATACAGGTTCACGAAGCTGAACTGCGGGTCCATCGTGATCAGGTTATGCAGCAGCGTCGAACCGCTGCGCCAGTGACCCAGCACGAATACGGGCGGCTGGGTGATCTGGGTTTCGCGGAGCTTGCGGGAGTAGCGCAAGCTCTCTATCGCGGCCATCGTTGAGTTGTAGACAGCCATTCCCGGCAGCAGGGCCAAGCGGGCCCAGCGCGAAGGATGAATCTCAGCCCCCATCCGGAAGACGCGAGCCATCGTCGACAACTTCAGTCCCAGCCACAGAGTGATGGCACCTTGTGACGAAGCTTTGGCGGCATCGGCAGCGGCGGGTGTTGAACTGGCTGACATTGTGTGACACCGAATCTGAGGCCAGGCGGGGCGATCCTTCACCGCTGAGCATCGACCGGATCGGCACTCAGCATGACCACTGTCTGAACCTCCCGCTCCACCCGGCGGGAATCTTCAGCTTATCCGTAAGCCCGTGCGTGTTAATCCATCTAACCCAGAGTCCTCGACTTTGCGGCCTCCGTCAAGTCTGACGGCTGATCCTCGACCCGCTCCGATCAAAATGAGGAGATAAGTCGAAATCGATTTCAGTCAGCTGCCAGCGTCGCAATCAAAATCCCGGCTGCCACAGAGACGTTGAGCGAGGTGACCTCTCCGACGGGAGGGATCCGGCAAACCTCATCACACCGCTCCTCGACCAGCCGCCGCAGCCCCTTTTCCTCGTTCCCCAGAACCAACAGCCAGTCACGGTCGCGATCCACCTGACGGACCGACTGTGGAGCATGCTCGGAAGTTCCCAGGATCCACAGGCCAGCCTCTTTGGCGACCTCGAACGCCTGGACCAGGTTGGCGACGATCGAGATCGGAACTGTTTCGATTCCGCCGGATGACACGTCGTAAGCGACCGATGACAACGGGGCCGACTGGTCCTTGGTCATCAAGACGCCGCGCACACCAAAGAATGCTGCTGATCGCAGGATCGCGCCGACGTTGTGAGGGTCCTGGATGTGATCAAAGGCCAACCACAGCCCGCGCTGTTCGGTCTTCTGGAAGAGCGCCTTGGGAGTGACGGTATTAATCTCGCGAACGGTTGCCTCGTTGCCCGTTCCTCGGCCCCCTTCTGGCTGGTTGCGGCTGCGGCTGGCGTCGACCATCGGCTGGTGAACGGCTTTGCCAAGTTCCCGCGCGCGGGCCGAGACAGCCATCCAGGGATCACTGGCCCCCTTTTGATTGATGCGGATGTCGAGCACATCCGCCGGGCGATGCTGCATGGCTGCCAGAATGCTGTGCGGGTTCTTCAGGGTGACGGATGCCATCGGCGACTCGACTTGGTTCTGTTGGACAACACGCGTGTTCACACTTCAGCGGGAGCCGCGTGATGTGATTCTCCGACCCTCAGGTTCCACGGGTGACCGTCAGCTCAGTCAGCCGCAGTTGTCCGCAGGCGGCATCAATGTCGGCCCCCTTGCGCTTTCGAACGGTGACATTGACGCCGCCGTGCTCCAGCATCTCGACAAACATCTTGGTGCGAGGCTCCGCCGGAGCTGTCAGATCGATGGGAGCCACCGGGTTCATCGGGATCAGGTTCACATGGGCGACGCGGTCGCGCAGGAGCTTGGCGAGTTGCTTCGCCTGCTCGGGGCCATCGTTCTTACCCGCCAGCAGGACATACTCGTAAGTCACCCGCCGTCCCGTAACCTCAAAGTAGTCGTCCGCCGCAGCCAGAATGGCGTCGATCCCCGTGCCTTTGTTGGTCGGAACGATCTCTGTTCGCAGTGAGTTCTCCGGTGCGTGCAGTGAGACAGCCAAGTTATAGGGAGTGCCGCAGCGAGCCAGCTCGCGCATCTTGTCGGGCAACCCGACGGTCGAAATCGTGATCCGCCTTGCTCCCAGTCCCATCCCGCCCTTCTCGTTGAGGGTCTCCAAGGCCGGCAGCAGGTTCTTGAGATTCGCGAGCGGTTCGCCCATCCCCATCACGACGATGTTGGTGATTCGCTCCTCTTTGGCGAGCAGGCGATCCACGCGCAGGATCTGCTCCAGAATCTCGCCCATCGAGAGATTTCGCTTGACCCCTTCCAGGCCACTCGCGCAAAAGACACAGCCCATCCCACATCCGACCTGCGTGCTGACACAGACCGTCGCCCGGTCGGTCTCACGCATCAGGACGCACTCGACCAGATCCCCCTGACGCAGCTCCAGTAATAGCTTCTCGGTTCGATCGGTCGCGATTTGATGGCGGACAATCTTTCCCGCCCAGAAATCGAACTCAGTGGCGAGCTGTTGTCGCACGGCCGCAGGGACATCGTGCATGGCGTCGAAATCGCTCACGCGTTTACCGAAGATCCACTGTCGGATCTGGTCCGCTCGATACGCGGGCAGTCCATGCGCAGTACACCACTCCTGAAGCCCGGCTCGGGTCAGATCTGTAAAGAGCGGGCGCTGAGAAGGCTGATCGGTCATGGGGCTCAAGGCGGGCAGGTTGTCCCGCTCAGGCACCGATGGCCTCACGCGGCGCTTCGTTGTACTTCACCCAATCGGGTCGAAAGACGAGAAGATGGTCGCCCGTCTCCAGATCGAGCAGCCCGACGGCGTCAACTTCGTGATCGTCCTTCCGAATCAACTGCGACCGGGAAGTCAGTCGCGAAGCAAACACGGAGGGAGTCACGAACTGCCGGGATGGCAACGGGGTGATCTTCGATTTCTGATGCGGCATCGTACCACGCGGAGTGTTCACAGCTTCTCGCTCCGCGAGACCAGCTGTTGACTGAATGCCGGCAGAGTCCCCTGCCGAATCAGAACACGATGACCTTGCTCCTCAAGGTAAATGCCCACGGCGGTGAATCCACCTCCGGGAACGCGGGCATTGTACTCGAAAACGGAGACATTGCGATCTGGCACACGCTCAGATTCCCAATTCACCAAACATCTTGCGTGGCCAACAATTCCGACGAATTGGTTCCGAACGATTGTCAGTCGTATGCCTGTGGTTTAGGCTGAAGTCACTGTTCAATTCTGCGGGAGAAGCTGCATGGTCCGGTCTCATTGGTCTTGGCGGCTGACGCTTGCCTCCCTGGTTGTTCTAGTCGCGGGGGTTTCTGTCTCATGGTCACAGGCCAAAAAGCCCAAGGACAAGGATAAGAAAGAGCCGAGCCCCGCCGTCGTGCGGACTCTGGAAACGCAGGCGGAGAAGGCCAAGACGGAATACGTCAACGGCCTGATCGAAGTTGCCAAGGGCTTCGAAGATCAGGGCCTGACTGAGAAGACGAAAGAGACCCTGAAGTCGATCCTGACAGTCGTTCCCGACTTCGAACCGGCCCGGAATCGGCTCAAGGAACTTGAAGAAGCGATCTACAAAGAGAACACCTTCGAAGTCGAAGTCGATGCTTCCAAGGGTTGGACTCCCGCTGGAGTTGCGGTTGTCCGAGACAAACCGCTGCGGTTAATCGTGGAAGGGTCGCTCCGCGTGATTCTGAACGAGCAAACCGGACCTGATGGGATGGAGAGTCCCGATCCGGCAAACGGGCAGGTCAACGGAGTCCCTCTGGGTGCACTGGTCGGTGTCGTGCGTGACCCGCGAGCGAATCCCAAAGACCAGAAGATCGAACCGTTCCTGGTCGGCTCCGAGAAGGAGATCTCTCCCCGCAACGACGGGATCCTGTTCCTCAAGGTCAACCTGCCCGCAAACTCCCAGTCGAAGGGAAAGTATCGCGTGCAGGTCAGCGGCAACTTTGTGAAGCTGCAAGGGCAGTAGAACACTACCGAGGCTGCTTGAGGCGCGCCCGCGTCAGTTCGGGCAGGTACTTGACCGGCACGGTACCCGGCGACAACACGGCTTCGTGGTATCGCCCCAGGTCGAAAGCCTCCCCCTGCTCGCGCTGGACTTCGCGGCGCAGCCGCATGAACGCCCCGCGCCCCACGAAGTACGTCGACAGCTGACACGAACTGAGCTGGGAGCGGACCACCTTCAGGCGGGCTTCTCCCTCGGCCTGGAAGGCCTGTTCCGTCAGGAACGCCAGTGCCTCGTCATCGGTCATCTGCGTACAGTGCATCTTGTGATCGAGAATCGAGTTCGCGACGCTTCGCAGGAAGAACTTGAGCTGCATCAATCGCAGCGGCAGGTCCCCGGCTCCATAGCCTTCATCGAGCATCATCTGCTCGCAGTAGTTCGCCCAGCCTTCGGCATAGACTCCGGACCCCAGCACTCGACGCAGCAAAGACGGGTGCCGGTTCGCATAGGCCAGCTGGACATAATGCCCGGGGTAGGCCTCGTGAATCGTCAGCACCCGCAGCATCTGGCGGTTGTACTCGGACAGAAAGCTGTCGATGCGGGACGCTGGCCAGCTCTGCGGTGGCGGGCTGATGGCATAGATGCTGTCGGCTGTCGTATCAAGCGGGGGAGCGTTCTCGAGAAACGCGACCGAGTTACCGCGCTGGAACTCCGGCATCTCGATGATCTGACAAGTATCCGGCTCGGGCAGCCGCAGCACATCACGGTCGATCATGAACTGCTTCAGTTCTCCCACCGTAAGCTTCGCTTCGACCACCAGTCTGTCGGGAGTCGGATGATCCAGTCCGATCTGCCGGACGACACGGTCGATGGTCGATCGCCGTCCCTCTTCGTCGTCGGGCGGAATCGGATCCTTGGGAAAGTACCGTGACCAGAGCTGACGCGAGGTCGTCAGCATATCCCGATGCACTTGCTGAAAGGCGGTCTCCGCCTCAGCCAGCACGTCATCAGCAGTGACTCCCGCATCCAGGACCTTTACCAGCTTCTTGCCGAAGTGCTCTTTGCCGATGCGCCAGTCACTCGTCGAACGTGGCAGCAGTTCCGCTTCGAGAAATGTCAGATGCTGCTTAAGCGCCGCTGCCGCCTCTCGCGAGACCGTGACCACAGCCTCCTTCTGTGGCGAGTCCCCGATCAGCTCCAGGATGCCCCCTTCGTAGAAAGCCACGGCCCCGCGCGTCTGCTGAATCGCGGTCTCGGTGCGAACTTTGGAAGGCTGCTTCAGATTGGCCCGGGCGGCGTGCAGCATCGCGGGGACCTGCCGAATGCGGGCGATTGAATTCTGGATATTTGTTTCGCGCGGCAGCGTCGATTGCGTCAGCAGTGCATACGCACATTCTGTCGCCAGCCCCGTGTAGATCCGCGGGTCGTTCTCCCAGGGACGTTCGACTTCGTCCAGCCACAGGTCCAGCTCCAAAGAGTCGCGAAAGATTTCGAAGTCGATCTGCCCGTCACGTGAGAGCTTCTGGTAGTCGATCTTCCTGGGCAGCTGTTCCAGAGTCGTGCGTGCCAGCTGTTGCCGCTTTTCGAGCGAAGCCTGCGACACATCGTCCAGCTTCGAGTCGAAGCGGTGATCCCCCAAACGCGTGGCCCGCATCGGACTGAGCTGGAAGTCCGCTTCCAGATAGTCGCGGAAGTAGGTCGCCAGCGCCTGATCCGTCGAACTCGTCATGGCCGTTGTTCCCTGGGCGAACAGATTGGGGGTCACCATCTGCAGCAGCAGTCCGGTGAGGAGGAGCAGGAATCGATGCCGCATGGAGCGAGGGCTTTCATCAACGAGTGGCGGGTGAAGGGATAATGTAGCGGAACTCTCCTGAGTTCCGACCTCACGCCGCCTGCCGATCCACAAACTGCTCACACCAGCTCTCAATCGCCAGCAGCGTCCAGACCGTGTAAGCCGCATCAATTCGTCCCGCGCGATTGTCATCCAGCAGCTTTTGCACCGCCGCAGGGTCAAACAGACCGCGTGCGCGAATCCGCTCGGGAGACAGCCGCGTGCTGATCAGCGGAGCCAGATCGTCCAGCACCCACTTGCGGACCGGGCCACCGAAGCCCGCCTTGGGGCGGTAGATCACATCGTGCGGCAAGTACCGCTCGGCGACTTTGCGGAGCAGGTACTTCGTGGTGCGGCCCTGCATCTTCAACTCGGGCGGAATCGTTGTCGAGAACTCGACCAAGTCCAGATCGAGAAACGGCACCCGCACCTCGACACTGGTCGCCATCGACAGCTTATCCGTGTAGTTCAAGTTGTGGTCGACCAGAAACGATCGCAGCTCCAGATACAGCATCTGATTGAGCGGGCTGGTCTCGGTGGGGATCTCGCGCAGCATCTCCCGCAGCTGATCGAGCGGGTCGAACCCCGCGAGTTGCTGCCGAACGGTCGGGCTGAGGAGTTCGAAGATCCGCGACTGTTCCATCCAGCCGAAGTAGCCGACCATTCGATCCGTGGCTGACTTACCCAGCCCCTCGGCCAGTTTGCGAAATCGTCGCAGCACCGCAGGCCGCGCGGGGAGGCAGCGGGCAGCAGCCCCGACCAGACTGGCAATCGGTCCAGGCAGGGCCTGAAACCACTTCTCCAGCGCAAGGGCCTCGTGGCGGCGGTACCCGGAGAACAGGTCATCCGCAGCTGCGCCGCCGATCAGGACCTTGTAGCCCATGGCCCGAGCCCGTTCGCAGATCGCCAGGACGTTCATCGGGGCTGCGTCCGCCTGCGGCTCATCGAGATGCCAGATGATCCGGGCGAACAGCTTCAGCAGATCGCAGGAGGGATCGACGACTTCCAGATCGACCTGGAGATGACGGGCGACCTGCTTCGCGTAGTCGAGATCACTCACAAACCCTTCGGTCGCTTCGACACCGGTCGTGTCGATCGTGAACGCCTGAAGCTGGGCCTCGGGCCGAATCTTGCGAGCCAGAGCGACGAGCAGGCTGGAGTCGAGACCGCCAGAGAGGAAGAAACCCACCGGGACGTCGGAGAGCAACTGGCGTTCAACGGCGAGTTGGAGACGCTCGTCGAGTTCGTCGGTGAGTTCACGTTCTCCCTGCTGACTGCGAGACTTTACTTTCGTCCCAGCTCCAGAAGTGGAATCGGTCGAAGGTAAATTGCAGCGTTTCATATTGCTGTCAGGCCGTTCCGCCAACTTCAGGCGGAGTTCTTCGTTCTGGTATCCTTCGAGACACGCTAAGCGATACGACTCGCGAGCGATGTCGGTTCGATTCAGGGCCAGGTTCGCTTGAGCGTGTTCAGCGAGCAGCAGCGAATCCCACGGATTCAGCAGAAGCCCCTCTTCGCAGGCTCGATCGATGTCGGACCAGTTGAAACTCGTTTTGGCGATGGAGATGCGAGCATGTATCGACTTTAGTTCTTCGTTGGCCTGCCGTCCTAATCCATGACCATTGTCTTTGAATTTCTTGCGAGTCGTGGCCCTCAGCAGTTGGCGGAATGTGAGATTGTCCGGGACAAGAGAAACGGCTGAGCCATACAGGGCGATCGCCTGTTCCCAATTCTTCTGCTCTGTGGCTTCGTTCCCGCGGCGGAAGCACTCCGAAGAACTCACAGCCCCAAACGGCGGCCGGTAATAGCTGACTTCCTGAACCTCGCTGACCGGCTTCGACAGATCAAACTTGGCGTACGCCCCCGCTGTGAGTTTGCGAACGCTCTCAAACGCCGTGTGCCCGCCCGGTGACCAGAGGAACGTCAGGTAGTTGGCGATCCCTTTCGGATCGATCGCACGCGACCATCCGGGCAGATCGAGCAGACTCTTCAGCTCAGAGGCAAACGCCAGTCGGTCCCCCGCCAGCGTGTAGTACAGCGGCTTGATTCCGAACTGGTCGCGAGCGATCAACAGCTGGTGTGTCTGCGCGTCGTAGAAGGCAAAGGCAAAAATTCCGTTGAGGCGCGGCAGCAGTTCCTCGCCGAAGTGCATCAGCCCGTGCAGCAGCGTCTCGGTATCGGAGGATGATCGAAAGGTCACGCGGTCCGCGAGTTCATCGCGGATCGTCTGGTGCGTATAGATCTCTCCATTGAACGCCAGCACATAGCGTCCATCGGGCGAGAGCATCGGCTGATGCCCGGCACTGGTCAGATCCAGAATCGACAGCCGCCGGTGGCCCAGGCTCAGCGCGTCATCGGACCAGATCCCCTGGTCATCGGGACCGCGATGCGTGATGCGATCGGTCATCGCCTGGATGACGCTGGGAAGCGGCGTTCCGGTGAACCCGACCAGACCACACATGGATCACTCACACAGAAAAGCCCAGGGGTTGCGACCCCTGGGCTTTGACTCGATTGGATTTCGAATTTGCCACTACCAGCTCGGCTTCTCCGGCAAGTACTTCTCGAACTCCTTGATCAGCGCCGCTTCGAACTCTCCGGCATAGGTCCCGGCGAAGAACCGGCCAATCGCTTCGGCCTGGAACTTGGTCCAGCTCTGGTCTTCGTGTCCCGGATTGATCGGGAAGTAGCGGGCCTTGACCGACTGGGCTGCCTTCATGTCGCCGGGAGCATCGCCGATCATCAGCACCTTGTCGGGCGAGTAGCCCTTGGCGATGGCTGCGGTCAGGATCTCGGTCTTGCTGCCCATCTCCTGGCCGCAGATGGCGGAGACGTACTGGGCGATCCCATGCTCGCTCCACTCCGCCTGCAGAGCCGGGGTTGGAGTGGCTGAGCAGACGATCAGGTCGGCCTTGCCCTGCAGAGCCTGCAGGCTTTCACGCACGCCGGGGAACGGAGGCACGCCGTGGACCATCCCCTTGACCGTCGCGTCGACCGCTGAGGACCAGGCACTGGCCTGCTTGAGGTCGGCATCGCCGGTCTTCTCGGCTTCGGCCTTCACGGTGCCGCTGGAGAGCTTTGTCTCCCGCTTGACCCAGTCGCGCAGACCCTGGAACTTCGGGACCACGAATCCTCGGGCCTGCACTTCCTTGCGCTGCTCGAGCAGATCGAGAGCCAACAGATAGGCCGGGAACCGGTTCGCTCCACGGGTCTTGGAGTACAGGTTCGTGAACTCCGCAGCTTCCCGTGCGTACTTGGAAATCGGCTGCAAGTGGAAGTAGTTGATGAAGTTGGGGATGAAGCACTCCTTGTGCTTGATCTCCATCGAGTCGAAAGCACAGCCATCCGAGTCGATGGCGATCAGGAAGTCATGCTTCTTCTGCACATTAGCCAGGGCGTCAGACACGCGAGGAAACTCCGGTGAGAACTTGCTGGGGCACCCGCGAACTGGGAGCCGGGGGCT
>Ga0315905_10006374_pt1 | contig 11998 bp, 17 predicted proteins | sample LakEriMetagenome_5_FD_203522 | JGI IMG/M metagenome (GOLD analysis project Ga0315905, IMG submission 203522) | Freshwater fungal communities from buoy surface, Lake Erie, Ohio, United States - Buoy 4 MA121 | ecosystem: Environmental > Aquatic > Freshwater > Lake | place: USA: Lake Erie, Ohio...
TTATAGATATAATATCTCACCACAGGTTCGGCTCAAGGTGGAGCATACAGGCTTTCCGATTGTCCCTCCCCGCAGGTTCGGGCAGCGCTTTGCTGGTGATGACCCAAGCAAATGGAAAGTTGCCAACCCTTTCGAGCTGCTCATGTAATGAAATGTTTGCAGTAATGTGTATAGTAATGTGTGTAGTAAGCAAGCAATGGGCTCGTTGCCTACTAAGTGTCAAAAGAGACGTACTAAGTGTCAAAAGAGACCTACTATAGTAATGTGTGTAGTAAGCAAGCAATGGGCTCGTTGCCAACCCTTTCGAGCTTCTCATGTACGTTGCTTATTGTTTCAGCAACTCTGTAGTCTGGGTACTCTGTTGTTTCACAAGTCTGGGCTACGTGCTGCAGCGTTTGTTTGACACTTGAACTGGTGCATACGAGACGAATCCGTTGTGTTCTTGCTCATGTCAAGCCTAATCTCGTTTATCCCTCTAGATTTTGGCGCAAAGCTCGCGAGGGCGTGCGTAAGCCCCGGCTTACCGAGGAAGATGAGGGAATCGTACCTGACCGCGAAATATTGGAGGTAGAATGAGGCGTACACTGTATCATGTGTGCCTGTCAAGCCAGAGAGAATGTGTACATGTTACTGTACAAATTTGTACTCGCATGTGATGTTCGCAGCTGACTCAAATGTGATGCGCGCACCTGACTTTGATTCATGATACGGTGTGTATGTGCTTGTGTGTGTGCGTGTGCGTGTGAATGTGCGTGTTCAAATTTGGTGTGCGCACATCTGCGTGTGTGGGGCAGGCACCGGAAATCCATGATTTGGTGCTTGAGGAACTATCAAAAAATTCCATCAATCTGGAAGTTCTTTCAAAGGACTGTATCTTTACTGCTGTGGATCATTATGTCAACAAGGTAAGTGTGCCCAACGGTGCTTCATTGTGTATTGCTTGTCGGCGGATGACTCAAATGCCTGCTGATGATCTCGTTCTACGTGTGTCTGTTGCTCCAGGAAGAGGCCAATGCCATCAAAAATATGGTGTTCGACCAGTGCAAGGAGGTGCAGGAAACCTTTGGCAAGCACGTTCAGAGCGGTATTGTCGTGTCCTGCACGCCATCGTATCCAAAAAGTCTATGTGGGCTGTATATTGTGCGACTGCGTGCACCCTGCGTGTATTTCGTGTATACGTGCATATCGAATCAGCGAGTGCTGCATGCGTACACTTTATGGGTTTCCCACTTGAGGGCCTTTGAAGTCAAGGTGCGGCTACACAGGTGTTCTAGCCAACAGCGAAGGGGATAAAGAGTTCATGGAGAATTTCAAAAAGCTTCTTGAAACTCGCCAGAAAGAGCAACTGTCTCCCCAGAAGGTGCAATTGTACGTGTGTTTGCGGTCTTTCATACGAATTATATGTCCATGAAATGCCCACAAATGTGCACACGAGGACACCACTAACATGCGTCGTGCAGGCTGCTTCTCGCAGAACTGCCTCCCAGCCAGATCAATCGGCGAGCAGCTCTGTAGGCGGCAGGTCGTCTGCCTCCGCGCGCGGTGCTGCTGGTGGGGGTTCTGCTGCCAGCAACCGCATCCGGGAGTCAGACGATGAAGATGAGCCGTCTAGTGCGACAGCTGCCAGCTCTAGCGCACAGGCCTCGGCTGGACGAGGGCGTGGCAGGGGCAGTGCTGCAGCGAATGGGGGCGGGGCAGCGAAGGGCGGGGCTTCGGCTGGGAAGGGTCCAGCAGCTGGCAAGAGACAGCTTCCCTTGAGTTTTGGTGGGGCGTCGAAAGGATCCGCAGCTCCGAAAAGTGTGGCGGCCAAGGGCAAAAGGGTCGGACAGAAGAGACGTGAGTGCACCTCGCATTGCGCAATTTCTCCTATCTTGCTATCCGCTCAGAAGAAGTATATGGACCATCGTTCTAGCAAATATTTTCTGTGTGAGACGTGAGACTGACGCAAGGAGATGCATGTCTTCGGTGTCGCAGAAGCCAATGACTCGTCAGAGGAGGAGGAGGATAGTGGTCAAGTTGACGAGCCTGGTTCGAAAGGTGGCTCGGAGCCTGACTCAGCAGACGAGGAGTGGGAGGACGAGGCAGCAGGTGGGCGAGGAGCCAGGGCCCAGCCGACGGCTGCCTCCAAGAGGCCCCAGCGTGGAGCCGCTGGTAAGACCGCTGCTGCGCCTGGCGGTGCAGCAGCGGGAGGGCGTGGCAAAGCTCGTGACGTTGGAGTTGAGGGAGGTAAAGACGACAGTACTCAACGCAGCGCTAAAAGGCGGCGCCGTGTCAGCGACGATGAGGACGACGAGGAACCCAGCTCTTCTGCGCCAGGCACCGGCTCAGCGTGGGGCGCATGAAGGAACGAGAGACACGAGATTGCAGATGGCCTATTATGTATTCCCATGACTAGGCGCCGCCAGCTCAACGTGGGGCGCAGATAACGCGCCCCTCTGGAGATTGCAGATTTCATATCGTTTATTAACAAGACTACTCACATCCAGAATAAAGCACCCATTGCTCGTGCATTCGCTGTCTCGCTCCCTCGTTATCACCAAGGAACGAGTCACAATCTCCAAACCGCCGCAGTCTGCTGCGTTTTTGTGACAACCCATATCTTCCTGTACTACGTGTATCCACCGTGCTCTCTCCCTCATGACAAACCCAATCCTTTGAGAATAGGGCGCCGCAACCAGACGCTGTGGAAGATGTTGGTTTCACCTGTTTCCTCCACACCGCGCGAAGCTCTTGAGCAGGTCGTTACCGCTTCGGCAACACCACTCGCTAACGACTTTGCGATGCGCTCATAGAATTCTTCAGTTTGGTCGACACCATCTGCAGCAGGCGCTCGGAATATCTCTCGAGCACCTCTTCAACATCTACCGTGCGCCCCTCAGACCCCACTGAGATTTCTGATAGGTTTTCAAAAGCGCAGCGGTGGCTGTTGGGGTTGCTGCAATATCACACGCGCGCGCGCGCACACACACACACACACCAAATCAGCGAGCAGTACACGCAGTGCTTCGATGCACGAAATGAGATACGGAGGTGCGAAAGAGATTCTTGAACAGGGGCATTCATACCTGCCGGCACACTCCATGCTCGATCGCGCAGATGGCAGCGCTGTCGAGGGCGCAGGAGTCTCTGAGTGTGCAAAATACATCCAACCGCTGGGCTGCCCCCCACTTGGCTGACCAAACCACCCCCCATGATCTCCTTCTCCGCCCATACTCTTGGCTACACTCGGACCCTCCTTGCCCATGGAATTGGAAGCTGCGGCAGACATCGATTTAGAGATGGCAGCAGTGTGTAATTTGTCCGTGTCCGGCAGGGCAAGCGTGGGCACAGGTAGGTGCCTGGTCGTATCCGGAGGAGATACGTCAGCATTCTCCGCCCTGGGGCCAAAGTCTTTGAAATGCGCGTGTGGGAGAGAATCCGTGTGCGTGCGTGCATCTGCCGCGGCATGCGCCTCGACAGCAGGAGAGGTGAAGCGCAAAACGTGAATCGGCACAGCCGCTGGCAGCGGCAATTCCTTGACCGCAGCGCCGCCCGCAAGTGGCGGCTTACGACCACAAGGCGCCGTGGCATTCAAGTCGTCATCGTAGGCCCGTAGCGCCTGTGTGTGTGTGTGTGTGTGTGTGTGTGTGTGTGTGTGTGCGCGCGCGCTTGCTTGCTTGCTTGCTTGCGTGTGTGTGTGTGTGTGTGTGTGTGTGTGTGTGCCGTGTCAAGGCTTTCGTATTTCGCGAGCAGGTTACAGTAAGCACCTCGGCGATGCGATCCTGCGAAGCGCGCAGGGACGCAACGATATCAGCGACGGCTGCGCGCTGTCCTGCGGCACGGGCCACATTGAAGAGGTCGAGGGCCATACTTATCGAGCTCCGAAGTCGGTCTCCGGCCTCAACTGCAGGCAGAGCAGTAGCGGTAGTGCCGAACGTCGTCACAGAGGCTTGCGTATCATCGAGCGTCGAGCAGTAGACTGACCTGCGGGGATTTGCGGGTGTACACGTGCCAATGCTTAGACCCATGCACACAATAATCGAGGCATACGGGCACGCACAAAACACACACACACGCACACACACACACACGAACGCACACGCACACGCACACGCACGCACACACGCACACAAGCACGCACCCACACACACAACACTAAAAGGACCGCGACACGGATGCTGCTGTCTCGTCTAGCGAAGACATTGCATTCACGCCCGAACGCAGAGGATGATTGGGATCCGCTTGGCGTGCGGGCCTCACGAACGATGCTGCGACCTGCCACCCAGCACTGGGCGAGCCATAACCCACAGTCGCGTGACCTCCAGCCTGCACCTCTGCGCACGTGCGCACTTGCGGCGCATGTGCAGCAGTAACGGCGGGTTCCACGAGCGGCGTTACGTGGCCCAAATTAGCTGTCACTGCCACGCAACCAGCGCCTCCGTCGCGCCCTCCTACCCAGCAACCGCCTGCGACTAAGGGAGTGACCGGGCGGGCTGCGTCCCCGGTGGCACTTGGCTGTGAGGAGAGGTCTCACAGGTCAGTGCTTTGTCACCTTCACTGTATAGACACCAAACCACATGAGACAATTTTTGAGAATGACAACCTCATTGTGCGGTGCAGCGTGCAGCTGCTGGTGCAAGGAGGCAGTGGAAGGACGACTCTCATGCGCAATCGTGTCTGCAATCGAAGTGTGCGGCGTGTGAACATCAGCGAGCACATTTGCCTCGGAACCGTCAATGTCTTTGCGCCTCTTTTCCGCGCCAACCCCGCCCCCCGCCCCCCTGGACCCAGGTGGCACTGTCGGCAGCACAATACCTTCACAGTGACGTGTGAGCAAACCAGAGAGCAGGGGCGAGTTCGGCTGGTGTGCCTGCTTCTGCAAATCCATGGCCACCAGCATCGGGTTGAGGCCGCGATCAGCAGGGTCTGAGTGGATGAGTGTGCCGACGATGATGCTGCCTGCGGAGACACGCACAACCTCAAACAGATGCGGCGCAAAGCCTGAAGCGTTGGACAAGTCCTGGGTGAGGTTGTTGTTGAAGGCAACTCGCTGCGCCGACCCTGCCTTTCCTGCCGCACTGAAATCCAGAGCGAGTTTGAGCGTGATTTCGACCGGCTTTCTGTCCGTTGGTCCTCCCTCTGCATCGTCAGCAGCAGCCTCGGCAGCCTGTCCTCCGCCCTGTTGAATGTTATTACGCCCTTCCAAGCACGAATCAGCATCGAGCGGCAGCATGCGGTCCTGAATGCACGACAGCGACCTCTCCTCCCCCCCCTCCTTGGCGACTGCTTGGCCCTCACTATCATGCTTCTCCGCAAGACCTGGCTGCGCGGAAGCATCACGCAACCCTTGCCTGTGGGCCACATCTGCTGTGCCCGCATCCGCTGACGCCGGCACGGAGGACGCAGCGGTCGACAGCGCAGAAGAGGCACTAGAGCGTACCGATTCACCGAGTAGCATTGAATCGTCCTCCATGACCCCAGCACCACTTGGATGTTCAAACACTTCTGGCCCACTCAAGCCCGTCACGTGCTCGCTGCTCTGCGCCCCCAACCCCAACTCTTGTTCATGTTCCACTCGGTCTGGCTCGATATCCTCGCTCACAGTCGCATCAGTTTCTGCCCCCGCATCTTCGGTGTCACCGTCGTCCGTTCCCGCACCGGCAAGCTGCTGAAGGGTCTTGACGCTCGAAATCACAGGCGATACTATCGTGTGCCCCAGCTCCTTGGCGAATTCCAACACGCCCATGGCCAGATGCGGCGTCTCGGTTGGTGGCGCTGGACATGTGAATGTGTGTTAGGAAAGTGGGGGGGCAAAGCTTGGTCCGGCGCACGTTGCATGCGGTCAACGTGTGTGTGTCCACTAAGTGAACGGGATCAGCGGGTTTTTTTTTGGGGGGGGGTGGGGGAACGCGGTGCACAGAAGGGGCTACCTGTGCGCGGGCGCGCTTGGCCAGCCAATGCGTCATAGTCGGCGTGCCTTTCGCCAGCACACGTCTCAACCATACTCACGCCACCATTCGGCAGAGATCGCGAGACGACTCCCCCGCCGGCCCTACCGTTACTCGTGGACAGGTCCCTTGAGCCGGCGAGCTGAGTAGACAGACAGATGGACCCTTGACTGCAAGCCTGGACGCGCTGCAGTTCTTGAATGGCCGCAATTGCCGCAGCCTCTGCAGTCCTGCGAGCCTGATGTGATGCAAGATGTGCGCTTGCATCGGTCAGGCCGCAAGGACCAGTGCGTGGGAGGCAGAAAACAAGGATACATTTCTTGGCCCTCTATTCATCTCTTCAGGTCAGAGCCCTTTCAGCACGCGCGCACACGATCATAAACACACACACACACACACACACACACACACACACACACACACACCTCGGCCTCAGACTGGGCACGAAGCATGAGCTTCTGCTCGCCAACCCTGCAGCCCGCCAAATGTGTCAAAACAGGAGCGGAAACTTGACGGAAAGGTCTCAAGAGACATGCGGAAACGGATGCTCAAGCGGGTGCTCATAAGCTTCAAACCATAAGCTTCAAACCCGCTGTCACCCGCCAACTGGTTGATTCAGAGAAACGGTTAATTCAGAGGAAGACTAGGTACGAAATACCTGAGCGATTGCACTTGTAGCTGCACGTCCGACGCCACCTGTTGTGCCTCTGCCGCGCGGAATTCCGCCGCCTGAGCAGCCACGCGTGCCGTAGCAAGCTCCTCCTCGAGTTTCCGCACCTTTTCCTCACTGACTTCACCTCGGTTCTCGTCGCCAACTACTTGCCTAACCCCCCACGCGTTGTTAGACAAGGTGTTCCCCCCTCCTTCTCCACCTCCACCTCGTGCCTGTGAGTCTTCGAATTGTTGCAGCGCCTCGCGCAGGGCTTCCGCTACCTGTGCACATACCACAAGTCCGTCACCCACATCAAGAGACAAAGACACCAACACACGTTCGCCCACAGATGCAAAAAGTTTGGACACATCTCGACACGCACGCAGCCATCCGACCCACCTCCTCTGCCTTGCGCCGCGCTGCGTGCACCTCTTGCTGTTTCGCAGCGGCCCTCTCCAGCACTACATAAAGGTTTTTCGCCTTGCGCTCGCTTTCGTCCTTGCCGCTTGCACTACTACCCTCCCCCTTCACGTGCCCCCCAACACCACCATCTCCACCGCCAAGCCCCTCTTTTCCGCCTTCCCCATCTCCAACTCCGTCTCCTTGATCGCCATCGCCCCCAGCACGAAGCTCGCTGCAGTTCGAGGTGGAGGCGTTGCCATTGGGCGACGTGTTTTCAGTAACATCGCGTCTCGATATAGACAGAAACTTCTTCCTGGCAGCGACCGCTGGCAGGCTGCTGCACATGCACACACTCCAACCACACACAACCCAAACACACCATATACACAAACCGCACACACACACTCGTGTCAGCGGACAGACGGACAGGCACAGGCAGCCCAATGTCAAACATGAAGCACACAATGTCAAGTGTCTTGTATTCACCTGTCTGACGTGTTTTGGGTGGTTAGGGTTTAGGGTTTAGGGTTAAGTTTAAGGCTTAGGGCTTAGGGTTTAGGGTCCGCGAGTCAAGGTTTACGAGCGATGCTCGACCTGAGGGCATTGCTGGTGTTGGTGTTGGTGCTGGTGTTTTCTCGCTCACTGTCGGATATCACGCTCAAATCCGACAACGGCAACGACGGTGGCGTCTCGTCCACGGTGGACGACTCAGGGATCGATGGAGGCTCCTGCAGACAAGCGCACAGGTTTCAATATTCATGCATGTATGTCCGCCCATGCACTAACGCACGCATGCCCATGCACTAACGCACGCATGCCCACAAGCAATACGAATTCGCACACATAAAAACACACACAAACGTCTGCACATAACGTACCGAAGACGTAGAGTGCGAAAGAGCACCTGACTCCTGCAGCTCGCTCTCCGAGGGCCCATGCACCATCTTCTCCGCCGGCTGTTGGCTTGTGTGCATGTCGGCGCTGTCCACAGTCGTGTCGCCGACTAGGGTATCTAACATAAATACTCGAAAGTCAGCCTACGTCCTGGAATCACGAGTACGTCCTGGAATCCCATGACATGCAAAGCCGATCAGTGTGTGTCATATGAGGAGGAGGATACATGTCCATGACATGCAACGCCCATCACCCATGACAAAGCAGATTGTCAACGACAAAGCAGCTTATCAATGACGTGCACCTTGCGCGTCAGCCACGGCCATCGCACCAGGGGTGACACCAGTAGTACTCAGCACAACACGAGGAGCAGTCACGTCATCCACACCACTGCCCTCCTCGCACGAGTCGCCACGGCCCGCACCATCTACCACAGACACGGATGACTTGGGCTTATTGCGTCGCATAGCATCAAGCTCCTTGAGCCGGAAGCGGATCTCATCAGCCTCGAGCTTGGCGGCACGCGAATTCGCCTGGCATGTGGAATTGCTCTCCTCTTGCTCCGACACGGGAACCCGCGACGGCTGTTTGCCCTCCTCACGTGCCTTCTTGGCCGCTTCCGCTTCGTCTTTGAGACGCCGCCGCTCGTCGGCCAACGACGGCATCGCCTGTAGGCTCGCATTGTTAGTGCCCCTCGTATATTCACCGCTGTGTGCGCACTGTAGAGCCGACTCTAGAGAGAATTTCTACCTCGTCCGGAAACGACGGCGTCCCCTCCGCCAAGGCGTCAGAGACTGATGAGGCGTCATAGACTACCTGATGCAACCCCTCCACGTCAACGACAAGCGCGCGCGCACGCACACACACTGAGAGAGAGAGAGCCCGTGCGCGCATGCGCGAGAAGAGAGAAGGAGACAGAGAGAACCTTGCCACTGCTGGCTTGACCATACTCAGCACGCTGGTGAGCCTTGACAGCACCTGTCGATTCCAAACTTCCCAGTAAGCATGCACTCAGGGCTGGACGCTGGCACAGACACGAACGTGCACACAATATACAGACACGAACGTGCACACAATATACATACGCGCCTGCCTCGCTGAAAAGATGATTATAAAGCCAAGTAGAAAAATTGGTTTGGGAATCATTAATCCTTACGCATCACAACACACACAAACACACATATGTACGCACACACACAAACACACACATGTACGCACACACCTGTCGCGCGCATTTTATCAAAGAGCGAACGCTTGGTGTGCGGGTCCCCTCCCTCGACGGTACCCATGGCAGCGCGCGTCGCGTCCGCCATTGCACCCATTGCACTGGAGTTCGTGGTGCTCTGCGTTACTCCGGCGACCGCTGATGCTGCCGCTCCGTTGCCAGCAATATCTTTAGCCACGTCTCCTCCTTCTTCTCCTCCCCTAGCCGCGAGACCGAAGACGGGGTGCATGTTCCCGTCCCGCTTGCGCTGCGCGCCGTTGTGGGTGCGCGGAGTGGGCTTGGGCTTCGCGGGACTTGCGTGTGAGCTAGGTGCCAGTGAATGAGTGAGTGATGGCACGGCGCTCAGTGCAGGCGTAGGAGCCGGTGCTCCAAAGGAGCCTCCGCACATGCCCATGGCCTGGAGGCGCTTGCGCATGGTGTCGATTTCGCGCGCCAGGGCCTCGTTCTTCTCGTGTGCTGCATGTGAAAATGTGGGAAACATGTTGACTCAGCGCATATGTGCGTGTGGGCACGACGAGCCTGGCGCTCTGGCATGCACACGCACACCATGACTGTATGACGACGCCAATGCTCACGCAAACTCACGCACACATGATATCCATGGATGCATGTCACTTGGAATACCGAGATTGCTGCGCCCGGCACGAGTGTTGGGTGAGAGAATGCAACTTTCAGTCGTCGTGTCGAAGCCGCAAGCACGAGGAGTCATTGTCACACTTGCTTCTCCGCCTCCGCCGCCATTGCCTGGCGGCGGCGTTACCGTATCACGTGCCGGTGCATCGCCAGTATCGCCGGTGGCTATAGCCGCAGCGCCGCCGGCGCCGTTGTCGCCGTTGCCCCCGGCCACCATCCGCAGCGCCTCGCGGATCTGTTGCTGTAGTAAGTGGCCGACCGAGCGACTGACGCGCAGAGATGCTCGCGGATCAATTACAACTGTCTGTTCTGAAACGGCCTCTCGAAGGAATGCCCCTTCGCTATCATCCTGTGCGGGGTCGTCCGTGCGTACACGTGAATAGACAGCATCAGAGGGAGGTGAGGTTGGAGGGACACAAACACACACACACACACACACACACACACACACACACACACACACACACACACACACAACACGCGACACTTATCCGCCATCTCGGCAATGCTCTCGCCCGGCAAAACGATGCGCGTGGAGCTCTCGTCAATCTCCAAGGCCCCGCCATCTGGTGGGATGTCCAGGCAGTCAGTGCCCCAGTCTCACACCTATAGAACATCAGTATTAACTACCTCCTCAAACTTTCGAATGATTCTACCTTGCAAATCATCGTCCAGGTCGCTCTCGAGTTCGCCCAGGCCACTAGCATTGCCGGTGCGCACCCCCGAGGAGGCGTTGAGCATGCTGCTGCCTTCCAACGCGCGACTCGAACGCACGTCTTCAGACGTAAGCACTGTGAAGTCTAGCACTCTATCTTCTTCTGCCCCCGCCTCGTGCACAACATCATCATAGCCCGGCCGATCCTCCATGTCGAGCTCCTCGTTGGCAGTCGCTACAGTGCTTGCCTCCGTGCTGGCAACAGCGCTGTCAAAATCAGAGGCACCCCCGACTCCACCCACGCCCTGCGTCCCGAGGTCGCAACATTCCAGCTCAGAGACTACAAGATTGCCCTGGTGTTGGCCTCTCTGACCTCCTCCTCCTCTTCCACCAATGGGCTGCGGTTGCACAAGAGCACGCTTGAGGGACGGCAGCCCTTCTGCCTCCGCCTCAGGCGAAAGCATCCAATTGCCGCGTAGCACCGCAGGCACTCGAGGAACAGGGCTAGAAGCTTTGAGTCTTTCCTGCCCCTGGTCGTGTGCTGCCTCCTCGCTGCCGGCAGTTGCAACGGACGCGTCAACGGACGCGTCAGGGAATTGCTTTGGCTTCAAGAGAGTCTCATCCAAGAGCGCGCTCAGCATGCTTCGCTGGCTGGCAATGACGTGCTCGTCAGGCTTTGCGCGCGAAGGCTCCACAGACACGTCGGCGTCGAGACTGATTTTCCTGAGATCTGAAATAGTGGGTTTGGCCCCCGTTTTGTTCTTGACAGGCTTTCTGGGCGATGGCGATGGCGAGGTGGCCAATGGCGAGGCGGCAAAGACCCCAGCACCGCTGACGCGTTCGCGTGGCGTGCTGGCAACAGACTCACACGTCTGGAGTTCGCTTTGACGACTGCGCATCGACCGAGACACGTCCGTGGGCAGCTGCCACACGAAGATGCACCCATCGCCGGACGCTGAGACAAGGCGGTCCAGGCCCGGAGAAAAGCCCACGGCAGTCACAGGCTCTGTGCAAAGGCATTCAGAAGAGGAGTCCAAAGTCAAAGACGGCCCTATTCACGTGCAAACAGAGATGGGACAGGCGCCAGCAATATCTCCAAAAGTATCTCCAAAAGGTTACTGTCTGTCACGCTGTCCAGGGATAGTGCCCTTTTGAAAAGACTCACCCGAGTGACCATAGGCGACCGACACGAGATCGCCGCTGTGAAAGTCGTGGAGGCGTACGCCCTTGTCGGAGCTCGTCGTGGCCGCAAACATGCCGGTGGGGTCGAGGCGCACTCGCAACGTGCAATCGCTCTCGGTGGAATATCGTCGCTTTTTGGCACCGGTGGCCACATCCCACACCACCAGACCGTTGTCCTGCCCCGCCGACAGGGCCAGGCGCCCCGCACGATCAATGCAAAGGTCATACACGGTGCCGTGGTGCACGCTTTGCGTGCGCGACGTGTCGACGCACAGGGCGGCGGATGGCAAGGCTGCGGAGGTGGCGGTGTTGGGCTTGGGCACTAGAGTGCGGAAGATCATGCGCTTGTCGCCGCCACAGCTCAGAAGCCTCGTGCCCTTGGCCGCAAAGCGCACCGAGGTCACCGCCGCCGCGTGCTCGTCGAGCGT
>Ga0315905_10006375_pt1 | contig 11997 bp, 5 predicted proteins | sample LakEriMetagenome_5_FD_203522 | JGI IMG/M metagenome (GOLD analysis project Ga0315905, IMG submission 203522) | Freshwater fungal communities from buoy surface, Lake Erie, Ohio, United States - Buoy 4 MA121 | ecosystem: Environmental > Aquatic > Freshwater > Lake | place: USA: Lake Erie, Ohio...
CCTGGTAGCGGTAGGTGATCGGCGCGAGCGTCCGGGGGTGCACGTTGTTCACGATGAGCTCCCGCTGATCGAGGAGGTTGTTGATGTTCAGCTGCACCGACCAGCGGAAGCGCCGGTCGGAGAGCGGCACGTTGTAGCTCACCTGCAGGTCGTAGACGTTCTGGTCCTTCGCATCGACGGTCGTGACCTTGTCGATCGTGCGGCCGTTCCACTTATCGGTGAAGTCGGAGCCGGGCGTGATCGTGTAGTCGGTGCGGGCGCCGGCGACGCGGCCGAGGCGCAGGCGCGTGCCGCCGCCGATCGACAGGCCCTTGAGCAAGCCCGCGCGGAAGTCGTAGCGGGTGCGGAGGTTGAGGTTGTGCAGCGGGTCGCCGACGAACCGCTTGCCCTCGAAGACGTGCGGGTTGTCGAAGAAGAGCTGCTCCGCGTCCGCGATCGCCTCGTTGATGCTGTCCGTGTTGGCCGTGAAGTCGCCGGTGGTCGCGATGACGGCGGGGGTGTTCCAGTTGACGGAGCTGGGGGCGAAGTCGATGCCGGGGGTGTTGGCGTTCTGCGTGATCGAGTAGTCGGCGTACTTCTTCCAGTAGGCCTTGTGGTGGTCGAGGTAGGCGCGGTACTCGGGCGCGATGTTGGTGCGCGTGGTCTTGTTCTTCGAGTAATTCACCGAGAGCGACCAAGCCTCCGTCAGGCGGCCGACCACCTCGAGCTCGAGGCCCTTGCTCTCGGAGTCCTGAGTGTAGCCCTGCACTTGGTTCATTACCTCGGCTTGGCGGCGCGCGAAGGCGGTCTCCTCGGCGTTGAGGCCGCCCGAGTTGGCGAGGGCGTTCCAGATGTTGACCGGGTTGCCCTTGTTGAAGCCGGAAAAGCCGAACTCGCGCTGGGAAACGGTGTGGAAGGTGGTTGCGGTGAGGAAGAGCCGGTTGCGGAGCAGCGAGAGCTTCACGCCGTAGTCGGTGGTCTTGCCGGCCGGCGAGGGCACGAGCTCGGCTTGGGTGGTCTGGCGCGGGTTCGCGGGGGTGATGTAGTTGGTGCCGGGGGTGCTGACGCTGTTGGAGGTGTTGAAGAAGACGGAGGCCCAGCGCGTGACGTGCAGCACGCCGCCGAGCGTGCGCGTCTGGCCCGTGAAGACGTTGGGCGTGGCGGTGCGCGGATCGGAGGGGGTCCACACGCCGGTGTTCGGGGCGAGGGCCTCGCCAGCGGGATCGCGGCGGGCGACGCCGACCCAGTTCTTCAGGCGATCCTTGCGGTACCCGAAGGTGCCGACCAGGCGGTCCTGGAACAGGAAGGCCTGGGCGACGCCCATCCAGGCGCCCGTCTCGCGGTCGGCGTAGCCGATGTTGCCCTGGGCGCGGTTGAACTCGCGCATATAGATATTCGAGACCGCGCCGGTGGCCGGATCTTGGTAGCGTACCGGGCCGGAGAGGTCCTGCGGACCGGGGAGGCGGAAGTTGGAGTCGTTGAGGACGGACAGGTCCGGGAGGTAGAAACGCTGGAAGGCCTGGTTGGCACCGTTCTCGGGGGTGGGATTGAAGGCGCCGCCGCTCGTGAGGGTGGGGCCCTTGAGCCAGTACTGCTGGAGGATCTCGCTGCGGGTGCGGATATCAGCCATCTCGCCGAGGCCGGCGAGGCGGAGGCGGGCGAGGTCGCGGAAGGCGCGCTCGTACGAGAGCGTGGCCCGCCCCTGGCTCACGGCCGAGCTGCTCGGCCGGTGGTCGGGCGAGACGTCGAAGTAGTACAGCTGGTTGGCCGGCCGGAGTTGGCCCGTGGGGGTGAAGCGGTTGGTGTCGGCGGCGACCCCGTAGTGGTTCCAAGTGGCGAGGTTGTGGGTGTCGCCGCGGTAGAGCTGGCGGTTGAAGGCGAGCTCAAGGTTCAAGTCGCGCGCGAGCTCGCGGGTCACGAACGCGGCGGCGTTCTTCACCCGGAACTGCCCCCGCACCCAGTTGGCCTCGGGCACCGCCTCGGGGTTGCTGCGGCCGAGCGCGAAGTCGTTGGACAGGTTCCCGCCCGTCTGGGACTCGCTGTAGGTGAACTGGCGGTAGTTTTGCGCGAAGGGGAAGCTCGGGCTCACGACCACCCAGTCGCCGCCGGAACGCTCGATCACGCCGGTGACCGCGGTCGCGCCGGTGTCGCGGAAGGGTGTCCCTGGGGTGCCGAGCGTGCCGTTGCCCGGGGTGCCGGGGACGTAGTTGGCGGCGAAGTTATTGAAGAAGGGCTGGCCGGAGGCGTCCCAGGTCGACTTGAGGTCGTTGGCGAAGAACGGGCGCGGGACGAAGCGGTTGATCTCGCCGTGCTCGAACTCGACCCGGACGGTGGTCCGGCGGTCTGGCTGCCACTTGGCGGTGAGGAAGGCGCGGTCTTGGTCGTTGTGGCCGGCGGCGCGCCAGGAGGAATCCCGGCCGCGGAGCAGGGCGGCGCGCACCGCCAGGGTGTTCCGCACGAGCACGCGGTTGGCGTCGAGCACCCAGCGCTCGCCGCCCCACGAGTCGACGCGCGAGGTGAGGGAGTAGGCCGCGCGGTCGGTGCGAGCCTGTTTGGACGCAACGTTGATCCGGCCGGCGGGGGAACCGAACCCGAAGAGGATCGAGTTGGGGCCGCGCGCCACTTCGAGGCTCTCGGTCAGGTAGAGGTCGATCTCGCCCGGGGCAGAGAAGAAATTAAGGCTACGTCCGCCGCCCGGCAGGCCGCGGATGCGGATGGAGCGCGTCGAGTCGTTGTAGCCGTCGCCCACGGGTCCGGCGGCGCGGGCGTCGTCGGTCTCCATTCGCGTGCCCACGCCGTACTCCATCGCGCCCTCGATGCTGGTGGCGGCGATGTCGCGGAGAAACTCGGCGGTCATCGGGCTGATGGCCGCGGCGATGTCGCGGAGGTTAGTGCGGAGGCGGGAGCCGCTGAGCGTGTCTTGGCCGGCGTAGCCGGTATCCTGAGCCGCGGTGACCTCGAACGGGGATAGGGTGACGGCGGGCGCCGGCGGGGTCGCGGGCGCGGCGGTCTGGGCGGCGAGCGGGAGGGCGGCGAGGCCGGCGGCGGCCGCCGCGAGGACGCGGCGGGCGAGGCGGGAGGGAGCAGCGGTGGGGCGGAGGGCGAGGTTCATCGTGGGGAAAGGGGCGGGGCGAAGGAGGGCGGGGGCGGGCGAACGGAGGTGTTAACTGGTGCCCGGGGCGGGGGTCGAACCCGCACGGCCTTGCGGCCAGGGGATTTTAAGTCCCCAGTGTCTGCCATTCCACCACCCGGGCGCGCGAGAAGGAAAGCCGGGCCCCGCGGATGGCGCCAGCCCTATCCCGCGCTGGAACTCCGCGCGGGCAATTGGGCCTTGCCGGGTCCGGACCCCCCGCCCACGGTCCGCGCGGTGAAAATCGGATTCCTCGGGGGAAGTTTCGACCCGATCCACTTCGGCCACCTGCTTGCGGCGCAGGACGCGTTTGAGCAACACGGGCTCGATCGGCTGATCCTCGTGCCCGCCGCGCGCGCGCCCCTCAAGCCGAACGACGTCCAGTCCTCCTCTGACGACCGCCTCGCGATGCTCCGCGCCGCGATCGAGTGGGACCGGCGCTTCGAAATCTCCGATTTCGAACTCCAGCGCGGCGGCGTCAGCTACACCATCGACTCCGCCCGCCACTTCCGGACCCTCTATCCGCACGACCGCCTCTTCTGGATCGTCGGCGGGGACCAGCTACCGAAGCTCCAGGCGTGGCGCGACATCGAGCAACTCGCCCAACTCGTCGAATTTATCTTCCTCGAGCGGCCCGGCTACCCCGTCAAGGCCGCCCCAGCCATCCCCGGTCTGCGCCTCCATCGCTGCGACGGGCACCTGCTTGCCATCAGCTCGACGGAGCTACGCGACCGCATCCGCCGCGGGCTTTCCCTGGATTACTTCGTCCCGCACAAGGCGATTGTGTACATCCAAGAACACGGTCTTTATCGAGAAAAACAATGACTTTGAAGCAATCCCCGGCCCTCGAGGTGGTGAAGGCGTGCTGCCGCGCTCTGGATGACAAGAAGGCCGGCGACCTCGCCGTGCTCGATGTGTCGCAGCAGTCCTCCATCACCGACTACCTAGTGGTCGCCTCCGCCACGTCCGAGCCGCACCTCCGCGCACTTGGCATCGAGCTGGAGAAGGTCCTCGATGCCGCGGGCGTGCGCATCGTGGGTTTCGAGCGCGTGCAGGCCAGCGGCTGGCTGGTGGTCGACGCCTTCGACGTGATGTTCCATCTGTTCCTCGCGCCCGTGCGCGAGCGGTACGCACTGGAGCGCCTCTGGCGCGACGCCGTCGAGGTCCCGGTCGGGCCGCTGCTGGGCCTCGCCCCGGCGAAGCCGGCGCGCAAAGCGAAGGCCGCGGGTGGAACCAAGGCGAAGGCCCCCGCGAAGCGTCCCGCCGCCAAAGCCGCGCCCGGGAAGAAGGCCGCGCGGAAACCGGCCGCCGCTGCGGCCAAACCGGCCAAATCGGCCAAATCGGCTAAGGCGGCCAAGCCGGCCAAGGCGGCCAAGCCGCGGAGCTGACGTCGGGGCCGGAGTAGGTGCGGGATTGACCCGCGTTTCCGGGCCTCGCCGCGCTTGGCCGCGCGACGAGGGAGGGCGAGGGTGCGTTCGTCGACGCCGGGGTGGGTGCCCGCGGGGTTCGACCAACCTCATGCCCAATGTCCCTGCACCCATCCGTTCGTCGTTTTGACTGTCTCGCCGTCCGCCCTTGGCGCCGAGCTCTCCTCGGCTTGCTCTTAGCGCTGCCTGTCGCCGCCAAGGATGAGGCGGAGCGTGAATGGGATCACGTAGCCCGCCTCCGCCGCGAGGCCGGCCGGCCCGCTCGGTCGCGGCCCGTCGACCCAGTGCCCGCCGATCGCGCGGAGGCCGACCGCCGCCGCCGCGTGCAGGAGGACGGCGCCCGCCGTTTCCGCGAGGTTGCCCGCACAGCCCGGGATTTCGCCGCCCGTCACGGATCGCACCCGCGGGCCGTCGATGCCGCCAAGGTCGCGATTCTGGCTGATCTCGAGGGGATCCTGCCCCGGGATGCCCGCCACGCCGCGGACGCGCGTTCCGCCGCCGAGGCCTTCCGGCGCAACCCGCGCCACCCTGCCGCCGCGCGGGCCGAGGTCGCGCTCGCCCTCGAGCAACGCGAGATCAGCCGGCGCACGCTCGGCCGCCCCTGGCACGCGCAACCCGTGCTGGCCGAGGGGATGCTGGACCGCCTGAGGGGGGAATTCGGCGATCGGGCCGAGCTCTGGCAGGCCGGTCTGACCCTCGCGGAGGGTGCGGCGTGCGACGCTGGCCGTGAGGCCGCCCAGCGGGTCTACCAGGCCCCGGGAGCCGCGCCCGGCTTGCGGGCCGCGGCCCGGCAGGTGCTCGAACGCCACGCGCTCGTCCGCCAGCCGCTCGCGCTCACGCTCACGCCCGCCGGGGGCCGCCCGACCGCGCTGGAGCGCCTCGCTCCCGAGCGCACGGTGCTCTGCTTCTACGACGCGGAGCGCCAGCCGCTCGGCCCGCCCGGGTTGCACGCCCTCGCGGAGCGGCCGCCATCTCGGGTGCGCTGGATCTACGTGGCCGTGGGCCGGCCCGCCCCCGTGCCGAAGGGGGCCCGAGCGCGACCGCGACCCAACGGCGTGCTGTGCCTCGAGCCCGCCGGCTGGCGCAGCCCGGTGGTCTCCACCCTGCGGATCAACCAGCTGCCTTACGCCTTCGTCCTCGATGAACGCCAGCGCGTCTCCGGTTACGGGCGAGTCAGTGAAATCCCGGCCCTGCTCGAGGGCATCGGCCGCCCGATCCTGCCGTGAACCGTCTCCCTCCTCTCTCGCCGGCGGCCCGGGCCGCCGGGTTGCTCGGCCTCGCTCTGCTGCTGCCGCGGCCGCTCCTCGCCAACGAGTTGGTCTGGCACGGGCTGATCCCACCCGCGGGCGTCACCGCGGGCGGCTTGGCTGAACTGGTGGCTGACCTCGCCAATGCCGGGGCGGACCCCTGGGGTGAGGCCCACTTCTTGATCGCCCGGGATTTGGCCGGCCAAGCGCTCGCCGTCGCCGATCTCGCGGGCATCGAGCCCGGTCACCGCGTCCGGCGCACCCTGCGTTTCCCGGCTCCGCCCGTGGGACCGGCGCACAGCGTCATCGTGCAGGCGCTGGAACAGGATGTCGCCTGGTTCGGGGAGCCGCGGCGCGTCACCTTCGCGGTGCAGCCCCGTCCGCCGTACCTCGGGATGCAGCTGTCCGCGACGACCTTCGACGCGCTCGCGCCGGCCCGCCTCAGCACCACCGATGCGGTGACTTCCGCCGCGCCCTACCGGCTCCGCGCCAAGGTCATCGACGGATCCCGCTGGGGCTGGCACGCGGCCAACCTCTGGAACCGCAACGGCGAGCCACTCGATAATCCTCCGCCGCCCGGCGTCTACCCCGAGTGCGTACTTTATTGGGTGCGTTACCACGGGCTCACCGGCGCCGTGCTCGAGATCGGGCCCGAGCGGCGGACGGCCATCACCGTCGCGGGCGCCGTTTCGCTGGCGAGCCAGTGGTTCCACGCGAGCCAGCCGCCCCGGATCACGTCCACCGAGAATTTTGCCGGCACCCCGTACCGTCTTCTCGCCACCTTTCGTGACGAACTGGGTTTCACCTGGGAGACCTCGCCCGGGTTCAACAACCACGGCCAGCCGCTCACCAACCTGCCACCGCCCGGAACCTACCAGGTCACCCTCCAGTGGCGGCGCTACGATGCCGCCCTCCGACTGACCAGCTCCGGCCCCGTCCGCGAGGTCGGGGTCACGATCACTGACGGTCCCCAGCCCGTCCTCCAGGTGGCGGGGGTGATCGCGGGCGAACCGGTTTGGGACGACGCGCTCGGGGACTGGTCCGCGGAACTCGCTGTGGTGCGGCACGCCTTCAGCGTCCCGGTGCCGGGGGTCCTGCGCGTGCGCGCGACGGCCGGCTCCGGCGGGGAGATGCTCCTCAACGTCCAGGACGCTGCGGGCACGCCCCTGCGTTCCGGCAGCGGGGGCCTCGAGCTCCCGGTCACCCCGGGAACGTACGCCCTTACATTCACAGCCGATCACGAGACGGACTTCGCGGCTGCCGCGGAGTTGTTCCCCTATGCCCTCGCCCCGCGGCTCGCGGGGACCGAGGCGGTGAGCGCCCGCGTGAACGTGCCGCTCGCCGTGCCGGCGGTTTCCGCCGCCGGCGCGGCGCCGATTGAGTTTGCGGCTGCGCGCCCCGGTGAACCCAACGGCCTCCCTGCCGGGTTGCGCCTCGATGCCCGGACCGGGGAACTCACCGGGACCCCGAGCACTCCCGGCACGTACCGCGTCTGGGTCACCGCCCGCAATGCCGCGGGCGCGGCCGGCCGCTGGCTTACCGTGACCGTCGTGCCCCGTTACCCACCGGTAATTGTCTGGCAGGGGATGGAGGGCCCGGAATCCGGCGCGTTGCGGCCCGATTGGAACGCGGCGCTCGCCGCACGCCTCGAGGCCCCGGCCGCCGGGCTGGCCCCGCCGAACGGGCGCCTCACTTACTCCGCGGAACGAATCCCGCCGGGTGGTGGGGCCGCAGTCACGCTGGCCGTGCCGGCGGAGTTGCCCGTGACCCTGACGGCGCTTACGGGTGAGATCCGCGTCACTGCGCATTACGCCGGCGATGCGGATTACGAACCGGCGATGCGCACGGTGTCTTTCTTGGTGCCAGACCGCTCACCGCCGCAGCCTCCGGTCGCCGCGGGTTTCCAGGCGAATGCGGTCGGGAGCACGGGCTTCGCGCTCGCTTGGGCGCCCTTCACGGACGGGGCCGGGGCCGCCGGTGGTCGGCCGGGGCAAGGCATCACCTACGAGGTGGAACTCGACCTCGGGGGCCGGCGCGTGACGACGACGGTGCCCGCGGTCTCGTTTAACGGACTGGCGCCGGGATCAACCCATCACGTGCGGGTGCGGGCCCGAGATGCGGCGGGCAACGTCAGCGGCTGGCTGGCGGGCGGGTTCACCGTGGCGCTGCCCCCGGTCGATCCCGAGCCCGGCACCGGCCCGGTCTGGCTCGACGTCAACGGCGACGGGATCCGCGACGAGTTGATCCCGCCCGGTCCGACGTTCGGCTGGTTCGCCGCGGAGGCGCACGAGGATTGGGTGCGCTACACCGAGTGGACGTGGGCGCGCGTGCCGGAGCTGGGGTTGTCGTGGACGGAAGGCTGGAGCCTGTACGTCGGCGGCAGCTGGCAGTTGGTTCCGGATGAGCAGGTCCACGAGGTGCACCTGATCCGGCCCGGATTTCATTTCCTAGCGCGGCCCGGTTACGACTACACCGTGGGCTGGCAGGTCGGGTCGCCGCCGAGCGGGTCGCAACCGCGTCGGATCGCATTCTTCCCGGCGGCGGAGTTTGCCGCGCCCGGGCCCGGCGCGGAAAGCGTCACCGCCGAGATGCTAGCGGCGGAATTCTTCCCGGCCGCGGCCCTGAACGCGTTCCCCCCGCATCTGGTGCGTGTCGGGCGTCCGCTGGCCACGGCCGGATGGCGCGGTCTTACGACGAACCTGGGGTCCAGCCGCGGGGGCGGCGGGATTTTGCCCGTCGTTTTGGGCGCGGGCGGCGGGGTGCGGATCGACCTCTCCGATGTCGTCGGCGGTCTGCTGCAACTCGGACCCCGCGTGGCGTGGGAGGTCTGGGACGGGGTGACCCGGGTCGCCGGCGGTCTCGGTGCCGGGGGCACCTTGGAGCTGGGGTTAGACACCGCCGGACGCTTTCAACTCGGCCTGCGTCTCGACGACGCGACCACCGTTTGGTGCACCCTCGACGTGGCGCCCGCCCCGACCGGAACCCTGCGCGTCCCGGAGCGGATTTGGGTTAATGAAGACGACGATTCCGGCGAAGCCGGGGGAACGGACATTCCGGGCCGGGGCACGCCCGATCACGCGGACACGGGGCACTTTCCGGGCCGGGTCGATGGCACGCGCGATCTGGTGGATTTCTTCCCGGTGAGCCTGCTGCTCCGGGAGTTGGTGGCGGCTTACCCGCCGGCCGCCGGGTTCACGTACCGGCTCAGCCAAGCGGACGCGGCGCTGAGTTTCGCGTACACGAACCTCACCGGGGAGCAGGCTGAGCTGTGTCTGGAGCGGGTGCTGGCGACCGGGTTTGGCGACGACTTCACGCGGCCGCCGGGCGAGGCGGCGACGCGCGTGGTGCCGGCCGAGGGCATCGCCCTCAGCCGGTCGTTCGTCGAACTGGCAGGGCGTCCGGGCGGCGCGGTCCTCTTGGTGGAAGGGCGGCGTGAGACGCGCGCGCCGTTGCGGTTAACCGTTCGCGATCGAAGGGGCGAGGTGGTGACCACGTTGGAGGCGCCTTTGCGCGTCGTGCCGGTCGAGCGGATGTACCGCGTCCTCAACCTCCGCAGCACGGCGCGGAACGCCAACGGGAGCCCCCACCTTCCTTCGCTCCTCGGTCCGGGCACAAATTTGGCGGACCCCGGCGAGCCCTGGCCGGACGCCCAGACCCACGGTCGGCACCTGCTCTGGATCCACGGTTTCTCGATCGATGGCGAAGAGGCGCGGGGCTGGGCGACGGAGACCTTCAAGCGGCTCCATCGGCTGGGTAGCCGCGCGCGTTTCGTGGCGGTGCTCTGGCCCGCAGACACGGGACTCGATTACCACCAGTCGGTCTTCCACGCGTTTCAGGCGGGGGATGCCCTCGCTCCGGCGCTCACCGCGGGCGGCATCGGCGGGGATATTGCGGTGCTGGCCCACAGCCTCGGCAATTTGGTGGCGAGCCAGGCGATCGCCGCCGGTGGCTTGTCGGTGAGTCGCTACCTGATGTTGAACGCGGCGGTCCCCGCGGAGGCCTACGACGCAAACCCGGAAGGAAGCCTAAAGGGCCAGGCTGGGTCGATGACCCACGACACGTGGCGATCGCTCCCGGCGGTGACGTACGCCGCCCGCTGGCACGAGCTCTTTGCCGGGGTTGCCGGTGACGCCCGCGCGGCGCTCACCTGGCGGGGCCGGCTTGCGCGGGCGTTACCCGCGGCGGTGAACTTCTTCTCGCCGGGCGAGGAGATCCTGGCTGCCCCAGAATCCGGCAACGCCTCGATGGTGGCGCTCATTGTGCGGCAGGGGTTCGCCGTTACGCGCGGTTCTTGGGTGATGCAGGAATTCGCCAAGGGCGCGAGTCTGGGCGACTCGCTGGCCGCGCTGGTCTTCAGCCGCCTGCAGGCTGGCTGGGGCCCCAGTGTCAACTACTGGCCGGGCTTCACGCCTTCGCCCGACCTCCGGTTGGAGCCCTACTTCGCGCCCTTCCTCGAGACCGATCTCCACCACCGCGATCCGCTCCGGGCGTCCGCCGCCGCCAGCCGCCGCCTCGTGCAGTACGATGTCCTCGCGCGGGGCATCCCCGCCCTGTCCTTCGGCGCCGCGCTGCAACCGCTCGAACCCCTCGGCACGGGGAGAAACTTGGATCTGGAACAGATCGGTCGCGTGCCGGGCATCTGGTCCGACGAACCCCGCGGGTTGGACCATCGCAACCGCGCCCGCTGGCTGCACAGCGACTTCCGTGCCGTGGCTCTGCCCTACGTCGCGCCACTTTACCGGCAGATCCTCCTCCAAGCCCACCTCCTCCCATGATCATCCGTCTCATCCTGTTTCTCGCTGGTGCCGTCGCCGGGGCGTTCGCCGGTGAACTGAGGCTGCTCCTCGTCGACGAGTCCGGCCAACCGTTCGCTGCTGCCCGCACGACTGTCGTGTTCACGACGCCGGAGCTCGGCGCCGAGCAGGTGCGCTCTGGGGTGAGTGATCCCGCCGGCGTGTTCGTCGCGCGCGGCACCGCGATCGGCCGCGTCTTGGTGCGCGGGGAGGCGCCGGGCCGGTATCCGGTGGATTTGGAACTGCCGCCCGCGGACGAACCGCGGGAACTTCGCCTCATCCTGCGGGAGGTACGCCGCCCCGTCGCGCTCCACGTCCGGCGCTTCCGGGTGGATTGGGGGGAAGCGGAACCGCAGCCACCGGGCACGGTGGAGATTCAGACTTACGAGCTGGATCTGGAGCGGGGCGAAGCGCTGCCGCCGCGGGGCCGCGGGCAGCGGGCGGACGTGCGCGTCCGGATCGAACGCCAGTTCCTCGGCTGGAAGTTTCCGCCCGCCGTGATGGCGGCGTTGCGGGCGCCGCAGGGGGGCGTGGCGCTGGGCGAGGCGGACGCGCGGTTCCTGCACGGCCGCTGGCAGGCGCGTTTCGAGCTCACGGTGCCCGAGCGCGGTGGCGGGCTGGTGGAAGTGAGCGCGGACTACCTCGCCTACAGCGCCCTGCCTATGCCGCACCTCGCCCCCGCGCAGGGTTACGCGCCGGTCCGGACTTGGGCGTGCCGCACCGGCGAACCCGGCGGGGAGAACCTGCGGAAACCGGAGCGGGGCTACTTCCTGCGGGTGCGTCCCGTCCGAGATGGCTCCGGTGCGATCGTTGCGTGGCATCACGCGAAACTCATCGCCGGCCTCCAACTGGACGCGCGGGGCGAGCTTGGACTGACGGTGCATTTCAACCCCGTCGCCGGAGACCGGAACCTCGAATTCGATCCGGCCCGCAACCTTTCGGCCCCGGGGGAGCCGGACGACACCACTCGCCAACCGTGAATCTGCGCAACCTGCTTCTCACCCTTGTGCCGGCCCTCTGCGCTGGCGTGCCCGCGGTTGTCGCCGGCGTGGAACTTCCATCTCTCGCTCGGGCGCCGGAGTCGCGCTGGCAGCGGGAGGATCTGGCCCGGGCCGCGAGTGGCACCCCGCTCGCGTTGGCCCGGCGCGATGGGGTGGTGTACCTGGATCTGCCCGCGGGCGCCGAATGGAGCCGGCCGCTGCGGGCCGGGGGGAGGGGTGTGCTGTACGTGGTGCTCGTGGCGCAGGTGTCTGCCGGGACGATCATCGAGGCCGGTGGAGCGCGGCTGGGCTTTATCCCGAGCCCGGCCGACCGCGCGCTGCAGCTGATGAGCGATGATCCGGTCGCCGGCTGGCGCCCGCTGGGCCTGCATCTGGGCACGGCCCCACACGCGGGCCGCACTCTGGCGGCGGCCCCCGTGC
>Ga0315905_10006376_pt1 | contig 11997 bp, 14 predicted proteins | sample LakEriMetagenome_5_FD_203522 | JGI IMG/M metagenome (GOLD analysis project Ga0315905, IMG submission 203522) | Freshwater fungal communities from buoy surface, Lake Erie, Ohio, United States - Buoy 4 MA121 | ecosystem: Environmental > Aquatic > Freshwater > Lake | place: USA: Lake Erie, Ohio...
GCGGTATCTGGGATTACCAAACCTGAAGCGGTGGTCTGCTCGGCTTCTAGTGACTGAACGAGGATGCGATCCTCAAGTGGCTTAATGTTGACCGACACGTCGTGTCTCCTGTTATTACTCGATTTGAATTAGCACCCGAGGCTTTAGAGTGCTAATCCAAATGTAAGCAGGATTTGGCACTCGGTCAACTTGAGTGCCAGACCAGGGCTTCCTCTGGCTCAGTAGGTCCAAACCATAGGAATTCCTGAGGTTGCGCCTCAGTGGCCGCGAAAATCGCTTGGATTTGGGCTTTTGCAATTGGGTTAGGGATAGAAATCTGGCCAGTTTCGGGATTCTTAACATCGCCTTGGCATTCGGCGACTACAACTAGGCGACTGACAAGTCCGGCCTCCTGCAAAATTTCAGCTTCTAAGACTTCCGGATCGGATTCGTCCCAAGTTTGGGCCCAGCCTTCGGTTACCGCGTAGCCATGATTCGCAGTCAGTACGCCCACCACTTTGAATTCATTGAACTGTTCAACCGAAACCGGAATCCAAACGCGCATGGGTCCATTCTTTCGTATAGATAGGTAGGTGTCAGTATGTAACCATGGATGCAATCACACATGTTCCCGTCCCTTACAACGAGCCAATCGGCACTTTTGCCCCCGGCACACCTGAGCGAGCTGGCCTCGAGCAAGGTCTCAAGGATCTCGTGGCAACAACTCACGAGTTACCTAACGTAATTGGTGGCAAGAAAGTGATGGCAACGGGTGACAAGATCGAGGTTCGCAGCCCGCACGAGCATTCCCGCGTTCTAGGTATAACTGCAAACTCAACTCAAGCGGATGCCACAAGCGCGATTGCGGCAGCCAAAGCAGCAGCTCCGATGTGGCGCGATCTGCCATTTGATGAGCGCGCAGCAGTAATTTTGCGCGCGGCCGATTTATTGTCTGGTCCATGGCGCAACAAAGTTTTAGCTGCAACGGTTTGGGGCCAATCCAAGACCGCATACCAAGCAGAAATTGATTCAACTTGTGAGCTAATTGATTTCTGGCGATTTAATGTTCATTTCGCGCGACAAATTTTGCAAGAGCAACCAGTGTCTTCACCTGGTGTTTGGAATCGCACAGACCATCGCCCACTTGAAGGTTTCGTCTACGCCATCACACCGTTTAACTTCACGGCGATTGCTGGAAACCTTCCAACTGCTCCTGCTTTGATGGGTAACACTGTTATCTGGAAGCCATCCCCTACCCAGCAAGTTGCTGCCTCGATCACTATGGACCTTTTGATGGCTGCTGGTTTGCCACCAGGTGTAATCAACATGGTGACCGGAGATGGAATTGCAGTTTCTGATGTTGCACTTGCTGACCCAGATCTAGCTGGCATTCACTTCACCGGCTCAACACCTGTGTTCCAACACCTATGGAAAACCGTTGGCAATAACATTTCCAACTACCGCTCCTACCCTCGCCTAGTTGGTGAAACAGGTGGCAAAGACTTTATTTTCGCTCATCCATCTGCAGAACATCGCACACTTATCACTGCCATGATTCGTGGCTCATTTGAATTCCAGGGACAGAAATGTTCTGCGGCATCTCGGGCATATGTGCCACGCAGTATCTGGAATGCAATCAAGGATGAATTACTTGCTGAAGTTGATGGCATTAAGCAAGGTCACGCATCTGACTTCAGTAACTTTATGACTGCAGTAATCGATGAAAAGGCTTTCAAGCGCGTAAGTGGTGCCATTGATCGTGCGCATGCCAATAAGTCAATCGAAGTTGCTGCTGGTGGAACTTATGACGGCAGCGAAGGTTGGTTCATTCGCCCAACTGTCCTAGTTGGTAATGATCCAACTGCCGAATTCTTTACTGATGAATACTTTGGACCAGTACTCGCGGTCTACGTCTACGAGGACAACAACTGGCGCGATGCCCTGAGTCAAATGGAAGGTATTGCGAAGTACGCGCTAACTGGCGCCATCATTGCCCAAGATCGTGATGCAATCAATGAGATGTCTCATGCGCTTCGCTTCGCAGCTGGCAACTTCTACATCAACGACAAGCCAACTGGCGCAGTTGTCGGACAACAACCATTTGGTGGTGCGCGAGCATCTGGCACAAACGATAAAGCAGGCGCAGCGCTTAACTTGCAGCGCTGGACCAGCGATCGCAGTATCAAAGAAACTATGGTTCCGGCCCAGCATTATCAATACCCATTCATGGATTAGTTGTGACTTCCAAGGATGCAGGCAAACTCAAATCATTTTGGGAAAGCGTTAAGTCCTGGTCTCGCGCGTTCGCAGATATGCTTCGTGGTGCGGAGCCACCGTTCTAATGGCTGCGATCCTGATTACTGATGGCAACTGCGCATTTTGTCAGCGCACTGCAACGAAACTTGCCCACATTGCTCCAGAGGGTTGGGTTAACGTTCCTAGTACTGAGTTGGTTGACAACTACGGCTTAACTCAAGAACAACTTGCGCACTCGGTTTGGTTGATTGAACAACCAGAATCAGATCCCGTTTGGCATAGCGGCGCTAAAGCAGTTGGAAAAGTCTTAAGGATCCGTGGTGGACTCTGGGGCGCAATCGGTTGGCTTACTTTTATCCCACCAGCATCTTGGATTGCCGCTGGAATGTACCGCTTAGTTGCAAACAATCGAAAATTCTTTAGCCGGTTTGTTTAGCTAATAAAAGTGGCTTCAGGCTTTAGTTCGATATCGAACTTGGCCTTAACGCCTTGCACAATGTGAACAGCAAGTTCTGAAATATCGGCACTCTTCGCAGATCCGCGATTTGTAATTGCCAAAGTGTGCTTACTTGATAACGCTGCTCGGCCGTTTAAAGTAAATCCTTTATTGAAACCAGCCTGTTCAATTAACCAGGCAGCACTTACCTTCACTAAGCCATCAGCCTCAGGCCAGTTCGGTGCATTCTCTGGTGCCACCACAACTCTTGGATTCATAAAGAATGATCCAACGCTCCAAGTGTCATGATCTGTTGAATCAAGAACCATGCCTTTTCCGGAACGCAGTTCTAGCACTGCACTCTGTAGCTTTGAGGTACTTACCCGATCCCCAATTTCAACATTTAGTTTTGCAGCAAGTTCGTTGTAAGCAATTGGCGCAGACATAGTTCCTAGGGGCAACTGAAAAGTGACACTCAAGATCACCCAGGTATCAGGCGCAGATTTGAAAATCGATGTGCGATATCCAAACTCACAATCAGCCGCAAAAATTGTGTCTACGGATTTAGTTTTTTTATTCCAAGCACGAACCTGGGCAATGGTGTCACTAACACTTTGTCCGTAAGCCCCAACGTTTTGAATTGGAGTCGCGCCAACAGTTCCTGGGATTCCAGCTAATCCCTCGATACCTGTCCAACCATTAGTCACGGCACTGGTTACAAAATCATTCCAGTCGTGGCCGGCTGCAACAGTTACCCAAGCCCCGGCACATGCAGATTCATCATTTTCAAACCCAATTGATTCAATCTTTATGACATCGCCATTGAAATCATCGCTGACAATCACGTTGCTGCCGCCGCCAAGAACTAATGCGTTGGGGTTCGCAGACACTGCATCAATGATTTCCGACTCTGAGGTCACAACGACTAATGAGTTTGGTGTGCCACCCACACGCAAGGTAGTCAGTTCCGCAAGACTGCGCATCATGTTCCTATTGTGCTAGTCGCACAGTAGCTTTAGCTAAACCTAGGACCTTTACGTCACCAAAGACTGCGCCAAGTTCAACTTGAACGGTTCCATCGTCATTAATTTGAGCAACTTTTCCAGTGAAGTTAACAATGGAACCCTCAGCGGTATCGGGCACAACAACCGGACGCGTCATTCGAACTGAATAGTCCATCACTGCTGTTGGATCCCCAACCCAATTCGTCACAACTTGAATTGCACGACCCATGGTCAGCATGCCGTGGGCAATTACATCAGGTAGGCCCACAGACTTCGCAAATGCTTCGTCCTGATGAATTGGATTTAGGTCACCAGATGCATGCGCATAAGCAACCAGGTCTGCTCGAGTGAAAGTTAAAGCCAAGGCAGGTAGCTCCATGCCAACTGAAAGGTCTGAGATTTTTAGTGTCATGCCTCTGGTCCTCGCACAACTATCTTTGACCAACCCGTAACAACCAGCTCGCTACCAGAGAAAACATCTGTTTTGAAAGTTGCAATCTCATTTGTGCCTAGCGGTTTGATTTCTTCGACTGAGGCACTAACAGTTAACTCGTCACCAACGCGAATCGGGCGAAGGTATTCAAACTTTTGATCACTGTGTACTAGGCGCGAGTAATCAAGCTGTAAGGCTGGGTCATGGAACGCGGTATCCATGGCATTCATCGTGACCACAATCGAAAATGTTGGTGGCGCAACAGTGCCGTCTGCGTATGCAGGGTTCGTGTCACCCAATGCCTTAACGAATGCGGAAATCTTTTCTGCGGTCACCAAGTAAGGCTGTGAAGGTGGATAGACATGACCGATCATGTCGTGGTTCATTCCCATGGGATTCCCCTAAACAATTGACAAACGTTAACTAATTAACGAGTTTCCTTGTGAAGGGTGTGCTTGTTGCATCTTGGGCAATGCTTCTTGATCTCAAGGCGGTCCGGATCGTTACGGCGATTCTTGCGCGAGATGTAGTTGCGTTCTTTGCAGTCTTCGCATGCCAAAGTAATCTTTGGACGAACGTCGTTACGTGCCATGGTCTTGCCTTTCGTTTGAGCAGCTACACGTGGTGTGTAACTGGTCTTGCCTTTAGTACCGAGGGCCGGACTTGAACCGGCGACACAGCGATTATGAGCCGCTTGCTCTACCAAGCTGAGCTACCCCGGCTTAAAACCGTGCGTAAACACGGCCTTCGAGCCCCCTGTCAGAATCGAACTGACGACCTCTTCCTTACCAAGGAAGTGCGCTACCACTGTGCCAAGGGGGCCAGTCTTTTCTTCAAGCTACACATTTCTGCGCCCCGTTAGCGTATCGAATACCTACCGTTACAGGGAAATTGAGCCCAAATGGCATCCCTGGCGATAATCTCGCCCTATCTTGGTGCTCCCAATTTCCGCATGAATACTACGATTATTAAAACTCTAAGAAATCGGGAGAATCACATGGCTTCATCTGCGGAAAACTTGAGCGTCTCGGTCCAGGATCAAGACGATCAATTGGGCATTTTGCAGCGTCGTCGCATTGAGGCGAACATCATCTCCCCGATTTACCAAATCATGAAACGGGAATTAGGTCAGGAGCGAGCATCTGACATTATTCGGGAAGCCATCACCGAAGATGCGCACAAAGCTGGCGCTCGGTTTGCCGCAAGCGAACCTAATGGTGCGAGTCTTTTAACTTTCATTGCCATCCAAGACCTATGGAAGAAAGATGATGCGCTGGTAACTGACGTCATTGAAGAATCTGAAGAGGTTTACACATACGAAGTTAAGCGCTGTGCTTATGCCGAGATGTATCAAGAAATGGGCTTAGCTGAAATTGGCAATCTGCTTTCCTGCACTCGGGATTTTGAATTCATTGTGGGCTACGACCCAACAATCGAAATCACCAGAACTAAAACCATCATGGGTGGCGACTCACATTGCGATTTCCATTACGTGCGTAAAGCTCAGGCATGACACGTCTACAAATCAACTCTGCTCGGCTCTGGAAATCTCTAACTGAAATTTCTGTGTTTGGCGAAACTCCAGCCGGTGGACTACATCGCCTGGCTGCATCCAAAGAAGATGGTCAGGCTCGCGACTACGTAGTAGCTGCAGCACGTGAACTTGGTTGCGCTATCCGAATTGATTCTCTTGGTAATACATTCATGCGTCGAGGTGGCGCTGATTCAAATGCAAAAGCAATTCTGGTTGGATCTCACTTAGATTCCCAACCGCTTGGTGGAAAGTATGACGGCATCTATGGCGTTATGGCCGGCTTGGAATTACTGCGCGTACTGAACGATACAAACGCTGAAACTAAGCACGCCATTGAAGTTGCCGTTTGGACCAACGAAGAAGGTGCGCGATTTGCCCCAGCAATGATGGGTGCTGCTTACTTCGCTGGGAAATTCACTGCCGAAGAATTATTAATTCGAAAAGATGTTGACGGAATTGAACTTGGCAAGTCACTAACCGATATAGGTTATGCCGGAACTGACACAATTTCCCCAAGTGAACATAAGGCCTACTTAGAAATTCACATTGAGCAAGGTCCAATTCTGCAGGATGAAAATCTTCAAATTGGTGTGGTTACTTTGGTGCAGGGTATGCGTTGGTTCCGGGTTGGAATCACTGGCCAGTCAGGTCACACCGGAACTTACCCTATGGAGACTCGTCGGGATGCCCTGGTTGCAGCCTCACATTTGATCAAGGCCGTGCAACAAATCGGTTTGGATCAACCTTTGACTGGCAGGGCAACTGTGGGACACATTGTTGTCACACCTAACTCTCCAAATGTGATTCCTGGTCATGTTGAACTGATGGTTGAGTTCCGCAATCCTGAAGTCTCAGTGCTGGATGTCATGACCGATGCACTTAATAGCGCCCTAAAAGAGACCGCAGATAAATATGGCGTCGAGATAGCCAGCAAGCAGGAACTTGACTCAGGAACAATCAACTTCACTCCAGATCTCATTGACATCGTTGAGCAAGCGGCGTTGGCCTGTGGCATGAGCTCTAAGCGCATGATCTCCGGTGCTGGGCATGATGCCTGCCAGCTTTCAGCAGTTATGCCAACCACAATGATTTTCATCCCATGTGACAAGGGAATTAGTCATGCGGAAAATGAGGCAATCACGCAAGAGTGGGCAGCTGATGGCGCCCAAGTTCTTGTCGAGACTGTTCTGGCGCTGGATTCTAATTAGGTTTGAAAACAAAGAAAGCGCCAGATCCCGTCGGATCCAGCGCCTTCTAGTGGCAGATAGTGGGTTCGAACCACTGTAGCTTTCGCGACGGATTTACAGTCCGCTCCCATTGGCCGCTCGGGCAATCTGCCGTGTCGCCCGAAGGCAACTTAGTAAGGATAGCGACTGAATGGCGTTAATTGCCAATCGGCTATTGGCTAAAAGGAGTCCATAATGTGTCGATTACCGCGATCAAAGGTTAAGTAGTTCCATGTCCAGTCAGCCATAGTGCCGATCTTGTTTCGGCCACCAAGTATGTAAAACAAGTGCAGCCAAAGCCACGCTAGCCAAGCAATGGGTCCAGCAATTCGAATGCCTCTAACTTCAACTATTGCCTTGTGGCGACCAATTGTTGCCATCGAGCCTTTGTCTTTGTATTTAAAGTTTTGCAGTGGGCCAGAATTCGATAATGACTCAATCTGCTTTGCTAAGAATCTTCCTTGTTGCATTGCAACTGGAGCAACCATAGGCAATGGGTTGCCATTAGCTGCTACAGCACCAGCGATATCTCCAATCGCCCAGACATTCTCATAACCGGTTACCTGTAATGTGCTCTCGACATCAATTCGACCTCTGGTGATTGGAAGATGTAAAAGATCCATCGCTGGGACACCTTTAACTCCGGCTGCCCAAACGGTTGTGTTTGCTGCAATCGATTTGCCGTCAAGCGTAAGAATTGAATCCGGTAAGACTTCCTTCACTGAAGTATCGGTAAGAACAGTTACGCCCAGTTTTTCTAAATCTTTCTGAGTCCTTTTCGACAATGACTCAGAAAAGGATGGCACAAGTCTTGGTCCGGCTTCGATGATTGAAACTTGAACCCGATTAGCCGCGTCTGCATAATCTGAGCGCAGTGGGCCTCGAACTAGTTCAGCAAACGCGCCAGCCATCTCTACGCCAGTAGGACCACCGCCAACAATTGCAATGTTTAGTTTGTCATGATTACCTTGCCGACACATTTCCTCGTATGAGCGCATAACTTCAGAGCGAATAGTTAGTGCTTCACCAACTGTTTTCATGCCTAATGCATTTTCTTTAACTCCGGGAATCCCAAAGTCGGCAGTTGTAGAACCCATGGCGACTACTAAGTGATCATATTTAATGACATGTCCATCAGTCAGAGTTAACTCACTTGCTGTTGCATTAAGTTTCTCTGGGGTGCCCATGCGAAACTGGACATTGGTTTTGCGCAATGCGCCACGAATTGGATATGCAACATGGTCTGCGGCAAGACCAGCTGTTGATACTTGATACAAAAGTGGCAAAAAAGTTTGGAAGTTATGTCTATCTACCAATATGACTTCGGAATGTTTAGCTAAGGCTCTAGCTGCCGTTAATCCACCGAATCCAGCACCAAGTATTACGACTTTAGGCTTTGCCATGCGGATCTCGATTCTCAAGTGGTTAAACGATAAGACTAGTCCCCAAAACCAGGTCGTGGCACAGTGCTCATTAAAGTCTGGCTGAATCCACCGTCAGCAACTATGTCAGCGCCTGTTATATAGCGGGCTCGATCACTTGCCAAAAACGTCACAATGTCGGCGATGTCATCTGGTTTGGCTACTCGACCAACTGGAACGGCTGCGTCTCGGCGTTGCGCAACATCCCCTACTTGGTAATACGCCTCTGTCATGGGTGTGCGAACCAGTCCTGGACTTACCGTGTTGCTGCGCACACCTTTAGAACCAAGTTCAAATGCGAGTTGCTTGGACATAATCACGACGCCAGCTTTACTTACGCTGTAGGCGCCACTTGAACCTTGCGGGTTAGTACTAGAGATTGATGCGATGTGAATCATTGATCCATTACCCGAAGCGATTAGGTGTGGAGTGAAGGTCCGAGCCAGCAAGAAGTAACCGGTCAAATTTACTTTTAGTAAGTCTTCCCATTCGGTGGTTTTTAGATCAGCAAGTGCGCCTGGTCGAACCAAGCCAGCTGCATTGATCAAAATGTCACAGCTTTTAATGTCAGTTGCAGTTTTTGTTATGGCAGACTCATCAGTCACATCACAGACGTGTCCAGTTGCCTGACCACCGGTTTCCTGAATCTGTGCAACTGTCGAAGCAACCAATTCACTTGCCCGATCCAAGACATTGCAATGCACGCCATTTGCAGCTAATTCCAACGCGATGGCTTTTCCGATACCGCCACCGGCACCGGTAATAACTGCGGTGCGACCGGTTAGGCCTAGCCAATCGCTCATGAAGAAATTGTTTCCTTTTGAACTTCTGCCATGATGCTTAGTGCAGTCTTGGTATGTTCAACCTGATCGAGCCAAATTGGTCGCAAAATATCAATTCGCCACTCTTTCTCTTGCAATTTTTCAAGTGGTCCAGCAATCGCTCGGAAGCCACCAGCTTGCTCATGCAGTCGAACCATTTCAAGAGCCAACTTTGCCTGAATCGAATAAATCGGTGGCTGCGGACCACGAGCACCGATCATGCCGATTAAGTAAAACTTCTCTAACCCGATTGGAACAATCGCCGCGCCAACTCGTAGCGGAACACCTTCTTGCCTTTCAACATATTTCTCAGGCAAAAATGGCAGTGAGGCATGGAATCCAGTTGCGTACAAAATTGTGTCGTACTCTTTGGCAGAGCCATCGCTGAAATGAACAGTCTTGCCGTCGAATCTTTCAATACCTGGCTTGACCGTGATCCGACCATGGTGAATCCAATACAAAAGCAACTGGTTTACTACAGGCGGACCATCAGCCAGAGTGCGATGGTCAGGTGCTGGCATACCTGGATAGTTCTCGTGAGTGCCAACCGAAAGTCGAATCATTAAGCGGGCAATTAGATCTTGTTCTTCAAATGTGAATTCCTGCATCCAGCCAAGTTCGGCTCGTGGCACCCCAAAGAAAGTTTTTGGTTGAAAGAAATGTCCACGGCGAATCACGATATCAGTTTCAAAATGATTTTGAGCTGCGTCGACTGCAACGTCACAACCTGAGTTTCCTGACCCAATAACTAGAACTCGAGTGCCTTCTATATCTTTAGTGCTGACGTAACTACCTGAGTGGATAGTCTTGCCGGTAAATTCACCTGGAAACTCTGGTCGCTTTTGATCCCAGAGGTGACCATTGGCTACAAATACTCCGTCATAAGTATTTGTTTTGCCATCACTGGTACTTACGCTCCAACCAGCCGACCCAGTTGGGCCATCTGTTGGGATCGGTTCAACCTGATCAACTGAAACTCCAAAAGTCACATATTTCTTAAGTTCAAATTCCTGCGCAAAATCTTCGAAGTACTTCAGCATCAATTTGCGGCTTGGGAAGATTGGCCAATCTTCTGGCATTGGATGGCCGTCATAACCCGTTACTTTGCTGGAGGTAATCAAATGCAACGCTTCATAATCGGTGTTCCAGTGCCCGCCCACAGCCTGAGTTCGTTCATAGCAATCGAACTCAAGGCCGGCGTCAATCAAAGTTTTCATGGCAGCCAAGCCCGCTGGGCCAGCGCCAATCACACAGTACTTACTCATAGTGAAATCTCACTTTCCACTTTGATCTCAATGATTCCAATCTTTGCACTGTTAGTAATTATTTGCATCATCGCATCACATCCGCACCTGAAATCACAATAGTTTCGCCGTCGACAAAGCCCGCCTTTGTTGGGTCTGAAAGCAACCAAACCCATTCAGCGATTTCAGAAGGCTGGGCTACGCGTCCGATAGGAATCGATTTCGCAGCTTCTTCCATTCGACCTGTTGCTGCATTACCTGGAGTTGCCACCCAACCAGGTGCAATGCCATTTACTCGGATACCTTTTGGTGCAAGTTCCAAGGCGAGTGACTTTGTAATCATAATGACAGCTGACTTAGACGCCCCATAAAGAAGTTGTCCACGGGAGACCGTAAAACCATCTACGGATGCAAAGTTCACAACTGCTGAACCTGCTTTCATGTAGCGAACACAGGCGGCAGTCACATTCAATACGCCAAGAACATTCACATCAAAAATGAATCTGAAATCTGATTCGGTAAAAGTTTCAAGAGTGGTTGGTGGAAAAACGCCCGCAATGTTTGCCACTGAATCAATCTGACCTCCAGCGTTAGCAACAGCTGGTGCTAGGGCCCCCTCTAAAGTCTCTCGATTTCGCACGTCGGCTTTAACCCAAATCAAGTTAGCTGAATCAAGGCCAGGGTTTTCAGATATGTCTACTGCGATGACAGTCCAGCCGCGATCAAGATACAGATCTGCAGTAGCCCGACCCATTCCGCTGCCTGCGCCGGTGATTACTGCCACGCCCATTAGAACTCCAAATCTAAATTTGCCTACAATCACGAAGATTACGGCAAGTGAACTTGGGGTTCATGGGTTTTCCAAAATACCCACTAAGTCCAAACTTTGTGTGACGGACCTGTTTCCATGTGGGCAATTGACACGAAGTAAAGTGGGGTGAAATATCCAGTTTTAGTGAGGTAACCAAATGGCTGATTCCAGTATGGACATTGTGAGCAAAGTTGATCGACAGGAAGCCGACAATGCACTCGGCCAAGCTGCCAAAGAGCTAGCTACCCGGTTTGACTTCAAGGGCACTGAGACATCGATTGAATGGAAAGGTGAGCTTGGAGTCGAGATCACTTCCAGTACCGAAGACCGAGCCAAAGCGGCCCTCGAAGTATTTCGGGAAAAGTTAATTAAGCGTGGAGTTAGCCTGAAGTCTTTTACTGCCGGTGATCCAAGAATTTCAGGTAAAGATTACAAAATTAATGGTGATTTCAAAGCTGGAATCAGCCAAGAGCAGGCAAAGAAACTTGGCAAGATTATTCGCGATGAAGGCCCAAAGAATGTCAAGACCCAGGTTCAGGGTGAAGAACTTCGTGTGACTGGAAAAAGTCGTGATGATCTTCAGCAGGTTCAACAACTGCTTAGTGAATCTGATCTAGATTTCGCAGTTCAATACACGAACTATCGCTAACTATTTTTTACGTCGACCACTTGGCGGTTCGTCTTTTTGTGGCGCTGGTGAACCATCACTTCGCCTAGCACTTGGTAGTGAAGCGGCAAGTACCTCAATTCCATAAATTAGTTCGCCTTTAGACTGACCAGCTGGCATAGGTGAATCTGACCAGAACAAGGCATCGAATGGGCAAACGTCAAT
>Ga0315905_10006377_pt1 | contig 11997 bp, 16 predicted proteins | sample LakEriMetagenome_5_FD_203522 | JGI IMG/M metagenome (GOLD analysis project Ga0315905, IMG submission 203522) | Freshwater fungal communities from buoy surface, Lake Erie, Ohio, United States - Buoy 4 MA121 | ecosystem: Environmental > Aquatic > Freshwater > Lake | place: USA: Lake Erie, Ohio...
CTCTCTCTCGATACCCCCGGGAATGGCCTCATGTAGAAATACAAGAAGAGTGACTGTAGAGGGATCTAAACGTGCTCTCTTAGCTGTGACTACCTGGCCAGCCACAGAAAACAATCGTTCTACTGAAGCGCTAGTGGCGGGCATGGCAAGATATCTCCGTGCTAATCGAGACAAGTATGGAAAACGCACGGCGTGCAGCTTCCACCACTTCAGGATATTCGCCTTTACGTCAAACTTGCCCTCGTTGAACTGGTGGCCTGCTATTGTCCTGTACGTGTCCACTTCCTGATCACAATCCACGGTATAATGGTGGCGTGCGACCGCCACCTGGCCTGCGAGGTGCGTGCCGGAGTCCTGCTGTCCCTCCGAGCTCAACCCTGCTGCATCGTCCGTGGACCCCCCTCCTGGCACCCCACCGAGCGCCTGATCACCGCGCTGCTGCCCAGCACGAGCAGCGTCGCCAAGAGCGAGCACGATCGCAGTGATGGCACTGGCAGACGCCGGCCGCGCAGGGGCCGCATCGGGGGCGTCGGCGTCGCCCTCCCCGCGGCCCGCCAATGCGCCGTCCTCCCCATCCTCGACCTCCATCGTGCTTTGGTGCCTCTTCAAGTGGGGAAAAAAGAAGAAAAAAAATAAAAAATCCACGAACTCCAACTTCGGTTTTCATATCGGTTATTCGGTATGTCAGCCGAAGCGAACTTCGGGGGGCGCACTGGCCGATATCACGTGACCACGAGCTACCGAGGTCTAACCCTAGAATACCGAACGTTTAGCTGAAAGGGAAACACTTTTGCACCGTTTAGGCTCCAAATTAAATCGCACAGTTTTCAATTCTTGTAAACTCATTATCCGTAGCGCAAACACGTGACTTTTGCGAAACACCAAACAAGTAATTCAAGACTTTTTCCGAAACACCAAACAAGTAATTCAATTCTTTTTGGAAACACCAAACAAGTAATTCAAGACTACCTATTCCCTTCTGCAAAAATGACCTACTACTGATTAACACGATTACGTATTTCCTTTGAGAAGTCCCCCCCCATCCCCCACCACACCCACTTGCCTGCATTGTAACACCTTGCCTGCATTGTAGGAGTGAGAGAAGGGGTGATTGCTCCGTTCTGGACATTCGTAACTGATGACTGCTTCAAGTCAGTCTGGAAAATGAAATGGGTCATTAGCATTACCCTGCCTCAATCCAAGTCAATCATCTCCACCACGAGTGAACAGTATTCAGCACCTTTGTGTTTGGAGCTGAACACAAAAGTGGACATTAAGGGTGAGAAGGGGAAACCCTGATTGAGAACCCGCTCACTTCGATGACATTGGTTTTCGCCTCCGTCAAATGTCCCGGGTCCGAAGTACGAGTGACGGCAGAGGCCCCGTAACTCACAAGGGTTCCGGAAAGGGAGGAGCAGGGGAAACCTGGCAAGGACACCCGACGTGGCCGTTGTCATCTCCTTGAAACTGGTTTTTGGCCCCTGTGGATGACACAGTTACCGCGCAATTACGCAGCACAAGCACAAGCACTTTGGCACCCTGGCAGAGACAATGTGTGACAATTTGGTCTGTCTGTCTGGCGTATGCGCACCTGGCTGTCTCGCGCATACGCACCTGGTGGTGTCAGCTCAAAAAAAGACTGCATCCTCACTGAATCTGACCGCCTGCCAGACGTCCTTGAGATGCTGTTCGCTGATGGACGCCTGCTCGCACGCTGCGACTGGCATCAGTGCTGGCGCAGCAGGTGTCTTGCCTGCTGAGAGGGCTCCCGCGTCCTGTCCCGTGGGAGCAGTGGGTGTATCAAGCCCTGCAGACGACATCTGGACAGGACACAACAGACCCCAGCTCCGTGCCGCTGCGCCGGGCTGACTGGCCCTCCTGCTGTTCCACATGTCCCGCACAATTACGCGTGGAAGCACTATGCGCATGGACTGCCACTGTCAGGTGGGGTACTTTCGAGACCCCCCCTCTGACGAGACCTCCTTCAACTGCTCGATGTGCCTGCCTGTCGACTTCTGTTTCAATAACTCAGCGTACAACTGCAGCGACGAGCTGATGCACTCTGAAGCAGGTTCGGGCTTTGCTGACAACTGCACGTGTGTTAGTGGTTTTTATAACAATGGCTCTCGCTGTGAAAATTGTCCTGCTGGATATTTTTGTGAGAATGGCTTGCTCCTGGCTTGTCCAGAAAACGAGTGGACAGCTGGTCAAGAACGAGTAGATACTTGTCTTTGCAAACCAGGGTTTTTCCGGTCAGTGCGCAATGTTTCGACTTCAGATGGTACTTCAGATGATACTTCGGACAATACTTCAAATGATGGTGGTTCGTGTGTACCGTGCACTGACAACTATTTTTGTGACGGAACAGACGATGCGCAACATGCCTGTCCAGAATATGCTGTCTCACATTCTGCGACTGGTATTCAAGATTGTCTGTGTGACATAAGTTTTGAAGCTGTTTTTAGTAGCAACATGTCGGAGCCACACTCTTGTCAAAAATGTATCAACTTGGAAACATTCAAGAGTACTATTGGAAATAGTGCTTGCACACCATGCACTTTGTGTCTACCACAAACTCACTCTACCTGGACTCAAATTGTGTGTACGCCTGCTGCAAACTCTCTCTGCGACACGTGTAGTGTATGTCACAAGCCAGTCTTGCGCAAAACCCCAACTCAGAGCAAAAGTCAAGATTACAATATGCTACTCACAAGTGCCAGCAGTTCTTCGACACAATGTGTGGCAACTGCACAGTGTGTAACGTAAGCTAGTGGCAGGTGGAAGCTTGCGCAGAAACTCAGGACACAAAATGTTCTCCCATCAATTTCCACCGCACATGTCCAATTGGATTTTATGCAGGAGGCCACACACCCGTGACAGACAGCTTATGCTTGCCATGTGCTGTGCGCAATATGCCGTACCAAGGGATGTGGATTCATGAATTTACGTCAGCCTTGCCCGGCTCTCCTTCGTCGTCGTCGTCGTCGTCTCCGTCCTCGTCGTCGTCGGAGATGACGATTTGCTCATGGGCGGGGGCCTTTTTGCTTGCCTGCGCGGGAGCAGGCGCATCGCCCTCCTTGTCCTCGACCTTGGATCGCTTGCTCTCGGGTTCCACAGTACCCTCGCCTTCCGCCCCCGTCGCCCCCGTGTCCTGTTCCGTCTCCTCCAGCGCGCGCTTCTCTCCAGCCTGTGCCCTGGAGGGCGTGGGGGCGGGCATCGCCGCACCTGGTCCCGGGATTTTGAGCTCCCCTTCTGACATCTGCAAAAACAATTCAGTGCACAGATGCATGCTGTTGGAAACCTCTGAGGCTCCGACAGGGGTAATTAGGTGTGAGACCACCCTGAGAAGTCTTTTGACCTGCTTGTCTGGAATCGCTGACATTTGGTTAATGTGAAACTTCTTATATACCACTGTAAAACATTTTGTCCCGCACTTCCTTGTTTGAAACTTGAAGTTATAAAATTCTTTAAAAAACTTCAGGAGCACCAAAAGGAGTATTTGCCGACTATAATATATGGCTGTATCAGAGCAAGACAATTGTAAGAATTATTTTGCAACGAGCATGGCCAACGCTGTGCGAGGCGTAGCACTTGCTGTGTGGGGAACGCAGCCTCGAGACAGAATGCTTATAGCAGAAATGAGCGTGACATCGAGTATAACAGAGCTCATGCACGCTGAAAACACGACCAAAAAAGAATTGGCAATAATTGTCGAGCGTGTTCGAGAGTTGCCAGCGATCAAAAATAAAGCAGCTCTCAAGGACTTGCTGCTCAAAAGTAGAATGCTGAGGAGCACATTGACAACGATGGGGAAGAAGCAGATGGGAATGGAAAATCAACTGGAAACATTGCGACAAAGTTAAATGAATCAAAATATGTTAGTGTCAATGAATCATACCAGTGAAGCCCTACAGACATTGGGTTTGAAGGTTTCAGATGCTGACAATATTATGCTTGACCTGGAAGAATCAGCATCCGATGTGACCAACCTGCAAAACACTTTAAGTACAAGCTCTTTTGACAATGATTTTACAGAAATGGACTTGCATGAGGAGTTAGCACTGCTTCTAGGAGATGACGATGCGGAATCAATTGGTCGACATACGGTAAAGACAGCTGTAAAGCAAGCTGCAGAAAGTGTGCAACTGGAGCTGACACCGGGATCTGCAGTAGGATCATCAGAGACATTGGTACCCCAAACAACAACAGTTCAAGCACGAGCAGAGATTGCAAGTACTGAAGATCAGGCTTTGAAAGCAGAGAATGTGGTGGAGGAGAATGCATAACTGTCCTCCAGAATCATTACATAATTTATGAACCATTTATAAGTGACTCATAGTATGCACGAGTTGGTGTATGTTCTCACAGTGGAGGCTTTTTTTTTCGGACTTTTGGGCGTGGTGCTGATTGCGCAGACTATTGATGTATTTAATTTGGAAGCGAATACATACAATACAGTGTGTCCTGTTTTGTCTGCATCTCTTTTCTTTATATTAGCATATGTCCTGTTTTTGCTTGTTACATGCTGTGCAATTTCGGTTGGCAAGTTTGGGGTATTGGCACATGGTATGATGCACGCCTGCGCGCAATCAGCAGGCCGTTTGGTGTATGTTGTTGTGCTCAGTGTGTGCTATGTTACAATCCTGCTGCTCAACTATGATTCAAACTATGTCTTACTGAACTATGACCTGTCAATCACCAACAAAACAACCACAAACAAAACAACCACAAACAAAAAACACTCAGTTCAATGCTTACTTGCACAGTTGTGTGGCACAAGTTGTAGTGGTTCTGTACTATGGTCGTACAGTGCGTATTTGTCTCTCATGCTTCCAGTCATGGCGTTTATCGCTACTTTACAGGTTACCGCTGCAGGAATGTGCAAAAACAGCAAAAAATCTTCTCATGCAAGACTTTTGTGTGTTAAATGATAGTTCGCACCGAAAATGATGCGACGGGCTGACGCCCGGGCAGGAGAAATGTCGGTGTTTCCGAGAAATGTCAGTGTTCCCAAGAAGTTGTGATTTGTTGAAGATACTTTTTAAAATGGATAGGTTGGTGTCTGCGTCAAATTGGAACACCCTGAAATCTGGCACAAGTCCTGAACCCCTCAGTACTAACTCGGACAGGGGGAAGGGCAATGACCCGCCAGTGGAGGAAAGAGAAGCAGTCGGATCTAGCTAAACCTGGTTTTAGTTTTGACCAGTGAGCAAACTCAACCCCTGATTTTTCATACACTTTGCCTAGGAGGAGTGCTCCTGTCTGGGGTTCGCACGTCTTTTTTAGTTTGAAACCCCAGATTACTCGGGGGCACATTTATATACGCCAGTACACCATCAATGGACAAACAGTGTCCTCTGATCGATCTCTGTGATTGCTCATCATCAATGGACGAACAGTGTCCTCTGTGAAAATCTAAACTTTGTTTCTGTAAGAACAATCATAGTATAGTAAAAGGATGATGATGATATCTGATTGCGGTCGCAGCGTGCCCACTCCACGCATTTTCACACTCAATGACGCTTGGGAAGTTTATTTCCGTGACAGAGGGTGGCCAGAGAGAGAGTGTTGTTTATTGGTACTCAATTTAGTATCCTCTACACTGCCACGTATTCGCCAGCCGGGGCCGCGTCTCCGTGTGGCGACTTCTGCTCACACACCCGCTGACACCCTCATTTACAGGGCTCTTTCCAGACCACGAACACAAAAAGAAACCTTGACTGCGACATTTTTACTGCACGTCAGCAAGTCGTCGGATGCAGCAAAGACAAAATCGGTGAGGACTAGAGGACACTGCATAAAAGAGACCAACAAAAGAACAAAACCCCAGACAACAACTGGCCAATCCAAATACACTTAGCATATGAAACTCACAGTCGTTTATTGGCAATTCTGGTTTCCAGAATCGGTTTTACTTACAGTTTACAGTACAGTACAGGTACGGAACTCGGCTTGGTGACCTTCAAGAGAGTTAGTTTCTTTTGTTTTCCAATTAAACACTCAACATGTTGAGCAGACTCATCCACACTGGCCTCGGCTCGTCGTCTCTCATAGCACATGTCCTCCACTCTCCTCCCACCCCCACACGCGAACAGCTTGGGTCAAAGGTTGTTTATTACAGAACGTAAAGGGAACATTCATTGGAATGTCCCGAGTCTCGCAGAGGCATCATAAACGGCGCTGAAACAGCTACCAACGTGCCATGGGACCCAAGGAAAAACCCAAGAACCATACGCCCAGTATCGAACAACCACACAGAGAGACGGAGATCCAAGTGTGATGAACCCAAATACCCAGCTAGTCAGAATACCGTAGACCCAAAATTCCGAACCCCCAAGCAGAGAAGCCAAAAGATCAGAACACCCAGAGAACGGACTCCACCCAAAGTACAGAACCCCCAATAACACCCATGACATGCTTCATCAAAAAAACCCTCGTACCCTTCCTCAACATTGTCTAACCGAAAAATTTTACAGTACAAGACTCCATCTACGCTCCGATTGAGCATGTCATCTTTGTCAGTCTCAAAAAAACTTCGGAACTCACGGAACACATGCCGAACCAGTGCTTTGCTAGTTTTATCTCTGTCTTCTTTGCTTCACATATGTGCCTTGAGTGTCTCCTGAAAGTTTTCGTTGTGGAACTCCTTACTGTTTCTTATAAATGTGCTTAATTTGAATTTTTCATATTCCGTGACTGCTTTCAGCAAAAGCTCATTGTGCGGCATAGGGCCTTTATATTCGGAACACAGTCTGCAGGCGTGATAATTTTTCATGTCCTCCATCCTGCTCTCATTAAACTTTTTACTCACAATTGTTAGTATATCATCTGGCAGAGACGCGAGCCAATTGCGGGGCATGACGATCAGTCTCTTTTATAAACTCGTCGCCAAAATGGACAATTGGTACGCAGCACTGACTTTTGACTCGGACTGTCAACTCGTTTAATTGCGTTGCACTGCAAGCAGCTCGCGCAGCATCACCTCCGCTTTATCATGGTGTTCCCCACCCAATGGACTCCGATTCTGATGGTTGCTCGGGACCTATCACATACTCTGGCGGTTGGTCATCGCTGTCGTCGACGTCGAAAGTTCCAACCACACTCTCGAGGCTCATGTCACGGTCTCCTTTTTCAGATTCAAGTGAATAAATCCTGCTTAGAAGGACATTCATGAAATGATTCCAATTGTGAAACACCGCCTGGTCAATCCTTTCGTCCATCCCCTCTTTTATAAGCAAACTAAATCTTCCTTCACAGAACCGTGCCAAGATTCTATTGTGGTAAACTCTCTTCAGATCTATGTTAAATTCTGGCAGTCTTTCGCTCCACTCGTGGAAGGCTTTTACAACAACATCAGACCACACTGGTGGGTCTTTCCACACTTGCAAGCATGTTGGGTACACCCACTTGAGACACATAGCTTCGATTTTGTCGCTCAAAGATTTCATGTCAAAGTTTAAATACAGCGCGCATGCAATCTCTTCGCTGCTCTGCTTCTCCATTTTTTTTTGCAACGATTCCCTGGTGATTGTCGATATTCAGTGTCTCAAATCATTTATCCTGCGGCGAATCGACATGGTGTACTGGGGGTCGGACTCATTTGTGTCTTCACAACATTCCATGAAACGCTTTTCTTTCTCGTCACCAACCAAGTCCATCTTCTCGGCAAAGACGTACTTGCCATTCGCCTCGTGACCATCGAAATCTCGGAACTCTTCACGCAGAAAGAAGTACCAAAGCTTTGTGTCCTTCTTACCGAGGTGGAGAAGCTCTTTGCGTTGCTGCTCTGCCACTGCAGGCGTGACACCAACATCATTCTGTGGGAGCCAAAAAAGGTAGTGCTGGTGTGGCATGCTTGTTGGACAGACAATTCCAGACGGCGCAGAGGCTTTATGCAAATTTGCTCGGATTTGGATTTGCTCGGGTTTAGACACTCGCGAACCTCAATGTGGCCTACAAAAAAATCGGGAAATTCCGAGCGGTTTGTGCCGAAGTTCCGCAGTTCGTGGTGGCAATTTCCATAAAGGGCTGGCAACTTTCACAGACAGTCCTTACACGGAAGGTATGGCACGCGCGCACGCTCTCTTGCACGCGGGATCTCTGAAAGGTTTGTGCGTGCAGGCTCGCTCCATGCTCTCCGCTTCAGCTTTCGCTCTGGCCAGAGAGAGCTTCGGGTCGCGCATCTCCGAGACGCCTTCGCCTGTCGGGCTTGACGCTGCTCCTGCTTCAAGCCCTGCCGGCGACACCGAGTCGGCGGCTGCGCCTGCTGCAAGCCCCACCGCCGGCACCGAGTCGGCCGCTGGGCGTGCTTCAAGCCCCGCCGGCGGCACCGAGTCGGCGGCTGGGCGTGCTTCAAGCGGCACCGAGTCGGCGGCTGGGCGTGCTTCAATCCCAGCGGCGCCCTGGGACGAGGCAAGCGTGCCGCGGCAGGCGTCGACGGTTGCGAAGGCGCCCGCTGCGGAGGCGCCCGCCGCGGAGGCGCCCGCCGCAGAATTGCTGTCGGCGGAACGCGCGTAGCGGAAGCTGTCGTGGTCGGGGGCCAGGCGCGCGCACGCGTGCGCGAGCGCGCCGCCGTGCAGGACGTCGTCGAGGCACGCCCACGCGTCGGCCCCGAGCGCCACGCCGCCCGCCCGCCGCGCGCCCGCGCTCTCGAGGGGTGCACCACGGCCCGGCGCAGTTGCGAGAACTTGTCGTCGCCGGCGCGCAGCGGCGCGCGCGCGAGGTCGGCCCACTCCGCCGCCGGAAAGAGCGCGTACAGCACGCTCGCTTCGTCCCATCGCGCCGCTCGCGGCCAGCGGCGGCCCCACAGCGTTGCTGAGCTCAAGCAGCTTGCGCCCGCCCTCTGCGAGGAGCAGCTCGACTGTGCTGGTGTGCCCTTGCACGGCGTTCGCTCACAGGCACGTGCGGCCGTTGTGGGTGGCGCTCAGCAGCAGCTTTCGCCCGCCGGCGTCGATCAGGGTGCGGACGACCTCGAGATGGCCGTGCTTTGCAGCCAGCCACAGGCAGCCTCGTCCCCACGCATTGCACTTCGAGAGGAGTTGCTCGCCGCCGCACTCCACAAACATCTTGACGACGTCCGTGTGTCCCCGCTGCGCAGCCAAGTGCAGGCAGCTCGCGCCGCTGTGCTTGTACAGCATGAGCAGCTTGCGTCCGCCAGCGCCCAGCAGCAGGGTCACCATCGACACGCGCCCTGTGAGCGCAGCCAGGTGCATGCACGACGAGCCGTCCTCCTCCTGCAGGAGCGCAAGCTCCCGTCCTGCAACGTTCAAGAGCACGAGTGCGATGTCGAGGTCCTTCGCTTGCACGCTGACATGCAGTGACAGCTGCTGCCGACGTGGTTCCTCTCGAACGCCAGCTCTTGTCCGGCTGTTGGAGCGCGAGTACCACCTTATTCCCTGATTGAGAGTCCTGAAACGTTTCGGTATATATACCTCTGCCACACGTCCTCGGTCCGAAACACGAGCGACAGCAGAGGCCCCATAAACTCGCAAGAGTTCTGGATAGGAGCGAGCCAGGGGAGACCTCGGCCATGACCTCCGCCGTGGGCGGCAGTCATCTCCCTGAATCGCATTCTGGGCCCTGTAGATGGTTATGTTACCACGAACTAAACACTCACAAAGTCACAAAGCGTCGGTCACGGTCCGGTAAATCCGTAGGCGTAAAGGATGCGAGCTCTAAACTAGCGAGAGACAGGGTCGGAAAGAGCGTGTGGAGCAAGGGCTAATCATAACCAGCTAGAACGCAAACCCCTGGGACATCTAGGCGTGTGACTAGCTAGCGGACGTGAGGGGATTGCGAGTACATGATCGAGTTGAGATGACCGATGACCTTTACTGAAAAGGCGCATCGTGAAAAGTCACGATAATAAACCAAACTAAACCTGGAAACCACAAACAACTAAGAACCGAAGGTTTTCATTTCAACTGTGAGAGCGCTGTCTTTACCGTCGTGATATAAATGCAACGAGACCGTGCAGACTGAATAACTGGATCCAGTTTTTTCAGTCCGCACAGTCTCGTTGCATTTATAACACGATGGTAAAGACCCCGCTCTCACACCCGCACAGAACTTTATAATAGGTCATGCAGAGCGTAATAAACACACACGCCGCATTAGAGGTCATCTCCAGGTGCACGCGTAGTACAGTGAAATCTGCGACATTAGGCATGTCTTAACCCCTTGCGAGGGAGCCTGTCTCTCGCGTGAATGGGGGCTAGAATTTTAGCAAAGTGCGCGGGAATGTTTGCGCTGCCTTTCCTTGTTCTTTCTCTCTTTCTCTCATGTACACAATATGGTCGAACACTGCAGGAGAGTACTATGAGCAAATCCTGAGTGACTCCCGCATCTCCCCACGTATGTGCGGGGCGCGTACTTTTCATGAATAATACAACCAGCCCTTACAGCATGATGATGCCACGGACACGAGCGCCGTATCAAGGCGAGCGCCGGCCGCGGACACGAGCGCCACATCGAGGCGGGCGTCGGCCGCTGCTTCGGTCGGTCCTCATTCTGGTTGGTAGGTCGACACGAGCGCAGAATCGAGGCTGGCGCCGGCCGCGGACACGAGCGCCGCATCGAGTCGGGCGTCGTCCGTGGCTTGATGAGTAATGGTTTTTATTCGGTCCTTAGATGTCGGTCCTGAATTCGGAACCTTGGGAACAGGGTGTTTCTTTAACCTTACCTGAAACGGGCACGGTCGCTTGACTCGGAGATCTATCTTCGCTCTGAGTATAGCTGAGCTCAGAAAAGGCAATTTTGGTGTTTATTACTTCAGGACCTAGTAAAGAGCAAGCAGTAGTCTGTCTAGTCGTCCTAGCGTGCTGTCCTGCTCATCCGTTAAATTCCGTCTCCCCACTTCCTCCAAAAGTTGACTCTCAGTTTAGGGAGCGGCTTCTCGACGCTAAGGCAGGCAGCGGGCGCACACACTCACACACGCAGGCAGCGCGCACACACACCCTCGCACACGCACATTTTTGTTTCTGAAAGAACACACACGCTCTGTTTTGGTCCTGAAATAACTACTAAAAGCCATCATCAAAGTGCTGAGTTATGCTAGTGGCGCCGAGCGCGTGTAGATGTAAACAAGTCCCCCAATGTCTCCCATCGCTTTGGTCCATGACATTTCGAAGTGATCTTTGCGGGTGAAGGCGAAGCCAGGGATACCCTCCTACACACACAAACACACACATACACACACGCACACACACATACACACATACACACACAAACACACACACATTATACACACACACACACACACACACACGCACACATCATATATATACATCATATATCTATATATATATGATATGATATATATATGTATACCGGCCAGTCCTTAAGCGACGCAACCACCCTGAGGTTAGGACACTGCTGGGCAAGTTTAAGGGCGAGGGTGCGATCAAACTCTAGGACATGCACGAATTGGCGTCAGCAACACATTGGCAACACATTAGCAACACATTGGCAACACATTAGCAACACATTAGCAACACATTAGCAACACATTAGCAACACACCTAGCGACATGCACAAATTGGCGCACCACACCACAGTCGCGTCGCTTAAGTCAGCCTCTATCACGTCCCCCTGCTCCACGCACATCTCTCTCTTTATCATGTCTCCCTGCTCCATCCACATACTACTAGTCTCTTGTGATCCTCTCCCCTCTGCTCCCTCCCCCACGTCCCCCACTCCTCTATGCAACTTCCGTATATCTGCCAACGCCTCCATAGCCAACTGGAAGAGAGAGGGAGAGAGGGAGGGAATGAGGGAGGGGAGGAGATAGGATACACACACACACACACACACACACACATTCACACACACACACACACCAGATGGCGCGAACGGTCGAGTTCGATACCCTTGGAAGACCTACACACACACACACACACACACACACACGCACACACACACACACACACACACACACACACACACACACACACACACACACACACACACACACACACACACACACACACCACAAGGCGG
>Ga0315905_10006378_pt1 | contig 11997 bp, 11 predicted proteins | sample LakEriMetagenome_5_FD_203522 | JGI IMG/M metagenome (GOLD analysis project Ga0315905, IMG submission 203522) | Freshwater fungal communities from buoy surface, Lake Erie, Ohio, United States - Buoy 4 MA121 | ecosystem: Environmental > Aquatic > Freshwater > Lake | place: USA: Lake Erie, Ohio...
ATGCAAAAACAAAAAAGTTTTAGTTTCAATTGAAGGCAGTGGCAACCAAATTGAAGGCATTTGGGAGAATGGAAAACGTATTCTTGCGTCACAGCTAGACAGCTCAAAGACTGAAGACATCACCAGTCAAAAGATTACAATTAAAGAGTATTCATGTACTCAGTATGAAACTATTGCCATGACTTTAGTGAATCGAGGCTCAGATTCTTTTAAAGGTATCTTACGACTGAAGCTAATTGACAAAGATAATGACACCGTATTTCAAAAAGCCATACCGATTTTAATCGATGGGCAGAATGGAAAAACTTTTTACGAACATACAGAAAATGGGTCATGCAAAAACAAAAAAGTTTTAGTTTCAATTGAAGGCAGTGGCAACCAAATTGAAGGCATTTGGGAGAATGGAAAACGTATTCTTGCGTCACAGCTAGATAATTCAAAAGCTGCCGACACCAAAAATCAAGAGATTTTGCGCAGCGAGACTAAAAATGGAAACGCCGATGCCAGCCATGTCAATATTGGCGTCGAGCGTCAAAAATTAGCCGCGGAAAGGCGCAGACTTGAGGAAGAAAAGCGTCAACGCGAACAAGCTAAAGCAAGTTCACGAATAAAATTGCAAATATCTGCAACAAAACCGACAAGTGATGGGGCGTACACGATTTCAATTGAAACTAATGCTGACACAGCATCACTCAAAATAAATGGTGAAGAAATCGGTGGCAGATCAGATGGCAACTACAGTATCAAAAGAGTTGCAAGAGTCGGACAAGACACTAATGTCACAATCACTGCTGTTGATGTCTATGGTAATTCCGAATCTAAGACCATTAAAGTCACAAGACGAGCATTAACTTCTTCCCCACAAATCGCAATCCTGAAACCAGAGACCATCAAAATAGCACCAGCCCGTGACGCTGTCGCTATTATCATAGGCATTCAAAATTACAAGCGTGTACCGAATGCAGAGTTTGCAAATAACGATGCCCGAGAATTTAGTGAGTATGCGATCAGAGCGTTAGGCATCAAGCCAGAAAAAATAAAGACGTTACTTGACGAAGAAGCAGATGAGGTCAATATTGTCAAAGCATTTGAAAATTGGTTACCAATTCAAGTAAATAAGGATAAGACAGATGTTTACGTCTTCTTCTCAGGGCATGGTTTGCCTTCATCCGATGGTAGGTCTTTATACTTTCTGCCGCATGGTGTAGACAAAGAACTGCTCTCACGAACAGCGGTTGATCAAAATGACATCATCTCAGCACTTGCAGCAGCAAAGCCAAAATCTGTGACGATGTTCATTGATGCTTGCTATTCAGGTCAAACACGTGGTGGGGATGTCCTGTTAGCAAATGCAAAGCCAGTAGCGTTGAAGGCAGATAAGAATGCTTACCCACCTAATTTCACCGTAATTACCGCATCTGCTAATGATCAGATTTCGTCATCAAGTCCTGAACTCAAGCACGGCATTTTCAGCTTCTATCTCATGAAAGGCATGGAAGGCGAAGCCGATGCTAATCAAGACGGAAAGATTACTGCCGGAGAAATGCAGGAGTATCTGGCGGACAAGGTGTCACGTCAGGCAATGAGTATGAGTAGGAAACAGGACACGCAATTGGTCGGTGATGCAAACAAAGTGTTGATGGGGAGATGATGAAACGATTACTCATACTACTAGCAGTCCTCTTGGGACTATCTCTCTCATTAAGTGCAGGGGAGTTATTACTTCCTCCAAAAGTAATGCATTGCACAGTTGGAGCAAATGTAGTTACTGCTTCACTCAATAACAAAATGAGACAAATTTCTAATGCGAGTCAAACGAAATTTGTTACTTCCTCTTCTTTGCCTGATAAACACAAATTTTATTTACTTGGATTATTAAGTGTTATTGATTCAAATGACATTAAAACCATTAGCACATTTGAGTTTTCGTACAAATATTATACCGATTGCATGCGAAATTTTGAGTGATACACAACTCTAGAACACAACCTTGAAAATTGAATTATGAATAAAATAAAATGGTCAATTTTTTGTGGGCTTGTAATTTTATCTGCAAACTCATATTCAAAAGAAACTCAATTTAATTGTGAATTCAAGAAAGAAATTAAATTGAAACTATTTACACCATTAGCTGAAGTAGTGTCTCAACCAATTTTTTCTGATAGTTCGATTGCAAATGAATTTGCATTCTTTATTAATTCGAAATCTGGTAGTGCTTCATACATTAATTTCAGTCATAAAATTAAAGAACCAATGCTGATTGTTTCGAAAAGTATTGAAAACATAACTTTGGTTGAAGATACAACTTCGGATAATAGATTTGTCGTGACTTTATTTCTTAACAAAAAAGAGGGTGGGTATATCCCAATTGTTATGAATACTCACGCATGGAATCCAGATTTAGCACCAGATATTTACGCACCTAAAATGTCAATTGGTTCGTGTACTCAATCAAATTAAATTAAATTATAACTTTCAGTATTTGATGTAAGAATTACGATAAATTTTCAACTTCAGTTATGAATTGAACAGTTAATTTATTACCACATCAGAAAATTGGGTAAACATGGAAGACGATTTTATCTATCAGATTCACTTAAAAGAAACGCCTGACGATAGTCTTTATAAGTGGTCTTTGTGCGAAAGAAACTCTGAAGGTGTGCAGGTAGGATCTGATGTTATTCCATTCAACTATAACATTTGTTTTTCCGTTAGAAATTTAAACATACGAACCAATTTCAATAATGATCTATCGGATAGTATTGAAAAGATTAATCCTCATGTCCAAATTAGAGGTGAATTGAAATCTGGGGTTGTAGATAACAATCACATTGTTAATGATGTAGTCGATTATTCAATACTTGGTACTAATCGGAAAATTAACAGTTTTGAGTTCAGTATTCAACAGACAGAATTTGATACTGAAATTGAGCACTGCACTTTGTTTACTCAGATTGCTCACGAATACGAAGTAAGTTTTAGATATAAGCAAGTAACTGACAGTTTAATATTTGAAATTCGTTTGAATAAAAACAGGTTTCAAAAATTACTCAAACTTGTTCAATCTGAAAATATAGACAGAATGCATTTGCTTGTAAGTGGAGTGGAAGGTTTTTACTCTCATTGGTCGCCAAGCATTTTCCCGCATGCAATCAAAGTTTTATCAGATAATGATAAACAGATAATTCATACCTCACAAGAGTGTAAAGTTATTCCCAAAAGAACTAGTGTTGTGCATGAATTTTCGATTTCTTGTAATTCATCACGCATATACTTTAATGAAGAGTCTGTTGACAATGCGATTTGGGATGAAGCAAAAAACGAAGAAGAAAAATGGATATCTCAAAAATCAGAAGAACCGATCGATTCCAATCAAATGCGTATTGATAGTCAAACTGCACCAGCAGAAAATCAATCTAATAATACTAAATCTTTGTTTAATAAACTATTTACATAGTGAGTACGGCATTACAATTATCACTAGCAAGTTTAGTTTATCTAAAAATGTCTGGTCAGGTGAAATAGGATAATGAATCATGTATAAAATATGTTGCAGATTACATAGTCTCAAGTTTATTTCGTTGATTTCCTTTATTTTTTTGCTTTCAGGATGTGGTGAGTGTTATACAAGTCCCCTTCAACTTGCTGCAAAATATGAGGGATGCCAAGACTTGGGAACTTCATTTAGTGGAAGAATCAAACCGAATGGTGCAATGGTTCATACTTATGTATGCAGCACCAAAGACGGAGATATGTTTGCCGATTTTATCGTTTCTAATGAAGGTAAATTGTGTAGAACTTACCAGCACGAATACTAATTCCAAATTAAATTAAGCACCCATCACCGAGTACACAGTTCCCACGCCAATCTGTAACTCACGAGCAATCTGCTTAATACCCATACCTTTCTCACGCAGCAGCTTCACAGCAGACCTCATTCCGTCATTCATCTTTGACGGGCGACCCAGCTTCACACCGTTAGCCTTAGCCCGTTGCTGACCTGCTAGCACACGCTCACGAATCAGATTGCGCTCAAACTCACCGATAGCGCCGAAGACAGAGAAGATCATCCTGCCGCTAGGTGTGCTGGTATCCATCCCTTGCTGCTGAAAGTACAGATCAATCTTGAGTGCTTGCAGTTCGTTGAGTATCTCGACCAAGTTCTGAAGTGATCTGCCGAGACGATCAATGCTCCAGCACATGACCATGTCAAACTTACGTCTTGTAGCGTCTTTGAGGAGTAGATCAAGTGCTGGACGGTCATTGCGACTTTTGGCGCCTGAGATGCCGCTATCGGTGTATTCCTGAACGATTGTGTAACCCAGTCGTTCACAGAGACTGCGGAGTTCAATGAGTTGATTGTCTACCGTCTGTTTGTCAGTAGAGACACGAGCGTAGATAGCGATTCGTTTAGTCATTGGTCTTCTCCAGAGATGCTTTCAGTTGATTGGAAAGCACTACTGCAAAATGACGCTGGAACCACTCTTCGGCATCTCAACACATGTGTTGAAAACATGTGTTGAAAGAATTTTTGACAATTAGCGTAAACCTTTGATTATACAGGGTTTTTTACACTAAAGTGACTACTGGCGGAGAGAGGGGGATTCGAACCCCCGGTAGGCTATGAACCTACACACGCTTTCCAGGCGTGCGACTTAAACCACTCATCCATCTCTCCTGAATTCGTTGCGATTGCGACTGGCAAACGAAGCCCGCGATTATAGCAAACCTTCCTTCATCGCCCCCAATCGGCATAGCAGATCAGACATAAAAAAGCCGCCTCGCCCGAAAGCGAAGCGGCAATCCAGTAATAGGGCCATCGGAATAAGCCCTACGACCTTCCCCCACAAAACTCAGTGCGATGTTCTGCTGGCCATCGCTTAGATGGCTTCTTTCAATTGCTCCAGAATGGCTGGATTCTCCAGCGTGGAGATGTCTTGCGTGATCTCCTCGCCCTTGGCCAGCACGCGCAAGAGTCGACGCATGATCTTGCCCGAACGCGTCTTGGGTAGATTATCCCCAAAGCGTATTTCCTTGGGCTTGGCAATCGGACCGATTTCTTTGCCGACCCAATCGCGCAATTCCTTGGCCATGGCTTTTGCATCTTCGCCGGTTGGACGTGCGCCTTTCAGCACCACAAATGCACAAATAGACTCGCCCGTCGTTGGATCGGGCTTGCCCACCACGGCGGCTTCGGCCACCAGATGATTGGCGACCAGCGCGGATTCAATTTCCATCGTGCCCATGCGATGACCGGAGACGTTCAGCACATCGTCGATGCGACCCGTGATGGTGAAATAAGCCGACTTCTCATCGCGAATAGCACCATCACCGGCGAGATACAGCGTGCCACCCAATTCCATAGGAAAGTAGCTGGTCTTAAAACGCTCCGGATCATTCCAGATCGTGCGAATCATCGAAGGCCAAGGCCGCTTCACCACGAGGATGCCACCATGGCCATTCGGCATGTCCTTACCGGCTTCGTCAACAATCGCGGTCATGATGCCCGGCAGCGGCAGCGTGCACGAACCCGGCACCATCGGTGTGGCACCAGGCAAGGGCGAGATCATGTGACCACCCGTCTCCGTCTGCCAGAAGGTATCGACGATGGGACAGCGATTGTCACCGACGTTTTTGTAGTACCACATCCAAGCTTCAGGATTAATAGGCTCGCCCACTGATCCTAGCAAACGAAGCGATGACAAATCAAAATGCTGAGGATGTACTTTCGCATCCGCATCAGAGGCTTTGATCAGCGAGCGAATCGCGGTCGGTGCCGTGTAGAAGATCGTCGCTTTGTGACGCGCAATCATGTCCCAGAAACGGCCAGCGTTCGGATAGGTCGGCACGCCTTCGAACACGATTTGTGTAGCGCCTACCGCCAGCGGACCATAGGCGATGTAGCTGTGGCCGGTAACCCAGCCAATGTCGGCGGTACACCAGAAGATATCGCTGGGCTTGATATCAAAGGTCCATTTCATGGTGAGCGCAGCCCACAGCAAATAGCCGCCTGAAGAATGCTGGACGCCTTTGGGTTTGCCCGTCGATCCTGATGTGTAGAGAATGAACAGCGGATGCTCTGCGCTCACCCACTCTGGCTCGCACTGCTCGGCCTGTTTGTCCATCAGCTCATGCAGCCACAGATCGCGACCAGCCACCATGGCGATACTGCCTTTGGTGCGCTGGTACACCACGACACTTTTGATCGCTTCACAGCCACCCAGACTCAGGGCTTCATCGACAATTGCCTTGAGTGGCAGCTGCTTGCCGCTGCGTACCTGCTCATCGGCCGTGATAACAGCAACCGCACCGGCATCGATAATGCGTTCCTGCAGAGACTTGGCAGAGAAGCCGCCAAAAACAACCGAGTGCGTCGCACCAATACGTGCGCAAGCCTGCATCGCAGCAACGCCTTCGACTGACATCGGCATGTAGATGATGACGCGATCACCTTTTTTGATGCCCAGTGATTTCAGGCCATTGGCGAGCTTGCAGACTTGCTGATGGAGTTCAAAATACGTGAGTCGAGTGACAGTGCCATCGTCGGCCTCGAAAATAATGGCAACGCGATCGGCATTGCCATTGCTCAGGTTGCGATCGAGGCAGTTGTAGGAAACATTGAGCTGACCATCTTCGAACCACTTGTAAAACGGCGCCTGGGATTCGTCCAGTACGGTGGTGAAGGGCTTGTGCCATTCGAGGTTCTCTCGAGCCAGACGGCCCCAGAAGCCTTCGTAGTCCTTCTCGGCTTCGGCGCACAGGGCGTGATAAGCGTCCATGCCAGAGACAGCTGCATTTTTTACAAAACTCTCGGGCGGTTGAAAAATCCGATGCTCATGCATCAGGGATTCGATTTCGGACATAGGGTCTCCAGCTTGTTCATTATTTTCGGCCAAGATAAGCGGATACGCTTACTCAGGGCTTACATAGTATTTGCGACCGGCGCCTGTCCCACCTGTCCCGTCTGGGCGCCTCAGATACCCGCCAGTCATAGGTGGCCCGCGTGTAAAATGCGCATTAGCATTGTTTCTAAGCAAGATACCCAAAACCTCTGATACCGCCATGACTTCCGAGCAAAAATCTCCGCAAAAAATCTCTACGCTTGCCAATTTCATATTCATGACACGGTGGCTGCAACTGCCGCTGTACATAGGGCTGATTCTGGCGCAGATCGTCTACGTTTACCACTTCTGGGTAGAGCTAGTCGATCTGGTGGGTGCGCTGATGGGTAACGGCACGGCACTCAGCCATATTCTGAGCGCCACCAGCGTGGACGGTGCGGCGCCGCAATCGCGACTAACCGAGACCACGATCATGCTGGTTGTACTCGGACTGATTGACGTGGTGATGATCTCCAATCTGCTGATTATGGTGATCGTGGGTGGCTATGAAACTTTTGTGTCGCGCATGCATCTGGAAAACCATCCTGATCAACCCGAGTGGTTATCGCATGTCAATGCCTCGGTATTAAAAGTAAAACTCGCCACTGCGATTATTGGCATTTCATCGATTCATCTGCTGAAATCATTTATCAATGCCAGCGCACACGAGACCAAGACGCTGGTCGCGCAAACCGTGATCCATCTTGTCTTCCTGCTCTCCGCTCTTGCCATTGCCTATACCGACCGCATTATGTCAGCGACATTGCATGAAGGTCAGAACAAACACTGATAGTCGTATCTCTGACCCCGTATCTCGTATGTTGTATCTTGCATCTTAAATATCGCATCTCTTATCCCGTATTCCGTTTCATTTTTTAAAGTACGAACGTCATGACCATCATCAAGCAAGAAGATCTAATCGAATCCGTTGCCGCGGCCCTGCAGTTCATCAGCTACTACCATCCGGTGGATTACATTCGTCACCTCGCGCGCGCCTATGAACGCGAGCAAAGTCCTGCTGCCAAAGATGCGATCGCACAAATTCTGACTAACTCGCGCATGTGCGCCGAGGGCAAACGCCCCATCTGCCAAGACACCGGCATTGTGAATGTCTTCCTCAAAATCGGCATGGATGTGCGCTTCGAAGGTTTTGCCGGCTCAATTACGGATGCTATCAACGAGGGCGTGCGCCGTGGTTATAACTTTGCTGATAACAAGCTGCGCGCCTCGGTGGTTGATGACCCGCAGTTTGAACGCAAGAACACGAAAGACAACACGCCTGCCGTCGTGCATATGGAACTGGTACCGGGTAACACGGTCGATGTTCAGGTAGCAGCCAAAGGCGGCGGCTCGGAAAACAAATCCAAGTTCGTCATGCTCAACCCATCGGATTCAGTGGTGGACTGGGTACTCAAAACTGTACCCACCATGGGCGCCGGCTGGTGCCCGCCCGGCATGCTGGGCATAGGTATCGGCGGTACAGCAGAGCATGCGATGCTGATGGCCAAGCAATCACTGATGGGTGATATCGACATGAGCGACCTGCTCGCCCATGGCCCGAAAAACAAGTTGGAAGAATTACGTATCGAGCTCTACCAAAAAGTAAATGCACTAGGCATAGGCGCGCAAGGTCTAGGCGGCCTGACCACCGTGCTGGATGTCAAGATCATGATGCATGCAACACACGCGGCATCCAAACCGGTTGCGATGATTCCAAACTGTGCAGCAACCCGCCACGCGCATTTTGTGTTGGATGGTTCGGGTCCGGCTTATATCGAGCCACCGTCACTTTCCGAATGGCCCGAAGTGCACTGGATGCCCGATACACACAAATCAAAACGCATTGATCTCAACATACTCACCGCTGCCGAAGTCGCATCATGGACACCGGGCCAGACCTTGCTCCTGAATGGCAAGATGCTCACCGGCCGCGATGCTGCACACAAGCGAATTCAGGACATGCTCGCCAAAGGCGAAAGTCTGCCGGTCGATTTCAAAAACCGCGTGATCTACTACGTGGGTCCAGTGGATCCTGTTCGCGATGAAGCGGTGGGCCCCGCGGGACCAACCACGGCAACACGCATGGACAAGTTCACCGACATGATGCTCGAGAAAACCGGCCTGATCGCGATGATCGGCAAAGCCGAGCGTGGCCCGATTGCGATTGAATCGATCAAGAACCACAAGTCGGCTTATCTGATGGCCGTGGGTGGTGCTGCCTATCTGGTCTCAAAAGCGATCAAGAGCGCCAAGGTGGTTGGGTTTGCCGATCTGGGCATGGAAGCGATTTACGAATTCGACGTCACCGACATGCCAGTCACTGTGGCCGTCGATTCGAACGGTACGTCGGTGCACAACACCGGCCCCAAAGAATGGCAGGAACGTATTACGGCCACGATAGGCAAGATTCCGGTCAGCGTTGGATAAGGCCCTGCCCTCAGGTCTCATGTCCAACACGGCACCTATCGGTATCTTTGATTCCGGCATAGGCGGCTTGTCGGTACTGCGCCATGTGCGCACGCTACTGCCGAATGAAGAACTGCTCTACTTTGCGGATTCTGGTTTCGCGCCCTATGGTGAAAAACCGGAATCCGTTATTGTCGAGCGTGCGCTGGGAATCGCCGCCTTTCTGCTCAGGTTCAATATCAAGGCAATGGTAGTGGCCTGCAACACCGCAACGGCTGCGGCGATTGCTGCTTTGCGTGAACGTTATCCGGATCTTCAAGTGGTGGGTGTGGAGCCGGGACTCAAGCCGGCTGCAGCGCTGACGCGCTCCGGTGTGGTGGGTGTACTAGCTACCGCAGGCACGCTCGCCAGTGACAAATTTCAGAAACTGCAGCAGCAGATTTCAGCTACCACCGGTGTGACTTTCATCACGCAAGCCTGCAATGGACTGTCGGACCAGATCGAAAAAGGTGAACTGCGATCGCGTGATACTGCCGCACTGGTACAGCGCTATGTGGCGCCATTACTCGCTCAAAAGGCCGACACTTTGGTGCTCGGCTGCACTCATTACCCGTTTGTCGAGCCGCTGATTACCAAGGTCGCAGCATCAGTCGATGGTTCGGTGCAGCTGGTCGATACGGGTGAGCCGGTCGCACGGCAACTCGAGCGTTTGCTGAACCAGCACAGCCTGCTGCGTGCTGATACGCCACCTCAGGGAACGCTGAGTGCCTACACCACCGGCAGCCGGACAGCGCTCGTTACCGCATTTCGGGTGCTGCTGGATCTCAATCCGCCGGTCGACGAGGTCGCTAGCCAAATGGACTGAGGGCAAAATAGGCGCAAAGTAGCGAGAATATGCCGTTTGTATGCCGAAGGTCGCCCTTCATGGCTGGAATTTTGTATAATTGAGTTCTTGTTTCGGCGCTAGTCGGAATGACATTGTCTCAGTGGTGGCCGTAGCTCAGTTGGTAGAGTCCAGGATTGTGATTCCTGTTGTCGTGGGTTCGAGCCCCATCGGTCACCCCAAAAATTTCAATGACTTCAAGCCCGGCGATGCCGGGCTTTTTGTTTCTGGTCGCTCAACCGCGATTACCCGCCATGACCCCGGCATTACCCGCGATTTTCAAGCCTGGTTAGCATGGTCTTTGACTTTTCAAGGATGCTAAACTAGACTAAACTAACTCATCTTAGTTCACTGCAGGCGGTGGTATGGAAACAGTCAACATTCATGATGCCAAAACGAACCTCTCGCGCTTAGTCGAGCGGGCGGCGGCTGGAGAACCCTTCATCATCGCAAAGTCGGGAAAGCCCATGGTCAAGGTCATTCCCCTCGATAGTCCGTCTGGCGGGGAAATAAAACGGCTGGGGTTTTTGACGGGGCAGATTGACGTCCCACAAGACTTCGATCGCATGGGAGAGAACGAAATAGAGAAACTGTTCAAGGGTAGCTGATGAAATTCCTGCTCGATACGCATCTCTTGCTGTGGGCGGCAGGACAGCCTGAACGCCTTTCAAAACCTGCCAGGGAATTGATTGAAAATCCTGACAATGCGCTTTATTTTAGCGCCGCCAGCATTTGGGAAATCGCCATCAAAAGCAGCCTCGGCAGAGAAGATTTCAAAGCCGATTCACGGCTGATACGGCGAGGGTTAATCGATAACGGGTACCGGGAAATTTCTATTTCCAGCGAACATGCGGCGGGCGTACAGTCGCTCCCACTCGTTCACAAAGACCCCTTTGACCGGCTACTGATCGCGCAATCTCTTGTTGAGGGTATGCCGTTGGTCACCATGGATCCCTTACTCTCGCAATATCCGGGCATGATTCAGCAAGTTTGAATCGTTGACTTACAGTGCCACTGCCAAACGCCACAAAGAAATCACCTCTGCTGCCCGAGCACTGTGCAGGGCATCACTGACATCAGCCACTTTGGCGTGCGTGGGCTTCCCGTCAATTTTGCCCAGCACACGCAAGCCAGCGCTTTCAATCATGTCGAGTAGCTGCTGACGGCTGCGCAATTGCAAATGCTCGGCGAAATCGGACAAGATCAACCAGCCTTCACCGCCGGGCAAAAGATGAGACGACAAACCTTCTAGAAATCCGCGCAGCATCCGGCTGTCGGGATCGAAAATAGCGTGCTCAAGCGCTGAGCTGGGTCGTGCCGGCACCCAGGGGGGATTGCAGACAACCAGCGCTGCGCGCCCTTCTGGGAACAAGTCGGCATCGGTTACCTCAACCTGATTTTGAAGACCGAGCTTTTGCAGATTCTCTTTAGCGCAGAGGACCGCGCGAGGATTGTTTTCCGTAGCGATAACCCGTGCGACACCCCGTTTGGCCAGTATCACGGCCAGCACGCCCGTACCGGTGCCGATGTCGAAGGCAAGCGATTTTGCAGCCAGCGCCTCGGGTAGTGGTGCCTGCGCAACCAGCGGTACATAGTCGGTGCGGACCGGAGCAAATACACCGTAGTGCGGGTGAATACGGAATGTCTCCAACCCCTCTGATGCAGCGATGAGCACACCTTTCTTGCGCCACTCATGCGCGCCGACCATACCGAGCAGTTCCCGCAGCGAAGTTACATAGGGCCGCTTAGCATCACCATAAGCCTCGGTACAGGCTTGCTTGACATCGGGTGCGCGGCGCAGGGGTATGCCGTGGTCCTGATCAAAGG
>Ga0315905_10006379_pt1 | contig 11997 bp, 10 predicted proteins | sample LakEriMetagenome_5_FD_203522 | JGI IMG/M metagenome (GOLD analysis project Ga0315905, IMG submission 203522) | Freshwater fungal communities from buoy surface, Lake Erie, Ohio, United States - Buoy 4 MA121 | ecosystem: Environmental > Aquatic > Freshwater > Lake | place: USA: Lake Erie, Ohio...
CTGCTCATAGCCAGCAGAAGATAATTTTCCGAAAAGTTAATTAGAGGATTTGTATTGATCTATTTGCAAGAGTTGCTTGCAAAAGGCATACTCTTTTTTTTCATTGCTGCAAACAATCACCGTTCTTTTTTGAGTATAGGAATTTATCAATTGCTGGTAAACGTCAATTCCTGTTTCATCAAGATTGCTTGTAGGCTCATCGAGTAATAAAACTGATGTATCGCTAAAAAAAGCCAATGCCAGCTTCAGTCTTTGTTTCATTCCACTGCTGTAATACCTAATTTGTTTGTGTTGTGCCTTTTGCAAACCAACAGCATTAAAAATTGCATCAGGCTCAAGTATCATTTTTTTAAACTTGCTGTTAAAGTCAAGCAATTCTTTTGCGGTCAATTCCTCTAAAAGTTCAAGGTAAGGAGCTGAAAAAGCAATATGCCGGTAAACATTTTCCGGTTGAAACAAATTATTGTCATTAGTATTTGTAAAATTGATGTTTCCTTCGCTATGCATCAATGCGCCACCTATGATTTGCAGAAGTGTTGATTTCCCTGAGCCGTTGGCACCGATTATAGCATATTTTTCATTGCTTTGAAAACAATAATCTAGGTTACGGAAAATCCATTCCCGGTTGTATCGCTTTCCGATATGAGACAAATGAATTTGCATAGTTGTGGAAATGAACCGTTAAAGACGCAACTGATTTTTTTCAGTAATCTTATTCCTCATCCAAACTGCCTTTACTAAATTTCTTAATGATTCCTCTTCCTGAATCGCGAATGAATGTAACGATTTCATCCCTTTCATCAGAAGCTACCAATTCCTCTTCAATGAAATTCAAGGCTTGTGAGGTATTGAGGTTTTTGTTGTAGATGATGCGATAAACATCAAGAATATGATTGATTCTGTCCAGAGAAAATCCTCTTCTTTTGAGGCCCACAGAATTTACGCCGGCATAACTCAAAGGCGTTCTTCCTGCCTTAATGTAGGGAGGCACATCTTTACTAACCAACGATCCTCCAGCAACAAATGCATGTTGACCAATTTGTACAAACTGGTGAACAGCGCACATGCCTGCCAGGATGCTATGGTCGCCCAAAACAACATGTCCAGCCATTTGTGTATTGTTGCTCATGATGCAATTGTTTCCGATGATGCAATCATGTGCGATATGACTGTAGGCCATAATCAAACAGTTGTCGCCTACTTTGGTTGTCCATTTGTCCTTGCTTCCCCGATTGATGGTAACAAATTCTCTGATGGTAGTATTGTTGCCAATTATTACAGTAGTGTCTTCCCCTTCAAATTTCAAATCCTGAGGTATTCCTGCAATAACTGCCCCAGGAAAAATACGGCAGTTGTTTCCAATTCTGGCGCCCTCCATGATGGTTACGTTGCTGCCTATCCATGTGCCGCTTCCGATTTCAACGTTTTGATGAATAACGCTGAAAGGATCAACTTTCACGTTGGGTGCAAGCTTGGCGTTGGGGTGTATGTAGGTGTGTGGATGAATCATATTATTTGATTTACTTAGAAGGTTTGTTATTTAATAGGTACGAAATTATCTTTTCACAAGCTGAGCGGTGAATTCGCCCTCGGTGCAAAGTTTGTTACTAACGTAAACGCTTCCTTTCATTACACAAATTCCCCTGCGAATGGGTTCTATCAGTTCCATTTTCAAAATCATGGTATCTCCTGGAATTACTTTTTGCTTGAATTTACAGTTGTCGATTTTAAGGAAATAAGTATCGTATTCCCCTTCAGGCATAGAATTGATACAAAGAATACCTCCAGTTTGAGCCAACGCTTCAATTTGCAAAACACCAGGCATTACCGGATTGCCAGGGAAATGCCCCTGAAAAAAATGTTCGTTGTAGGTTACGTTTTTGACGCCTACAATGCAATTGTCGTTGAGTTCAATGATTTTATCAACAAGCAAAAACGGAAAGCGATGCGGCAAGGTTTTTTCTATTTGCTGTAGGGTGTATACAGGTTGTTGACCTGGGTTGTAAACAGGAATATCTTTAGTGTGTTTATTTTTTTTGATATATTGTTTAATTTTTTTGGCAAATTCAACGTTGCTGCTGTGACCAGGCCTGTTGGCAATGATGTGTGATTTGATAGGGTAGCCAATAAGCGCTAGGTCACCAATTACATCAAGTAGTTTATGTCTGGCCGGTTCGTTTGGAAACCTTAATTCCAGATTATTTAGGTATCCTTCGGTTTTCACTTCAACTTTTGTTCTGCCGAAAGCTTTAGCCAATCTTGACATCTCATCTTCTGTTACGGGCTTGTCAACCACCACAATAGCGTTATTGATATCACCACCTTTAACCAGGTTATTATCGAGCAACATTTCCAATTCGTGAAGAAAACAAAAGGTTCTGCATGGTGCGATTTCATTTTTGAAATCGAACATGGTTTTGAGTCCGGCATGTTGTGTTCCCAACACCGGGCTATTGAAATCAATAAGGGTGGTGATTTCGTAATTGGTTGCCGGAAGAGCGGTCATTTCCACCCTTTTTTTCTCATCGTAAAATGAAATATTGGTATCAATAGTGTACCAGGCTTTTGCTGCATCTTGTTCCAGAACGCCGGCATTTTCGATAATCTCAACGAATGGCGCGCTGCTGCCGTCAATAATCGGTATTTCCGGACCATTGATTTCAATGAGGCAATTATCTACACCCATTCCCACTAATGCGGCGAGAATATGTTCAACAGTGCTTACTTTAACCTCGTTCTGCTCAAGGGTAGTTCCCCTGGAAGTGTCGGTTACCAAGTCACAATCGGCTTTAATGGGCAGACTGCCTTCAATGTCAATTCTTTGAAATTGATAGCCATATCCAGGATTGGCTGGATTGAGGGTCATGTCAACATTTATCCCGGTATGCAATCCTGTGCCCGAAATACTTATTGGGTTGGCAAGTGTATGCTGTTTATCGGGGTTGAAAGATTTGTCCATTGGCCGAATGTTAAGTTTCGGCAAAGGTATTTTATTTTTTTTAAGTGAGGCAATGGAAGGCCTTTTGGGCTTATTTTGATAGCAATTTTCGTATTTGCTCTTCTAAATCGGCTATCCTCTTAGCCATTTCAGGCAGGTTTTTCATAAAAACCTGTGTTCTGAGCGATGCATGGTAGTCGCCGGCGGGGTTGCCTGTTACAGTTGTATTGGGTTTTTTGATGGATTTGGTTACACCACTTTGAGCACTTACTTTGGTTCCTTCAGCAACAACAATATGTCCATTGAAGCCAACCTGACCACCAATCATGGCATTTTTTCCAATTTTGGTACTTCCGCTTATTCCCGTTTGAGCTGCAATTACGGTATTTGAACCTATTTCCACATTGTGGGCAACCTGAAGCAAGTTATCAAGCTTTACTCCTGATTTGATGATGGTACTGCCGAATGTAGCCCTGTCAATAGAAGTATTTGAGCCAATTTCAACGTTGTCTTCTATTATCACATTACCGATCTGGGGTATTTTTTTGAATGTACCGTCAGATTGAGGCGCGAAGCCAAAGCCGTCGCTGCCAATTACAGTGCCTGCATGAATGGTTACGTTGGAGCCTATTTTGCACTGGTGATAAACTGAAATATTCGGGTGAAGTATCGAATTTTCTCCCACCTCAACATTTCTTCCTAAAAAAACTCCGGGATAAATTTTTGAACCCTTGCCGATTTTTACTCCTTCACTGATATAGGCAAGGGCGGCAACATATACTTCCTCTGCGCAGTAGGCAGAAGCATGTATATATGAGCCTTCCTCAATTCCGCTTAATTTAGGACTATTGGCATTTTGGTAGATATCAAGCAATATGGCAAAAGCGCTGTAGGCGTCCTCTACGCGAATGAGTGTTGAGGAAACCGGTTTTTTGAGTTCGAGCGATTTGTTTACAATTACTACAGACGCCCCGGTGGTGTAGAGGTATTCTTCGTATTTGGGGTTGGATAAAAAAGCAAGCTGACCAGAAATAGCTACTTCGATTTTTCCAAACGAATTAACTGATGCTTGCGCATCTCCTTCAATAGTTCCCTGTATGACTTCCGCTATTTGTGTGGCAGTGAATTGCATGGTTTGTTCTGTTAGGTCAGGTTAGGAAAACAAATGTAGTATTTTTTCACCTTGACTTTGAGGTTTTCATTGATCAAAGCATTGTCTACAGCGGTTATGTCTTTGATGCTGCCGTCTTTAAATAATATCTTTATGCGTTCGTTTTCAACATTATACGTACTGCTTGATGCTTCACCTTCATAAACCAGCCAGCCTGCATCTTCTTCAGAAATCTTGAAATGCGACATGGTCGCTATCGTTTTGCTTTTTATGATTTCTTGGTCAACAGGCGCTGAGAAGTAATTGATTTTTTGCAATTTTCTGTTCAGAATTCCATCGCTTAAAACAGACAAAACCTTATCTGAATGCATGGTCCACTGTTTGATGGCCATCATAATATCATGATCGTCGATATTGCAGAATTGGAGTGGTGTAATTTTCTCGCGCTGAAGCTCGATAAACGATTTGAGCGGTTCGGCGCAAGGCGCCTGAATTAATCGTGCTCTTTTGATGATTCGCTTTAACATTTGTTCGGCACTCAGTACGGTCTTGTGAAGGTAAACTTGCCAGTACATCAGTCTGCGTGCCACAAGGAATTTCTCTATCGAATAAATCCCTTTTTCCTCAATCATCAGCTCGCCATTGTGAATAGTAAGCATCTTGATGATTCTGTCATATCCAATAACACCTTCACTTACACCGGTAAAAAAACTGTCTCTTGTCAGGTAATCCATTCTGTCCACATCCAGCTGACCGCTTACGAGCTGATGCAAATATTTTTTGTGGTATTGGTCCGTGAAAATAGCAATAGCCATATCCAACTTTCCCTGGAAAATCCCATTCAGTTCTTTCATCAACAAAAGAGAAAGCTCTTCATGGTGAATGTTGTCGGCCAGCACCTGCTCAAGAGCATGAGAATAAGGACCATGTCCGATGTCGTGAAGCAGGATAGCTATTTTTGCAGCTTGTTGTTCTTCTGCTGTTATGTCCACACCTTTGCTTGTTAATTCCCGCAAAGCGGAACTCATGAGATGATAGGCTCCTAAAGCATGGTGCATTCTTGAATGAACAGCGCCGGGGTATACCAAATGCGCCAATGCCATTTGGCTGATTCTTCTCAGCCGCTGGAAATAGGGGTGAGCAATGATTTGATGAATCAGCGGATCGTCGATGGTGATGAAGCCATAAACCGGGTCGTTTATTATTTTGTGAAATCGCATTGAAATGAGTTAATTTGGGATAAACTGTTAAATCGGGTTTAAGAAAAGCAAACGGCATATACTTTACCAGCATTCGAAACTAAATTTGCTTTTGCCCCGAAATTATATAATCTTGAATAAAAACCAGGATTATATCAAGTTTTGGAGCAAAACAGTTTCCTAAATTCAACTTTGAACAAATCTTTATTATGAATATAGCCAAGGTGCTTTGGGTGGATGATGAAATTGACAGCATGAATTCCCATGTTCTGTTTTTGAGGCAGAAGGGATATGAGGTTGAAACCATTGCCAATGGGTTTGACGCGCTTGAATTTCTCAACAATAATTTTGTTGATGTTGTTTTGCTTGATGAGTCGATGCCAGGCATTACTGGTTTACAAGTATTGCAACAAATTAAATCCATCAATAGCAATCTGCCCGTTGTGCTCATTACTAAAAATGAAGCTGAAAATATTATGGATGAGGCCATTGGAAGCCAGATCAGCGATTACCTGATTAAGCCGGTTAATCCTAATCAAGTATTGCTTAGCTTGAAAAAGCTTATCGACAACAAAAGACTTGTAGCAGAAAAAACAACCTCGGCCTATCAACAGGAATTTAGGACTTTGTTTATGGCTTTGAATGATAACCCTGGTTACCAGGAATGGACAAACATTTATAGAAAGCTTGTTTACTGGGAACTTGAAATTCAAAAAAGTGCAAGTCAGGAAATGCAGGAAGTTTTTCAAACTCAAAAGCAGGAAGCCAACACCGAGTTTTTCAAATTTATCTGCAAAAACTATTCAAACTGGGTTTCTCCCAAAAGCGATGACGGGCCTATTATGAGTCATAATCTGCTTAAGTTCAAAGTACTTCCCCATTTACAAAAGGGCACTCCTCTTTTTTTTGTACTCATAGACAATCTAAGGTTTGATCAATGGAAAGCTATTCAGCATTTGTTTGCAGAAAATTTCAGGATTCTGGAAGAGGATACTTTTTATTCTATACTTCCTACCGCCACACAATATGCACGAAACGCCATTTTTTCAGGATTGCTTCCCATTGAAATTGAAAAAAAATTTCCAGCAAAGTGGAAGAACGATGACGATGAAGGCGGAAAAAATTTGCATGAAGAGGACTTCCTTGCCGATTTGCTAAAAAGGGAGGGATTGGAGCAAATCAAGATGTCTTATACAAAAATCACCAATCATCACGATGGACAAAAACTTGTTGACAACATCCACAATCTTTTGCAAAACGATTTAAACATCATAGTATACAATTTTGTGGACATGCTCAGTCATGCCCGAACAGAAATGGAAGTGCTGAAGGAGTTAGCCGGAGACGAATCTAGTTACCGAAGCCTTACCGGAAGCTGGTTTGAACACAGCGCCCTGAATCAATCGCTTAAGAAAATTGCAGAAAAGAACCTTAACCTTATACTCGCAACTGACCATGGCAGCACCAGGGTAAAAACGCCCGCCAAAGTCATTGGCGACAAGCAAACCACCTCCAATTTGAGGTACAAACACGGCAGAAATCTGGATTATGACGCAAAAGACGTTTTGGCTTTCAAAGATCCCAAACAAGCCGGACTGCCTTCTCCCAATGTCAATTCAAGCTATGTGTTTGCGAAAGGCGATTTGTTTTTGTGTTACCCTAACAATTATAATCATTTTGTTAACTATTACCGCAATACGTTTCAGCATGGTGGGGTAAGTTTGGAGGAAATGATAGTGCCGGTAATAAAAATGACAAACAAGTAAAGTGTCAAAAAGGGAAGAAGCCATTTCTTTTTATCAACGATTGTTGAAAAGTATTTTTCACCATCAACTTGAATTGATGGAAGTTGCAACTGCAGAAAAAAAATAAGAGCAAAGAGGCACTAATAAAAATCGAATCCGCAAAACCATAAATATGAAATTCACACAAAATACCCTTGATAAAATTGAAAAAGTTATTGAAGAGGGTGGCTATATCATTCGCTATGAAAGAGGGACTTTTCAAAGCGGCTATTGCATCTTACAGGAAAAGAAAGTGGTAGTGCTGAATAAATTTCTTCAAACTGAAGGCAGGATCAACACCTTGATTGATCTGTTGCCCTTGCTCAATATTAATATCGACGACATTACTCATGAAAGTCAAAAGCTTTACGATGAGTTGATGCTGCAGCAGGTGAATAAATAATTCCCACAATCAGCACTTTCCTTTATTCAATAAGTCTGCATGTTTTCTCCTAATTTAAAAATTACTTTTCTCGGAACAGGAACCAGCAGTGGTGTGCCTATGATAGCATGCGAATGTGAAGTTTGTAAATCGGAAAACACAAAAGATAAACGCTATAGAAGCAGTATTTTGGTTGAAAGTGATACCACTACACTGGTAGTAGATACTACTCCTGACTTCAGGTCGCAAATGTTGAGAGCAGGCGTGAAGAAGCTGGATGCCATTTTGTTTACCCATTCCCATAAAGATCATGTTGCAGGACTTGATGATGTTAAGGCATTCAATTATTTTCATCAGCAGCCCATGAAAGTTTACGCTAACGCTTTAACGGAAAAGGCGTTGAGAAGGGAATTTGCTTATGTGTTTGAAGAAAGTAAATACCCCGGAGTTCCTGATATTCAGATTCATCAAATTGACCAAGAAGCCTTTCGTGTTGGCGATATAGAAGTCATGCCTGTTTTGGTATGGCATCACAAAATGCCTGTATTGGGTTTTCGATTTGGTAAGTTTACCTACATTACCGATGCAAACCGTATTGATGCTGATCAAAAAGAAAAAATAAGAGGATCTGAAATGCTGGTGCTTAATGCGCTTAGAAAAGAAAAACATCTTTCGCATTTTACACTTCAGGAAGCAATGGATCTTGTTGATGAGCTTCACATTCCCAAAGGTTACTTCACACATATCAGCCATCAGTTGGGCAAACATGATGAAGTTACATTACAATTATCCGAAGGCAAACAACTGGCTTTCGACGGCCTTGTTTTAAACTGCTGATTTTTTGTTTTTTTTCTCCTTCTTGTTACATAATGTGAATGTATTTTTCGAAAATGAAAAATAACAAAGAACATCAACTGCTGGTATTTTCAGCAGCTGAAAGAAGAGGAATTTTTTTGTTGTTGATTTTGAATCTGCTTGTACTGATGGCCCCCGTTGTTTATTGGAATTACTTCTCCATAAACAAAGACAAAGCACTATTGAGTATTGATTCACTTCCTAAAAATTTCTTATTGCCTGCATCCGATAGTAATTTCTCTGCGTCCAATCAAAAAAAGGTTCCTGTAGAATTGTTTTTTTTTGATCCCAACACAGCCTCAGAAAAACAATGGCAAAAGCTCGGCTTGAGTAAAAAGGCAATACAAACTATTCAACATTACCAGGAAAAGGGTGGAAAATTCTACAAGCCTAAAGACATCAAAAAAATTTGGGGAATTTCGCTTTCATTGGCAGAGCAACTGATACCTTATGTCCGAATTGATGATAAAAATAACTTTCAAAACAAAGCTTATTCGCCCCCAAGTTCTAAAAAACCAACTCAACAAATAATTGAAATCAATACAGCAGATTCAGCTGCATTTGAAAAACTATATGGCATTGGACCAGCACTTGCATCAAGGATTGTTAAGTATCGTTCAAAGCTGGGTGGGTTTTATTCCATTCAACAAATTGCTGAAGTGTGGGGACTTGCAGATTCTGTATTTATAAAAATTCAAAAACAACTGATGCTGACCGATAAAACATGGGTAAGATTCAACCTTAACAAGGTGGATTATGAACAATTGAAATCGCACCCTTATTTTGGCTATTCTGTGGCAAGGGCGATAATCAGGTACAGAGATCAGCACGGAGGCTTCCCTGCTTTAGAGGATGTTCAAAGAATACTGAGTATTGATGATGAAAAATACAATAAAATAGTTCATTATTTAAAGGTGGAATAATTAAAAATGAATGACGATTTAGTTCGGTTTTTTATTCCCTAAATTGCGGTAATAAAGCCAAATTCTTATGCATTTTTCCAACGACGAGATAACAATTCAGATTGCGCAAACTGCCGCAGATTTTGCACAGCAACATATTCGTCCGTATTTGATGGAATGGGATGAAAAGCAAGAATTTCCTGTTCATGTATTCAAGGAATTGGGTAACCTGGGAATGATGGGTGTTCTTGTGCCCGAACAATATGGAGGTTCGGGACTTGGCTATTTCGAGTACAATGCTATTATTCAAGAAATCGCCAAAGTGTGTGGTTCGATAGGTTTGTCAGTAGCAGCACACAATTCATTATGTACAGGCCATATCATGATGTTTGGAAACGAAGCGCAGAAGCAAAAGTATTTGCCTAAGCTTGCAACAGCCGAACATATTGGAGCATGGGGACTAACGGAGCCGAATACAGGAAGTGATGCGGGCAACATGAAAACTACAGCGGTTAAACAAGGCGAAAACTGGGTCATCAATGGCGCAAAAAGCTGGATAACACATGGTAAGTCAGGCGATGTAGCTGTGGTAATGTGCAGAACAGGAGAACCAAGAGCTAAGAACAATTCAACTGCATTCATCATTGAAAGAAATACTCCAGGATTTTCTGCAGGAAAAAAAGAAAACAAATTGGGAATGCGGGCAAGTGAAACCACCGAAATGATTTTTGACAATTGCATAGTACCTGATGCCAACAGGCTGGGAGAAGTAGGGGATGGATTTAAGCAGGCCATGAAAATACTCGATGGCGGAAGAATTTCCATTGCTGCATTGAGTTTGGGTATTGCAAAAGGAGCCTATGAGGCATCGGTGAAATATGCAAAAGAAAGACACCAGTTTGATCAGCCTATTGCCGACTTTCAGGGCATATCGTTCAAACTTGCAGATATGGCCACCAAAATTGCAGCTGCGGAATTATTGATTCAACAGGCATGCGACTTGAAAATGAAGGGCTTGCCTGTAACCAAAGTATCTGCCATGGCAAAATATTATGCCAGTGAAATTGCAGTTGAAATAAGCACAGATGCCGTTCAGATATTCGGAGGTTACGGCTACACTAAAGATTTTCCTGTAGAAAAGTATTACAGAGACAGTAAGCTTTGCACGATTGGAGAGGGAACAAGTGAAATTCAAAAACTGGTAATCAGTCGTGAAATACTGAAATAATTATCTAGGTGGTAGTTTGAGTTGCAAATTACTCCGTATCGTATCTCTCTACTTTTTCAATGCCGGGTAGATTCAATAAATTCTGTACTAAATCGTCTAGTTGTTCTTTATCTTGAACGAATACACGAACATTACCTTCAAATATACCATCGTTGGCCTCAATCGTCATCGCTGAAATATTTACTTTCAATTCACCGCTGATGAGGTTGGTGATTTTGTGAATGACACCTACGTCGTCTAATCCTATTATGCGTAAACCAGTGAGGAAGGAGATTTCTTTATTTTTTGCCCATTTGGTTTTTACAACCCGATGCGCGTGATTGGCAAGTAGTCTGGTAGCATTGGGGCAGCTTGTTCGGTGAATCTTTAGTCCCTCACCTGTAGTGATAAAACCAAAAACGTCATCGCCAGGAATTGGCTTGCAGCAATTAGCCAGCGTGTATTTTATTTTGTCGCTACTTTCTCCGAATATGACTAGCTCGTGGTCTTTCTTGGTAAGAGGTTTGATGTCAATAAATTCCTGTTTTTCCTCCTTGTATTTGGGTAACTTAGGGGCAGAAATTTTATCGCCATGAATGGTGAACGTTTTGAGTTCTTTCAAATCGTTCTTTTTTATGGCCACATCGTAAAGCAAATCGAGGATGCTGTTGTACTTGTAAAAATTGGCAATTTCCTCGAGATTGGTATTGTTCATTACGGCATTGAGACTGTGTAACTTTCTTTCCAGAATTCCTTTTCCAAAGTCTGCAATTTGCCTTTTTTCTTCTCTTAAAGAGTCTTTGATTTTTGCGCGCGCTTTACTGGTAACCACGTAATTAAGCCACTCGGCATTGGGCTTTTGCTTGGCGCTAGTGATGATTTCAATCTGGTCTCCGCTTCTTAATTTATAACTTATAGGAACAAGCTTATGGTTAACTTTTGCTCCAATGCATTTAATACCAACGGCGGTGTGTACATGAAATGCGAAATCAAGAGCGGTTGCCCCAACAGGAAGCATTTTGATATCTCCTTTAGGCGTATAAACATAAATTTCCTCTGCAAGAAAAGAGGTTTTAAAATCTTGAAGAAAATCCAGTGAGTTTGATTCTTGATTCCCAAGTGCCTCTCTGATTTGATTGAACCATTTGTCGAAACGGCTTTCATCGTCTTTCCCTTCTTTGTATTTCCAGTGAGCTGCAAGACCTTTTTCTGCGATTTCATTCATTCTTTTGGTTCTAATCTGAACCTCTACCCATTTGCCCTGAGGGCCCATTACTGTGGTATGAAGCGCCTCGTATCCATTGCTTTTTGGATTGCTGAGCCAATCGCGAAGTCTTTCTGGTGAAGGATTGTATTCATCGGTGATGATGCTGTAAATTTTCCAGCATTCTTCTTTTTCTTTTTCAGGAGCCGAATCAACAATGATTCGGATGGCAAACAGATCGTATACCTCTTCAAAAGCCACTCCCTTTTTTTTGATTTTGTTAGAAATGGAATGGATGCTTTTGGGGCGTCCGTATATCTCAAAGTGAAGCCCGGTTTGTTGTAATTTTTCTTTCAATGGCTTAATGAAGTCATTGATGTATCTGGTTCGGTCTCTTTTGGTTTCCTGTAATTTT
>Ga0315905_10006380_pt1 | contig 11996 bp, 2 predicted proteins | sample LakEriMetagenome_5_FD_203522 | JGI IMG/M metagenome (GOLD analysis project Ga0315905, IMG submission 203522) | Freshwater fungal communities from buoy surface, Lake Erie, Ohio, United States - Buoy 4 MA121 | ecosystem: Environmental > Aquatic > Freshwater > Lake | place: USA: Lake Erie, Ohio...
AATCTTCTAAACCATACGATTGCCTCGAACCATTGCTTGTCTGGCGAATAGTACTCAACGAGAGGCTGCATGCAGACTAACGTCATGAACGCTTTCAGCCTGCGCAATCCAAATAACCGGGGCGGATCTCGCAAAAAATTAAACGACGCAATTGATCCATCTGCGATGTAATGCACATCCGAAGCTCTCATCCCCACGACCGGAATATCGATGGCCTGGAAAGTTGCAAAATTTTCTGCCACGATTTTTGGAGCAAACCAAATGTCTTGTTCATTCACAACAAGAGCAGCAATCGCGCCAGCAGCTTGAACCCGACGGACTTTGTACAAGGTAGACTCATGCTGCTCGCCATGGGCACGGAACAGGAGTGCGATGCAACCACGAATATCGTCTCGATTGTCTATCTCGTCACGCTGACAGTACAATGGCTTCACACGCCGGATCTCTCCAGTAAACTCGCTGCGAACACCGTAGTGTGCCCATAAGAAATGAACCTTTTCATATTTTGACAAAGTCACCGGAATCATCCAGTGCACAAACTTCCATATACAATAAAGCAGCGTAAAAGCGATACCAGGAGCAATGGCAAGAATTGTTCCCGCCCAAAACACTGTCTTTAGCGCACGAATTCGAATGATGTCGAGGGACTTGGACCATTTTTCTAGTCGTTCACGCACGAACCGCCACAAGACAGGCACAGGTGACACGAACAAGAAGGATTCTCCGTGTACATGCTTGACGATGCTCATGTGCTGTTGCATCTTTTTCCACCTCTTCTTTTGTTGAGGAATTGTTTCCACGAAATTTAGCAGTCCAAGTTTGTAACTGATCTCAGTTTGGCTTATCGTAGCTTCTTGTTTTGCTCTAGTCACGTCAATATCTGGAGTGTGTGATAAAACATCTTCCAACATCAGCTTGTTGCGATACAGGAGTCTGAAGCGCTCGTCACATACATCACATTGCGCCTCAATATCGTCAATCGCCTTCTGATATTTGACTACATCCTTTTTGCGACCTCGGTTCCTTGCATCCTCGAGTAACCCTGACAGTCTCACTCCTTCCCGTTCTCCCATATCAGACAATTCCAGCATTTCCTGACACCTATCTTCCAGAAATTGTATTACGCCCGTGCCCGGAGACTTGCCAATTCCAGAAATCTCGTCTTTTGCGATGCCCACGTTCATCACTTTCATCAGCCCCATCGCGCTGACAGGCCGCTTTTTCTTGGGAAAAGGATTTCTCAAAGATGGCTCGAGATCAGGCAGGAAGAAAAACAGCATCGGCATGCCCACAAAAATCCACATCAGTGAGAAGTACGAGGCTATATATGCTTTCGTATGGGACCGACCATAACAAGGCATGTAAGGATTACTTGTCAACACCTTGCGATGTGGCGTGTTATAAGCTCCCCCAAAAGTGCAGTTGTCCCAAGAGGGGCGATGTAACTCGTAGCCATAAGGCACACAAGAACACTCTACTGCGCGCAAAAAAGTGCCTACCAATGGCACTGAGTACCACGCGATGAAGAAACCGCATAGTCTCCACCAGGCCCGAGAAAATTTTGGGCCTGCAAACCCGGTGGTCGAAGCAAGGAAAACCAAAAGTCCAATGGTGCATAGTGGAAAGCCAACTTCGACTAGGAAGAGCGATTGCCACATTTTTTCTGTATTCCCAAACGCGCACTGGGGATTGGTGAACATGAGGTCCCAGTTCATGATTCGAAGAGCCCGCACAAATATTTGCATCACCGTCGGCCAGCGCACGTTGACAGCCAGCGAAAGATCCTGGTTCTGGAAGAAAAAGATCACTATTCGGAGGTAAACGGAAATGCGAAGGTCAACCCCGGTCACGTCACTTGTTAATGGTATCGCAAGAACAACTCCCGAATATATGATCAGCGAAAGAAACTGATATGAAAACAAAGGGCACTTCTTGCATTCAAACGTCATGAACTCTGGATAGTGCCCATCGATACAGCGGCTGCACATGGCATTATCATAGCCTGTCACACAGCCGTTGTCCTGTCCTTGTGATGGGACACAACTTCCTTGGACCCTGTTCATGGAAAAACATGCCCTCTGGCAAGAAGTGATTTCAGAGAAGACCGTACCGTTGTCAAACCCAGAGCCGGAAATACATGTGTATCGCTTCCACAGCCCATTGCACCGCCGCCCATGCGGACACACAAAGCAACCCTTGGATTCGTTTACCCCAATTTCTCCGTTGTAAGTTTCTTGCGCACATTTGATCTTGTCCACACCTCCAGGGCAGTAGTACCCTTGCGGGCAAGTCACACAAGACGTGTCGCCAATGTCTTGCCAGTTTCCGATGAATTCGTCGAAGATATTGTATGATGCTGTGTATTTACCTGCTGCGCAGTCAACACATCCATCATATTTGGAAACTGCACCCATTACAGGGCCATAAGTCCCACTTGGACACGCTTGACAACTTGTAGAGCCATAAGAAGAAGAAAATCTTCCTAACCCACAAACTGTGCACGAGGTGCTACCGATGTAAGAGTACTGTCCAGGCATACATGGAGTGCAAGCGCCGACGCCACAGTCCAGCGCGTAAGTTCCAGGATGACATGGCAAGCAATTAGCTTCAGCAGTAGAATACGTTCCTTCTTTGCAAACTGTTACGGCCAAGCCACCGTAAACATCCGGTGTTGCGTGAAGAAAGGTCTTGCTGGGCAACTCCATGCCTTTACTCATTACTGCCGTAGCAGCATTTTTTTGGATCTTCGCGGGATTCTGGATGGGAAAGCCAAAGAAATAGTCTGCTCCAACAATTGTATTGGATCGCACACTAAGCTCAAGACCGTTATCCTTCCATTTGCCTTTGGCCGCGAACGCGGCTGAATTCATCCATGTTTCCACACCCTCTGGTCGATGGCATTGGCCAATGTCAAAGGTTCGAGCTGCAGAAGCATTCTGACGCTCAATATTTCCCGTCTTTGAAAAATAAGGCTTTTTCGCATCGAGAAGGCATCCCCAACAGATCAGCTTTCCGTGTATCGTGAGACCGCATGTATGCCGTCTACCTGCTGCAATTTGTGACCATTCATGGCCAAAAGGTACATCGCACTGTCCCAGATTTATGTCCGTACTGTTCCACGCCGGACATAAGATCGGGTTGCATTTGCATCCCCAACACTTTGCTACGCCGGAAGACGTTATTCCACATGTATGAAATTCAGATGCAGAGACTGTATCCCAACTTTCAGTCGTGCTCGATGAAATACTCTTCGGTATATCGCATTGGCCCTTATCAATATCTTCGCCCGTTGGTGACAAACCAATGGTCCGGCCAATCCTATCTTTCCCGCCACAGCCCCAGCAATACAGAGCTCCTTCTTGAGTGATCCCACAAGTATGCCAAACGCCAGTGGACAACATGCGCCACTTATAAATACCGAGACCTGGCACGGGAAGGACCTGTCCAGTATTGAGCTTCTGGTCGTTCGCTCCCCAGCAATGAGCAGTTAGATCATCCAGGATGCCACAGGAATGGAACTTTCCAGTGGCGACGAATCTCCATGTACGCGAGCCCAGGGCCTTCGGAGGAGACGCTTGGCCATCTCGATCGAATCCCCAACATTTGATATCACCTACCATCGTAATTCCACACGTGTGCAAATAACCTGCCGACAGATGTGACCACGTCGACGTTGCTTTTACCGTACCAGTTTTTGGAATGACTTTGTTGGGATCTACGAGGTTGCATTCTAATTGCTTTTTGAAGCAGCATGGAGCACAGCCGACGGAGGCCTCGGCAGGATAAAAGGTGAAAAAGTCGCATGTTGGGTCGATGCCACAGGCCACCTTGCATTCTTGGACTGACTTTGCCCCCACCAATTCGCTGGCCTTAGCCTTTTCTTCGGTATCAAAGGTGCCGCCACAGTACGCATTTTCGCCCAGGGCAATATACGAAAACGAAGGACAATCTTGGCACACACAGTTCATTGCGCCGGTGCACGTAGATGACTGGTTGTTGGCGTTGAAGCGCACCCGATTTGACACCTGTGTGTTGGTAATCAAATAGCAGCCTTTTGGGTTAGCTGCTGAAAATCCGGGAGCCATGACACCGTCAGCTTGGAGAATATATCCAAGTGCCTTTCCAGCTTGAGAACACTCAGCTGCGCGGTAAATATACTGGCATTCCTTTTCAATGCACGTGCCATCCGAATAAGTATTGAAACAGCGACCCTGATCATTGCATTGTCCCGGGAATGCTGTGATTTTCACCTTCCTGTAAACGATACTAAAATAGTTCGCAGAGGTACAAGAGCAATACTGATTGTATGTGGTCGAGCAATCGCATGGGGCGTCCGGGAACACGAGTTGGCGCATGGAATTGTGTCCCCAGCAATAACCGATTCCTGCTGCATTGACGCCACACCCATGAAAGGCTTGCACCGAAACAGCCCTCCACGACTGGCCTAAAGGTATGCTGCATGAACCAACCCAGAACCGGGTCCATGTGTTGCGTTGGAAATACTCAATGCCACGAGAAGTCTTTGCAGTAGCGACAGAATATTCCCCGTGCCAACTTCTGGATATTTCGTGTATCTTGATCCAGTGGTCGCCGTTTTCTGGCTCATTGGCAGCTTCAATCCTCCATTGCATTGGATCAGCGCCCTCATCCTCGGAAGATGTCATCCAGCGATATCGATCAACGCCAACCGTTTTCCCGAAATCAAATTGCAGCGGTTGCATTAGCTCGTCTGCCCACTTCGTCTGTTTATCGCCGTCAGCAGCCAATGCCGCAAAAAGTCCTGGAGGGTTCCTACCGCCTGGATTTGTTGCTTCTACCACTGACAACTTTTGCTCTGATCCCTTTTCGTAGAACTCAAGCTCTGCCATTTGCACCTCCCTGCCACCGTCTCGCGTAGCCAGCGGCGTAAATCGCCAGTATCGCGCCATGTAGCCACAAGTCCAGGTTTGAATGTCATTTGCAGTAAAATGCTGCTCGGACTTACCCCAACAAACAGCCGAACCATTGCTTAGAATTCCACATGCCTGAGTCTCTGCAGACGAAATTGATGCAGCACCAATAGCATAAATCGGCACAGCATCAACGGGATGCATCATAGAGCCGCTTTCCAGCCCTGTCAATATAACGCGCGTCCCGGTGGTGGCTTGCAAGCTTGCATTCATTGCCGGGTGTGCAGAAACGACAGCGCCCCTTGCGCGCCGAAAACTCACACATGGGTTGAAGGACCCTACTGAAGTTCCAGCGATTCCATTACATGTACACCCGGCGTTGTTGATCAGCCAATTAGGGTCACTTGTATAACCCGTTCCATGGTTCACGATCTCAAATTGCCGAATGCCGCCCAAAGGACTGATGTTTGTGACGGTAGCATAGAACCCAGATCCCCCGCCACCGCTCGTAAACAATCTCACGGTATTGTCGCATCCCGATGTTAGGCCTTGGCCAGTCGAAACCGAAGTTATGGTCCCTGCTTGCCCGCAAGCCAGGTTGACAACACCTGAGTTGCCCAATTGGTCGCATCTTGTCGCTGACGTAAAAGTCAACTCGAGGCTCACTGGCGAATTGTATCCCTTTCCATGCATTGCCATATTCTGAAAGCGCACCGCAGAAATTTTACCATCGCTATCAGTGGCAAAATATGCTGCCGCGCCTGAGCCACCACCCCCGGAAATACGCACCCTTCCTGAGATGTATCCTGTTCCCTTATTTAGCACGCGGATAGTTGTAATTGTGCCATCCTGCAAAGTGTACGGACACAGGCTGTCATCGTCGGCACATCCCTTGGAATAGTAAATCTTCACAGAAGCAGGAAATCCAGTGAATTGTGAACCACCTTCATCAATCAGCACACTTGTGATTTGCCCCGTTGTAGGGTCTGCAAAGGCTCGACCTTCGAATCCGGTGCCCCCAGGTTCAAGAACTTCCAGTTTTGCATCTGCATACCCCTGCCCCCCGTCGATGATGGCAATAGATCCTACAGCTGTGGTCAGTTCTGCGTTCGATTGCAACGTGACTCCAATGATATTTGCTTTTGCGGGACACGCCGTGCTCTGCCCCATCTTGGCCACAGAAAAGTGAAAAGCGACGCATTCATCTGAAGTTTGCCCAAAGCGAGTGAAGCCTGGTGCGCACAAGCAATCCAACTTCGTGATGCTGCCCTTGCAGGCACCCGTGCAAATTCCCATTACGTTTCGCGCACCGGTATTCAATGGGCAGGTGACGCATGTCGTCGTTCCTGTCAGCGGCTGATACGTATTTTGTCCACAAGATTCGCACACGGAGTTCCCTGTTCCCGTGTTATATGTACCTGCTGCACATCCAGTGCAAAGTCTAGCACGCGGCGGTGATATCGTGCCGCTAGGACAATCCGTGCAATTCCATGCACCAAAAAATCCGGCATATTTCCCTGCCTCACAGTTGTAACACGCTGTCGCGCCCGTCTCATTCATAAAATCTCCGGGAACACACTGAACGAAATACTGAGCACCGGGACAGTAAGTGCCTCTAGTGCAATTCAGGCATACGCTTGATTTTGCTTCTGAGTATTGTCCAGGTGGGCAAGCCGTTCTGTCACTGTTTCCGAGACACTTGTATCCAATCTCGCAATCCAAGCACGAAGTCTGTCGTGGAAGAGAGGTGTATGTCGTAGGAACGCATGGATCACAACCAAATCCACCGCAAGCCTCAGAATACTTCCCGATTACACAATCTGTACATGTGACATCACCACTAGACATCCACGTGCCTGCATGGCAGATAAGTAAAGGGAAAACGATGGGCCAGTAAGCTCCTGCTGGAAGATCCCAATTCAGTCTTTCCACCGACGTTTGTATCCCCGCAACCCCGTTGACCGCGATGGTGATGTTCTGAGGGATCTGTGGATCAGGTGGATTTATGAGCGGCACAGCCAATTTGAGGGTTTGGCTTGGAAGCGTGTCGGCAAAGAATAGCCCCGTGATGACCCCGGTACTCTTCGACCATTGTGCGCTTTCAGCAAGCGCTGTCCATGAACTGTTGAGGAAATAGACGCACGAGAGCTGCGGATGAACCTGTCCTAAGTACGTCACCAAGATATTGAGACCTGAGCCTGCCACGGAAATTGAGCCCGTGTCCTGCTCGCCGCGCTTTGTCCTGATAGCTCTCATAACAAACTGGGTCGAGCCTGCCTGAGGCACAGGGTTGAACGCTTCTGTAAAGAGCGCCAATCTTGTGTACCCGGTATACTTTGCAATCTTTCTTCTCTGCAGAACTAAGTCCTGTCCGGCCTCCCCCGTAACAGCGCGATCAATTACAACAACGTCCACATCCTTGTAATAGTTATCTATCGAGTTGAAATGGTCGGGAAGCATGATCGACAAGGAGTCAGAAGGACCAACAGTCCCATTGATATTCAACACCTCGTCTACTCTGGCAATTTCCTTATTAATTTGAACATATCTGGCATTTTCTTCGTCCACAGACGGCTCAAATCCGTTCACGTGGTCAAGATTGATCCAGGGCGCTGCGTTTCCGATACCTTTGCTTCCGTCATCAAGTTTCACACCGTCCATCAGTCCAGCAACTATAACCTTGTATACGAGAGTTCCCCTGATGTGGACTGCAGTTCTTGAGCCCTGCTCGTTGGGGGGTTGTGGAAAGTCAGCACATTGAACAACCGGATACTAAAGACGCAGATGCAAGGTGAATTGAAAGAAAATTCAAAAAGCGCCTTACATGCTGCGCACGTGCGACCTTCAGTAGATGCCAGCAGCCCACATGCACTACGTGCGACTTGTTGCATCCCGGACCTGAATAGTGAATATAAGAGCTTTTTCTATTTTGCTTCGGGGAGTATAGGTTGAGAATATTTATTGAAAGAGACAGGAATCATCATTACCTCCTTCAATATATATGTTTATGAAGTAAAAAATTTACATCGAAAATAAATGAAGAAGGGGAAGGGCTCCGTAAATTGGTTGCTTAGTTTTGTTGAGTACTTGTGATGCATCATTTTTTTTTAAAAAAAAGCTCTGATATTCACAACTGACCTGATATCTCCAGGATTTTAACGACCTCTTGATTCAGTTGCAGAGTTGTGTTGACGGCAAACCTGCTCGCACAAACAAAGTTATCGACAGTTGAAGCCCGCCATGCAGCTCCATGTTGCCGCCAGAGCAATCAGGCCGTGCCCGTTATGTCCATGCACTGAAAACTTTGTGAAAGTTTTTAGAGATACAAGTTACAGCATCTCGACTGATAGAAAAATGCAAATACCCCGCTCTGACGGCGTTGTCAACTCGGATTACAATGTCCGTTCTGCTGTTGAGCACATTCGCTGCCACGACGGCGGGCTGTGAGAATGCGCGCTGCAAATCTATCACCGGCAACGTGCTTGTGTCTGCTTGCCCTGTGGCCACCAGCTTTGAGACTTGCAGCCTCGATGCCTGAACACTGGCTGGTTTGAATCCTGTGTGCGAGCGATACAGCTTGTTCGCCACCTGCGGCGGGCGAGGGTGCAAATGAACGGTGTTTCAGTGATTCCAAGAGTGCGAGGCGGGGGACACGCGCGGCACGTGAACGGTGTTCTGCGTTATGATTCCGCGAGCAAATCGTCACCTGCAGCGTGACGGTAATGGTGTTGAGCCCATTGGCACACGCATTCTCCTGCGCAATCTCCTTCTTCTCGATGTCGTTTGCCGGCACCTGCAGCAGTAGCACCGCAAGGAGCGCGAGCGCAAGTGCCCTACCGCTCGCTCTCCGGGACGCCCGTGCCAGCCTGCAGGCGAAAGCTCCTGACCGGACCCGGCACCGGCTCGCGGGCGCCTGCCTTCGCGCCTGCTGCAGGAGACGCTCCAGGGCGCCTGCTGCAGGAGTCGCGCGCGACCGGCATCGCAGACTCCCACCGCGCCAACGCATGATGCACCGGGCTGAAAGTTTCGAAGGCGTTCGTGCCCGCAACGGCTCTCGGCGATTCTAGATTAGATAGGAGAGCCCAGTGACAGTGTCAGCCCAGTAGCCGACGGACTAGGGACGTGCGGGATCTTCGGCCAACGAGTTCTGGACACGCGTGTCATGCAGAAGACACGAGGCTGACCTCAATAACCACCGCCTGCAACTTGAACCGAGATGGACGTGCACGTGCTGTACGTGGAGGCATCGCTCCCGCTGCAGCCATGCGAATGCCATCTCCTGCGATCGCTGCTGAATGAAAAGATTGCGCGAGGCCGAGAGGCTTCACACCCGCCCACCTCTCCTGGCGGGCCCGTCTTATCGGTCGTGCCGGCGCTTGAGTGGAGCGAGTCGGGCTTTGCGATCGGGTGGCAGGTACCGCGCATGCCCTGTCTGATGCTGTGGCTGCCTCGCGCGCTGACCGCTGACCCGGGCTGGCGCCTCTGCTGCAGGCCATGGGCGCGTGCCGCGTGTTCAAGCTCCGTGTCCACGGGCTGCCCCGGTGTCGCCTCATCGGCCGCTGGATCAAGAGCGGCCGGATCAACGGGCTGCCCAGAAGGGGCGTCCGGATGAGCTTCCGCCTCCTGGGCGAACCCGTGCAGCAGCCGTCGCTTATGCAGGCGGATCTCGATGCTGGCGGCCTCCGCGCCGAGGTCATGGAACTCGTTGGCGGCCTCCGCGCCGAGGTCGCAGAACTCCAGTCCGGAAGCTTCGGCCAGCCCGGAAGCTTCGGTAGGGGGTCTGACGGTCGGGCCCGTTACCACCACTGGGAGCGGCAGCAACGAGCGCGCAGACGGCGCGAAGAAGACACTGCGGCAGGCGTACAGCAGGGGTGCGCGGACGTGTTTTCAGACGCGCAAACTGAGGGCCGCGACGAAACTGACGACTGCCCCCGGGTGGCCGCGCGAGAGGAAGAGATGGATGGGGTTCGAGGCGGGCTGGAGGGCGTGTGGGGTGAGGTGTGGGGTGAGGAAACGCTCGTGGCTTTGCCAAAGCACGCGCAGCTCGTAGCCAGAGACGGGGAGTGCGTCTTCAGCACTCGTCGTCAGAACGGCGCAGAGTGGGGCAAGGATGCTGCAGACATCAAGGCGCGCCTCCAACACATGCAGGCGCTCCTGTGTGCCGGCCGCGCGTGAGCGTGCGGGAGTGATCTTCAGCGCCTGACCACTGGACGGAGGGGCGAAGACACAACAGACATCAAGGCGCGAATGCAACATTGGCAGGCCGCGTGTGAGCGTGTGGGAGTGCGGTTTGCGGTGGCGTGGAGAGAGAAGAAAAGCCTGCGACCCTGACCGCGTGCGAGCACAAGGCGCAGATTTCAGAGCCGACGGGCACACCGTCCCGCCCGCTCGCGGAAAATAAGGCTGCCAGCGGCCGTGTTTGTGACGTGCCTGACTTAACCGCAGGCCTCTGTTAGATTCGACAATCTGTAGGCAGTGTCAGTATGATACTGCCACATGCGTATTATGCTTGGCGCCAGCAACAGAATCGGTTTGTGTCCTTACGGTAACCGGTACAGCGACTCTAGTTTATGGCGTCGGTGACAGTAGTTTAAACTACACAGACTCCTGTGAGAAACTACAGTCACACTCCTGTGAGGAACTGCACAATCGTCAGGAACTAGACACACTCCTTTGAGGAACTACACTCACAGCACGGGGGAACAAGGCAACATTTGCTGCCATCAACTGCTCAGCAGGCGGGAGAACTTGCGTCGACAGGATTTTCGGACATGGCGACACACGAGAGATTGTCTTCGTAGATGTGTGTAGGCGCAGTTTGAGCATAGCCGAAGTCGGGAGGATTTCTCGCATGTAATACACCTCTTGACCGCACTGACCGGCAGCGACATCTGATGCCGGCAACGAAGCGGGGGAACGCTGAATGTCCATTTCCACTCACGGGAATGAGAAGTAAGGGCAAGCACTTAACCCGCGACTGAGTCCCGTAAGGGGCTTAGCTCAGTGACCTTCAAAATAAACACTCAACACACACTCGGTTTCCATTTGGTGGAAAGTGATGACGTGGTGTGTGGAGAAAAGCTATGAGCAAGAACATCAATAATGACAGATCGTGCTCACGACATTACGTTTGCGAGACCGGGTGGTGAGATTGATTAGCGAAGATCAGCGCTGCAAGAGGACGTGGTTAAAGACACAAAAAAATCATCACTTGTGTCAATCGAACACTTGAAAGATTTCAAAAGTGTGCTCGGGAAAGATCGGGAAAAGAAGCAGACGCGTGATTTGAGTGTTGTATGCGTGGTTTTTTTTGCATGCCTTGGTTGGAAACAGCCACTCGCTTTGCTCATCAAACAGACAAACTTGTGGAACGAGAGCTGGTGAATGTCGGCAAAGTCCCGAGCTACCGGGGATCAACTTCAGTTAGTCCGGTGCATGTCTGGGTCCGCTGTGTGATACCCGGTTCAGCATCGACGCTCCTGACAAGGGGCCCGGAGACACGCAGGCAGGGGGCGGGAACAGATAGCTTTTTTCTGGCCGTTCTTGCACCTCAATCACGCTGCCTGATGCCTGAAAAACAGGGATAGAGAAGCGAGGACAAACGTTGGTCACCATCGGCTCAATAAGGTTGCCTTGCACAACAACACAATGTTACCTTGGCCTCCTCGAACAGCTGCATCATTTCAGCGTGCATTTCCTCTTTTGTCTTCCTGCGACTGCTGATCTTGGTGACCTTGATGACTTCAGGGCTGTCCGATGCGGATTTAGATGTTGATCTCACCTCTATGATGGTCCCACTTTTCTGAAAGAAGGGGAAAAGGCGACACGTGAAAATCGTTATGTCTTGAACATGCACGACGAAAGAGTGCAGTGCTCAAACGCAAAAATGCACACGCGAGCAACGGAAGGACCTTGGCTTCGTTAAACAGCTGCATCATCTCCATGTGCATATCTTTTGTCGTTTTCTTGGCCGCTTCCACCTTTCTGACCTTTGGCGCCACTCGGGGCGAGTCCGAGTCCCGCGTGCTTAGGATGTTTTTGGCCGAGTTTGTGCCAATAGGAAGCGTTTTGGTGGCTGCAGAGCGGGAGTCTGGCGACAGATTTTCC
>Ga0315905_10006381_pt1 | contig 11996 bp, 11 predicted proteins | sample LakEriMetagenome_5_FD_203522 | JGI IMG/M metagenome (GOLD analysis project Ga0315905, IMG submission 203522) | Freshwater fungal communities from buoy surface, Lake Erie, Ohio, United States - Buoy 4 MA121 | ecosystem: Environmental > Aquatic > Freshwater > Lake | place: USA: Lake Erie, Ohio...
TGATTTAGCGTTACCATGCGTTGGTCGAATGCTTTTTCTATTTGCGAGGATTTGCTTACTTCCACCATAACGGCGCCGTCGCTAGGGAAATAATCATCGCGAATGAAATAACCGCACAGTACCTTCATTATCCCATGTCCTTTTCAAGTTGCTTACGCTGTTCTACATAGGAAGTAGTAAGTTTAACGCTTACTAGCCCTTCGCGGCCCATTGTTTCAACCATATTGAAAAACGCCTTCTTAGTAGCGTTTGACGCGGATGCACGATCTAAGAAGAACCCAAGGACTGACAGCAATGCGGGGGCGAACGCGCTTAGTAGGGAAATCATATAGCCTTCCGAATCAAAATGGATTGGTAGCCTATGGTAGTAAACCTATGGAACCGCTTTTCGCCTTCCATCTCGCGGAATACATAAACGCACCTACCTACAGGAGCGTGAATAGTGAATGTCATTTGATCGAATGTTTCTGGCTTGAAGCAGTCGCTTTCCGCTGTCTGTACTTTAACGGGGAACACAATTGACTGCATTAATCCAGCAAGCGTCTGGCAAACAGATACGCCATTGAACACTTGGCGTTTGCCATTACATTTGACTAGGCCGCTAAGTTTTTCTGTGTCGCTTTCAAAGTCGATGAAACCCCAACCGTTGCGGCCTTTCTCTGCATCGTATCCCGCAATCTCGACAGGGCAATAAATAGGTGTCTCAAGCCCGTCCTGCGGAACATAGCTTATTTTGACGTTGTTATCTTTGCGGCTGAACCAACCGCCGCTTTTAAAGTCCTCTTGTGTAAATTCTCTATGGCAAGTTCTTAGAGTGAATAAATCGAGGTTGCCTGGGAACTCTATTTCTAGGTCGTATTTGGCTGATCTAGGCAATACCGCCACGCCTAGATACTCTCGCCCACCGTAGCGGATGACCGCATCGCGGCGATAGAACACTTCAGGGTTGGTTTGCTGTACTAAGTCACAACCGCTTATAAGCAATAAAATGGCGACTAAAATATGGTGTTTAAGCATTAATAAACCCACCTTCGCCCCTTGGGGCCGGAATCATAATGAACGAATGATTTGGCAATACCTATTCCGCCCATGCCAGATTGTTCCCCCAAACGGATCATTTCCATGGATGTGAACCCATCGGGATACGCAATATCTGCGGCCTTTCCTACTAAATGCAAACTGGTTTTAACGCCGCCAACCGCCGCATTATGCTCATGACACCTTGCTCCAGACAGGATTCGGATAGGCACACCAAAGAGGTCGCGTAGCTTTTGGAGGCGAAATACGAAGTCAAAATCCATTTCCGGCGCGTCGCAATTCGGTTTCCCGCACCTGCATTTAAATTCTTGCTTCGTTAGGTTTTTAGTTATATATTCTTTTTTCATGTATAAAACACGAAAGTTAATGCCAAATACGAACCCCTACTTACCAGGTGACAAGGTTTATCGTTGGAGTGTAGTAGGGGCAATTGGCGTAACAGTTTTTCTGAAGTGCGATTGCGGTACAACCAAAGATCTATATTACGGCCTCTTAAAAAGAAATGTTTCGCGTTCATGTGGGTGTCTGAGGCGAGACTTAATGACAAAGCACGGTTTATCTGTTGGATTGACTGCGAGGGCCTACAAGCTTTGGCTAGCCATAAACCAGCGTTGCAAAGAAAACCCCGCGTATATCCGTAAAAAAATAACCGTATGTCCTGAATGGTCCGACTTCCACCAATTCCGTAAAGACATGGGCGACCCTCCGAAGGGCCTAGAGATTGACAGGATAGATAACAATCAAGGTTATTCAAAAGACAATTGTCGGTGGGTAACTCGTCGCGAGAACCAAAGGAATCGTTCAGACAATGTTTGGATAACTTTTCAAGGTAGAACCTTGTGTTTCCAAGACTGGGCAAAAAAAGTTGGTATAAACCCAGGTACATTGTATGACCGTTTAAAATCTGGTTGGCCCATAGACCGAGCGCTCACCGAACCAGCCCACAAAGGCAAAAACCAATATTCCTGCCCTTAGAGAACTGCGCTCGCCACCGCGCTACCGATAACAGCAACCGCGTTCATAAACGCCTTTTTGTCAGCGTATTCATCTTTAATCAGAGTTACACCTTGAACCGCTGGAAATAAATCAGCCGTTGCACTTGCGACTAGGGCAGGTAAATCTTGACCGATTTGCCAGCCGTCAGCCGATGCTAGCTTGATTGCCGCTAGGAATTTAGCCAAACCCTGGCCTAGCTCCGTTAGTTCTTTTGAGCATACTAGCTCAACTTTAAGTGTCTCGCTCATAACAGTCTCCTTTTTGAAAGGTAATACTTTTGCAAACGTGTGAACTTCTCCGCGCTTAAAGAAGCGGAAAATGTTCAAGAGGGTTAGAATTGCTGTATAGATTCTAAATATCATACGCCGCCTCTATTGCTGTTATCAAGTCCAAACCTGGAGTTTCGTCGCCGTCACCGTCCGGATGCTCCCACTTGCCGCTACGTTGGTGGCGGTACTCCCACTCATTAAATTTAAAAGCGTCAATCCACCCTTTCAAATCACCGCGCCCGCACTTATGGTCGATTAGTGGGATATCAACGCCGTTGCTTGCTAGGCAAAAAGGTCCCCAATTTACTTTTTTGCCGAGCCGTTCAACTGTCTCTAAAACGACAAAACCTAAGTGAACTCGATAGGCGCTACTTTTGCTAGCCACCGTCCCCGCTGCCCAACTAGTTATTTGAGCCTCTAACATTCGCAACCTATCGGTTGACGGCTCACCGCGAATTGACAACCTATAGGCTATCAAATCCAAAACATAGGTAAACTCACGTATCAGCTCTGCTTTGGCTTTTTCGTTTAATTTGCCAGAATGTTGAACGACATAATTTAAATGGGCAAGTGTTGGCTCGTACCAGTCACCTTTATTGCCGCAGCGCATCACTTCTTCAGCAATACCGCGATAAAGACCAATTGCACCGTCCAGCGTGATTTCCCTTCCGCCTTCATATTCGCCTAATGGCTCGTAGCGGACTAAGCCGCCTTTGTGGCGAAGCACCATGTCTCTGAGCATGATTGACGTCTCGGAAGCTTCACCACAAGGCGCGGCTGCAATCCATAGCCCTGACCACAATAAGCCCTCGCCCATATGCTCTGGTTCGCCAGTTATTTTTCGGCTGACCACCCAACCATTTTCGAGGTGATTTAATTTTAGGCGAGTGATTGCCTCAATGTATTTCCCCCTGATAATTGCATCGGGAGAATCTTTGTCAGCAACCTTTGGTGAGGCGCAGGAAAGTATTATAGGCAGTAGAAAAAGCAATATTTTCACATTCTCTCCTTACTATTTAATTTATTACCATGATCCGCCTGTATAGCTCACTGATCCGCTGTCGAACCCTGTTGTTCCTGTATTTGACGTAAACGCTCCAGAGGCATACGTTTTGTTGACAGTGCCATTGCCAGAAGTAGGAATTACTAATTGGCCCATTACTGTCTGGTACGTCCCGTTGTCTCTTGTGAAAGTCGGCGTACTTGTCGTAACCGCAGGTCTTGCCCAGCTAGGAAAGTTAGTGAAGTCTAAAGTTATAGCCGTTGCAGAACTAACTCCCGCCGCTAATGCCCCAGACCAAAGAACCGTTACTACGTCCCCGACCCTTGAAGCCCTGAATGTTACCGAAGTTGTAATTGGTCCAGTGACAGATACAGAAAAGGACGCCGTATCTGCGGCCCTGGTACTTGTAGCATGCCAAGCTGACCCATCGCATTGTATTGCGAGAGATGTGTATTGTGCTGAAAGTACCTTGGTTGTTGCACCGTCAATTGTTTCTGAACCTTCACCATCAACAGTTACAGTGCCGGTGCCGCTGTCAACTTTTTTGATCGTTAACTTTCGTCCACTATTATCAACGGCTGTTGGAAGCGTTATGGTTCTGTCAGTGTTTCCTGTTGTCACTAAAATAGTATCGTAACCATCTCCGTCAAGAACCGTATAACTTGCGGAAGCTGCGTATGTCGAAGACGTAATTGTTGGCACATAAGACGTTGTTAAACCTAATGAAGCCTTTGCAGCTTTTCCAAAACCAACGGCTTGGCCTCCAGAGGATTTTTTAACGCGCCACTTTGCTCCAGATGCCGGACTAACCGCCCAACTCTCGCCAGCAGCGGCAAATGTTGCACCTGTCGGCAATGAGTATTGTGCGAAGTAGACATTTACGTCTGTATTGCTGACTGGAATTATAGTCATTCCGTATTTTGTGGTGTTTTGAACACTGTAAACCAGTGAGCCATATCGTGAAGCACTTATAGGAAGCCATGCGGCCATGGTAGTGTCATATATTTCTAACGAAAGCTCATCTGTCTGCTGTATAGGGTTCTGAAATCTTACTGTCTTTTGTCTCGGTGCTGTTAATGCTGTAGTTCCAAATATCCCAGCAGATCCACTTGGCCCATAAGCAAAGCTAGTTGTGTCTGCTGCATCCGTACTTGATGAGTTAGAAGCATACTCTACGTCATTATTGACTACGTTGACGATTCCGCTTCCGGCGTAGCGCGCCAGAGGTACACGGAAAGTGATATCAATTTTGTCGGTGTTAGCGAATGTATATGGCGCTGCTTGGGTAACAGCCGTCCTTGTGACCGCTGCTGCTGCATCGTCTATATAATAAATGCCGACAGTGGTTGATGTCTCAGCGCGTAGACACCCAACATAGCCAGCCGTTCCAGTGTCGATTAGCTGAACTTGTGCGCCTGGTAGGAATTGAGAATTGGAATCAACTAATGATGTGGTGTCAATTACATCGCCTGACGGAAGAGTAAGTGTAAGTGTCGCCGCTCCTGGCGTTCCGGTGAGTGACATAAGGACTTGGTATTCTGCCCACTCACCGATTCTTGTGCGTTTTGCTGTATAGGTGGTGTTTGTGAATGTCCCTGTAAATGTAACAGTCTCAGTCGTCCCAATCACCGCGCCCTGTGGCTGTATCCCAGGGCCAACAACAACTTCATTAAGACAAATGTAACTGTTTGCTGTTCCAGCCGTTCGCGTAATTCGAAGCTCAAGGTAAGTCGCTGTAGAAGTATCGAATGTCGTCTGATACTTGCCATTCGCGGCAGGTATCGAAGATACGCTTGAAACGTCGGTGCTAAGAGCAATTGCCGTATATGCTCCAGAGTAGTTACTTGAAGCGTTAGAATACATTTCAACTTTGAAGTCGCCAGCAACATAGGCAGTCGATGTAGATACGAACTGTTCCCAAGAAATTTTTAACTTGCGAGTAATTAGCGCCGGAGGAAGGGTAAACCTATAGCGGGTGTAACCTGTGCTTGATCCATCATTTAGTATTTTTATCGCGTTGTCTTTTAATGGATATAAAGGGATGTCCGCCGCTGTTGATGTAATACTAGATGTGGTCCCTGTCCCCGAATCAATCCAATCACCAACGTCGTTAGTATTGCCGCCGTCTAGCGCAGAATCTCCATTGGCATTTTCAACTAAATTCACCTCCCCGCTTCCACCACCGCCCAATGCTAAGTCAGAAGGCGCAGTTACCGAAACACCATCTGAGAAGGATAAATTTCTAATTCTTGCCATGTTTAATCCCTTTATTCGTAGCCGACAAGCGCGACGATTGCCGACGCCAAGCCAGTTGTTGCTTGAGTGTTCAAAGCTATCGGCCAGTCCAAAGGACACCCGACATAGAAAGTTGTGAGGTTTTCAGTGTAATTCTCATGAGCCAATGACAAATAAACTTTATTTGTCGGCCCTAATGGGACCTGACTTGAGAAGTCAAACCTTACTCGACCTATCCAATAGGTACTCGTCGAAAATGATGCCAATGTCACCCAATCGCTAGTCGCCATAGCTGAGCCTGAATAGGTAGGCGACCCATAGATTTTTATTTTAAATCTTTCTGAACCTGCCGCAGCGCCATGTTTGTACATTGTTAGTACAACGTGCTTTAGATCAATTGCTTGGTCAACGGTAAATCCACCTAGCTGCAACTCCTCTGAAGTCTGCGCCACCGTAACAAATAGGTTTGAAGGGAAATCATTGAAAGCCATCACAACCCCAACAAGTCTAAAGCCTCTACGCTTATAGATTCTGCACCTTTGTCTAAGGAAATTATCTTTAAATTTTGAATATCGCCAAGATGCAGAATATCGCCAGAAGCGGTTAGGTCATCACCTAGCGACTTGTCTATCATAGACGCCGCAACTTGAAATTTGTAGACCGCTTGCCTGTTAGACCTGATTGCAAGTATAGCACTGATTCGCCCTGAAATGTCATCAAGAACGTGAGTCATTTCTATGCTGTTATCTAGACCGTGAAGTTTTTTAGCTTTGTTTGAAGATTCTTTAACCGCAGTTAATGACTGATAATCGCTCATATTGTGTATGTTTGTCGCTCTTATTTCCGTCGCAATATCTTGATAGCTGATATTTATAGAGTCGTCGTTTAAAATGTCCACGCTATCAACATGATCCCCAGAGCCAGGTGCCTCTAGTAACTGATATTCTATTTCACCATTTTCGTTTGCGGAAACATACCCGAGCGTAGATTTTAAAATTTCTTGTGCATAGACAAGATAATTAGAGAAACCTGCCTCACCTATCATAGGCATACTAAACTGGCATTTTGCATTTAGCCCTGACCCCGCAGCAGAAAAACTGGTTGCATCCGCCGTTAGACCAGACGCCTCTATTATTGACTTTAGAACATTATCGTGTCTAGCTTCGTTTGAAGCATTTGTTTGAGTCACCCTATAATGAACCGTGTGAGTGCTCGGGTGGAGTGTGGTCATGTTAGGGTGGCGGCGTTCTGCTGAATCTAGCGCGTTTTCAAAGTCATTTACAAAAGTGACTTTCATATATTTATTTCCGCCTCCTGTGGTCGAAATAGTATATGTAAAGTCCAACCCATAAACAGGCCAATAGTTTTGATTTGTATTGTTGTCGTGAATAACTAATGCAGGTGCTTGATTCATAGTGAAATCTGTTGTTGCAGGGTTGCTAGATCCAAACCCGATGCCGATTCTATCCTTAATTAAGCCTCGAACCGTTAACTTATCTTCGCTTACATAGGTTACAAAAAAGTATAAAGAAGTAGATATTTGCTGGAAGCTGTCTCCTACTTCTAAATTATGATCGGCTGTTGAGTAGGTTGCCCTCCAAGAACTCATGACATAAGACCCAGTAACGGTATCTTCTGGGTGATAAACAAAACTTTCGTCGCCAGAGTTATTTCCAACAGTGTTTGCTTTTATGTTTATTTGAGAGCCAGATGGGGTTCCCAGACTTAGCGTTTTGAAGTTCGTCGCTGTCCTGGCTAAACCCCACACTCTGTTAGCCGATGTGCTAATGTTGTCGTCGAAAGAAGTACAGACTGCCGCAGGTGTTTCATCTGGTAGCAGTAGCGTAACTTCATTGTAGCCCAAACTTGCGCCGCCAAGCTCTGATTCGTGATAGTAAAACCCCGTTTCAATAAGTCCGTATGAGATTGTCTTAGACCTTGCCGGACTAGATCCCCAGATAAATGGGACAGGTTTTAGATTATCAGAAGGGTTTGTATCTGGGAAAGAGTCCGCCTCGCGTCTAAAATACGCCTCATCTGCCGTATCGCCCATTAGTGCAGGTTGCAACAGCCTAGAAAAAGAATCCTCAACCGATATAGACACATTGTTGTTGTTTATGTTTATAGAAGAAGCGCCGCCTTTAAACACCAATTGAAGGTTGTCTATGGAGCCGATATAGACCCAGACCGAAACCTCCTTTTTATAAAAAGAGTCATTTTCGCCCAAGTAAGTTGACCTAAAATGCAAATCACTATCGTCTATATCCACACTGTTTGCGCTAATAGAGAAAATTCCCTCGACTATATTATTAAAGGACTGCCTAGTGGAAATAGAGTTTGTTATTCTTGGTTCCCAGTACCGCTTTGTTGTCGATGAATCTGTAGGCGTTTCGTATGTAATCTCTCCAGTAGAGTCGCAATAAAATAAATTATAAAAAGCAATGACGACATTATCGGTGCCGTTTGGAGCGGAGGCTAGTTTGATAGTGAATAAGCCAGTTGATTCATCGTGCGACCATTCATCATTGTTTGATACAGTTGCAACCTTTGTTAAAACATTGCCCTCTCGCTCCACTTTAGATAGCGGCGCAATGCTGAACGTCATCGTATAAATTCCGCTGCCTTGCGCAGCTAGGTCACTGCTTACAAATCGCGCAGGTGTTATACGAACCAGGCATGTTCGCTTTGTGTTTTGTTTTATTTTCTCAGAGGCTATAGACATTAAGCCGCTTCCTCTATCTCAAACCGGATATTATAGAAATCTCTTATAACGTGTTCTAATTCTGGCGGGTCTGTAAAGTTCCCGTAAAATGTCATCTCGTCTATAGTCTCGCTAACTTCTAACATTGGGTCCAGGGATACAAAAAAAGATGTGTCAACGCCTATAACTTCAAATGATTCTTCAAATTCCCTGCGCTCGGATGCCGTTAGCAATTTTATTTCACCAGATTTAATTGTCCTGCGTTTCGGCCTGACCCTGTAGTATTTAACACCGCTGTCTGATTCTGATGGTTTAGATAAGTCTTCGTTTGTTTTGCTGAACCCTATGTCTATATTTGAAGTCGATATTTCTACATGGTCGCCGATCCAAATCCTCCCCAGTTTTAATCCTTCCGGCCCAAGCGGATTCAGTCGGTCAACTATTTCAAAACAAGCATAGCGGTATTCGATGGTGTTGCTGTCAAGGTGTTCTATTACCCCGTAATCTGTTCTTGTCATGGTAATAGACAAGGCAGGGCTATCCCAAAGGTCTGGGACATTGTTGAATTTCAATTTAACCGTAGCTGCATTGCTGACGGTGAACGCTTCGTCTATCAAACCAATGGCAGCGAAAAACGTAGGAGACATTGGTAAACCAAAGTCTAAAACATACCTTTCGGCGGTATGGTTCCGTTGTTCATCCGCCAGCCACGAAGTGCCGTTTGTATCGACACCTGACGTATACCCGAGCATATCCCAAGCCGCATTAGATGTTTCACTAAACCGCAATTCGCCGCTTGAGCTGCGTGAAATAGTAAATTTAAATGTACTACTCGAAGAATAAGAAACAGACCAGCCGCTTGAACTTGCATTTAATTGCGTCTGTATGTGCGTCGCCAAGGTTGAATAAGTGTATGTCCCAGCCGTCAAAGCCACTGTTTTGTCGCTGCCATCGTTTATATAGATATTCAAAGTTGACGATGTAACGATAAAAGTGCCGCCTGGTTTCCACACTTGTGAGCGCCTTGAAAGCGCTGCATTGGTGTAACTAAACCCTGAAACAGAAGACCCGACGCTTATTGTAGCGTTGTCTGAAAAGTCGTTATCGTAAAACCGTATTTTGTTGGTTATGGCCGTCATGCTGTCAGCCTCGCATTGCGCCTATTTAGATTTAAAATTATATCTGCAAGAACCTTGTCATTAACTTTTGCTTCAGCCTTTACTTCCATCGGCTTTCTTAGTTCCTGCAAAACCTGGAATAGCAAACCAACAACGTCTTCAAGTTCTGCGCCGCCGCCTAAGTCTAAAGAGGCTGCACCTGTTCCACCTGTCAGGCCATACCCTAGACCCTCTTTAAATCCGCCGCTTACGTCGCCGCCTAGCTTCTTTCCACCCCTTGTAACCTGGCCGATAAACCCACCGCCGCCTTTGCCGCCTTTAATTTTGGAGACTAATTCATCTATGAAGTCTCCCGCCTTATCGACTAAGCCTTTGATAAATCCGTCAACAGCTGCTTTAAAGCGATTATTTAAATCCATCGCTTTTCCAAAGGCTTCTTTTAGGCCGCTGAAAGCGTTCTTAATACCGTTCGCTATTGACTCCCGCAATTTCTTGTCGAAGTTTTGGAAGTTCTCAAAAGCCTTTTTAAAGAACCCTATTATATTTTCCCGAATCTTTTTGTCAAATTCGGCTATTTTGCTAAAAACCTGAGTGAAGGACGCGGCGATCTTACTCATGTTAAAATTGAGGCCGTTAAGAAACGCCTCAAGCAATCCTCGGACAATCCCTAAGTAAAGTTGCGGGTTTGAAAACGCTTTTATCAAAGCAACCACAATGCGAGGTATAGCGTTTACTATCGCAACAATTAAATCGGGTATTCTGTCGGCAATTGCTGAAATAAGGACAGGAATAGCGTCAATTATATTGTCTAAAAGATCAGGCAAGGCATCGACAAAACCATTCACCATGCCCTTCACGGCGTCCGGCCCTTGGCCGAGAATATCAACCAGCGGCCCTACAATCTGTCCCATGCCAGGGACGAAGGCATCGGCTATCCCTCCCGCCGCTGCGCTTAGAAATTTACCTGCACCGTCTGCGCCGCCAGCAATCCCCTGTGTCACGGCTGCGCCTATGGACATTCCTAGTGACTTCTCTTGTTTCGCCGCTGCTGGCTTTGCTGGCGCTGGAGGACCTTGAACCCCTTGCGACCCTTGCGTATAGGAGGACGCTCCGCTCGGACCACCACCTGCGCCTGGACCGCCGCTCATTGGAGCAACTGATATAGGCGAATTTGAAATCTCTTTAGACAGTGATTTTAGTTTCGACGCAGAGGCGTCTATTCCGTCGCCTATAGATTTAAATGTTGCTGTCCCTTTTACAGAGAATTCAGCCAGCGACTTAGCGCCAAGGTCTAGCGTCTCGGATATGTTGGCGTCAAATAGCTTCTTACCCATCTCTTCGATGGTTAAAGACAGTGCGGCAAAGTCAACCACCGCCTCAGGGGCTTTGATACCTATTAGCTCGAACACACCTTGAAGGCCAGCATAAAGGATGCCAAGTCCATCTACTATCGTTCCGACAACAACAGACAAGCCTATGCCGAATGACTTAACTACGGCTTGAACCACTTCAAATTTTGCAATGGCTGACAGTGTTTCAATGACCGCACCAGCCACCAGCGTCAACGCCTCGAATACTGTTTGAAGGTTGCTAACTAGTATTTTAGATATCGGAGCTAGCTTCGCAAAACCTTCAAGCATCAAGGCTATACCCTGATTCATGAACGATTTAATTGAGTCGGCGTTATCTGCGATAAATCCAGTAACCAGGTTCAAAGCGTTTCCAGCTTCTTTTATCAACATTATAAATGCTGGATTCTCTACTATAAGCGCACCAAGAGATTCTAACAGGTTGTCAAATGCGTTGCCTGTTTGAGTTAGTGCGCCGCTAAATGTCTGGAGTTCTGCCGAAGCCGATCCGCCGAATCTGTCCGTAATTATTTTTAGCGCGGCACCTGATTCTAATTGCGCTTTAGTCAAATTCTTTAAAGCAGGAATTTGCTCGTCTAGCTTGCCGGTTACGCCAGAGAAGGTTAGACCTAGCTGCCTAACTGAGCCTTCTAAGTCCTTACCAGTCGCTGCTGATAGTTCAGTAGCTGCCTTAACAAGTTCTTTAGCCTTATCATTAGAAATGCCGAACGACTTGGCGATAGCAAGTTGATTTAAAATCAAGTCGTCGCCAAACTTAGTTGTTCGCTCCATCTCGTCGGCAAACGCTTCAAAACCTTTGACCGCACCTTGAGAAAATTCCCCTGTTAGCTTTAGCTGCTGGCCTAGTTGAGCAACTGCGTTCTGTTGCTTAACAGCCGCATCAATGCCCTTCTCTAAAGCGCCGAGAAGTTTAGCACCGGCAAACGCTGCCACCGCCGCGCCCGCCGCTGCTTTGACTAAATCAAAAGACTTTTCTAGTTTAGAAAGGGATTGCTGCGCTTGTTTGGTCTGTAGGCTGATGTCTAATAAAATTTTTTCAGCCATATTCTAGCGCCTCTTTTTGCTTGCCTTACTCATTTGATCGCTCTGGAAGTTGTTTATTTCTAGAGCAATCGCTGCAAAACAATCTGCTTTCCACCCTGGAAGGTTTCTAGTGCTTGAAGTGTAACCGATACCAGCCAACGCTTTTCTTACGAAGTATTCTTTAACTATTGGAAACGCTTCATTCTGGCCTAATTCGGAACCTGCTAAACCTTTTAGAACTAG
>Ga0315905_10006382_pt1 | contig 11995 bp, 13 predicted proteins | sample LakEriMetagenome_5_FD_203522 | JGI IMG/M metagenome (GOLD analysis project Ga0315905, IMG submission 203522) | Freshwater fungal communities from buoy surface, Lake Erie, Ohio, United States - Buoy 4 MA121 | ecosystem: Environmental > Aquatic > Freshwater > Lake | place: USA: Lake Erie, Ohio...
CGCCCCGCGTTTGCCCACACCCGGCGCAAGTGTCACGTCCCCCTTGCACAACCCACGAGAGGTGCTCTTTGAGATGTGCCAGCGCTGCGTCCTCTTGCCCCGCCTCGAAGGCGAGGTGCGCCAGGTGTAGTCGTGCAAATCCTTCACCACCATCGAAGGCAGCCTGGAGCCACCTTGCCGCCTCACGCACTCGATCATTCAGGCACGCCGATGCCGACGAGAGACTTGGCGGTCCAGGAGCTTCGTCCGCGTCAGTAGCAGGGCTCTGGCGAGCTGCCCGGACGTGAAGGGTGAGGGCGACACCCATGTTGAGCGCTGCGTGGGACTGCTGGTGTGCAAGCTTCAGCGATGTTGCCAAGGCATGTTGTGCTTCGAAGTAGGCGACGCGCTGTACACACACACATCAACATGATCTGTGTTATGATCCTGGCTGCAAGGCCCTCAAACATGCTGCCAACTCAATGCAAGGCTGTCACAGTTCTCGGAGTGGTTCAGAACGGGAGGGGTATCCCTCCGCCGGCGCCCTCGACTTTGCTGCTATTCTTTTTCGCACGTCCAGCCACCCCTTCAAGGTAGCTGAGGGCCAAGAGGGCAGCTGCCCCGGCAAGCTCTTCTGGTCCCGAGAGCTCGTAGAGTACTCACCTTGTAGACGGTGCACATTTCAAAGATATTCGCTCTAGTTTAATGAGGAACTTTGATTATGTGCTCTAATTCACCAAAGGCACTGGCTCCTGCATTCCAACAACATGTGATAGTATATGCAAAAGTCTGTTGCCTGGTTGTGGGATGTTCATACCAAGTGGACAGCAGCGAAATCCTGGCTTTCAGGAAGAAATGAAACGAAACACGCAGCAGACACGCTGAGAAACGTCTTTTCGTCTTGTCATTCTGTCCGAGACACCAGGAATTTGAGCCATGTATGCTACGGAGTCACAGGAGCCTCTCTGACCGCAAGAAGCAGCGGTGAAGCTGAAAGCGCACATGTAAACAAAAAGACAGTGCATTCTTAACACAAGGTGTCCACGGCCACGATCATCACGAAGGGGCCCAGCGTCATCACACGTCATCGACTGCCGACGCCTCGCAGGCAGAGTTGGAGAGCGCAAGCAGTGCGATCTTTTGAGGTACTGTGCGGCCCTGCAAGCTGATCTGGGCGCCAACAAATAGGACTTTTACTGGCTTTTTTTTTGGACGGACTCACCATGAACGAGTGCTTGATGACCACGTCTGCCATGCTTTACCGATGTCCGCCTTGCTTTTAGCGTAAAAAAATGGGGAATTGTTACATCGATTTGGACATGATCCGATCATCCGTCACAATCACGGACTTACACACGGCCTGGGCGTGAAAACCCTTACATTGAATGTAAAGGCTGCTCACACTGGCCCAAGCCGCACTGCACCGGCTCGCACCGCGGCACGGGCAATGCATCGAGAATATCAGTCCGGATTTATTCGTACCGGCAGATGAGGAGGAGGATACATGTGTCATATGAGGATGAGGATACATGTGTTATGTGTCGCATATGACAGACCGATGTCAGACACGACCAGAATCTGCAAGCACGTGCCAGTGAGCACGCATTCAAGATTGTGCTGAGATTATCGGTACGGTACGCAAAGGACCCTGGCGTGTTAGTTTATGAGTGAATGGGAGGTTAGTAAGAGTAATAATAGTTTTCTTCATATTAGATTATAGAATAGTTTCTCGCCCATCCGCGCCCACAGGGATCAGGCGCGTGTGCCCGCAACTTAGAATCTATTTGGTCCACAAGGTGGAAAGGAGCTTTGGGTCTTTGGGTCACTCCCACTCAAAAGAGAGAGCGAGCGTATGCGCCAAACTGGTGGAGGGCCTTGATCGCCTGCACCTTCTTGCCTTGCGGCAAGAGCTCAAACAGTCCCTGCGCACGTAACATGCGCACAAGGCCTCAGCTGATACTCCTGGAGCCCGCGCGCACAGAGGATCCGGTATCCAGGGAGGGAGGGAGGGAGGGAGGGAGGGAGGGAGGGAGGGAGGGATCCAGACCCTCTTCTCAACAGCGCGTTGAAGGTCATCGAGCTGCTGCTGGGCCTCGGCATGCTTTGCCTCCGCTTCAGCCTTCTCCGCCTGCCCAAGCACACGACTCATTCCACTCGTAGAAGTGTGCTCATGATCCACTCGTAGAAGTCTGCTCATGATCCGTCTCGTAGACGCTCTCCGAGCCACACACACACACCAAAATACATGCACATCCGCAATGCGGACCTTGAGAGTTTCAACACGCTTGGCGGCAGCTGCTGCCTTCTCAGTCTCAAGTTGCAGGCGCTCTTCCAAGCTCGCCTTGGTCTGCTGCATGACATCCGCCTCCTGCGCTCGCGAATCAATGTGTCAGTGCGGCACGCTACACCCCAAGATTGAAGTGCGAGAGAGAGAGAACGGATGAACCTGCTTCATGGCAGCTGCCTGCTGCTCGGCACTGAGCTTGCCAGCGAGTGCCTTGGACTTACTTTCGAGGGCGTCACTGAATGGAGGGAGCAGGAGGGAAGAAGGGGGGGGTCACTACACCCGCGCAGGCATTTTTCCTTTGCCATCCTCGCGTACAGGGCCGCAGCATGCATTTACACGAGGACGCAAGCGTGCGCAACCTGAGCTGGGCGTTGCGACGCTTCACCTCGCCCTCGAGGCTGAGCAGCTTTTGGGAGGCCGCCTCCAATGCCTTGGACTCAGCAGAGGCACTTGCATGTGCACTGGCGCCCGCGCCTCCCTGCATCAGGGCGCCCGGTGCAGAGGCCCTCGGGCATGTGCCGTGCGCCATGTTGTGCAGTGGGACGCCTAGCAGAAACGCCGACGCGCACACTGCGGCGACGGCACACGCCGAGGCTGTGAAAAAGAGGTGAGTGGTGGGGGTACCCTTTTGTTAGCAAGGTCGAGACAGATAAGTGGCGCAAGGTTTCAGAGGATGCGGGAGCTTCAAGGGCTGCTTCTGTTCAGATGGCGCATATGAACCATCTTTCTAAACCGTCTTGGGGGCCACCCATGGACACCCGTTCAGATAAGAGTGCTGTAAATGCCCTTACCGACGGTGCGGATGCTTCCGCCACTAGTCGCTGGGGCGGTAGGCGATGTTGCTGGAAGGGGTGCAGCAGAATGGAGAGCCGCCTTCTTGGGCTTCTTGTCGTTGGCGGATACCCTCTCAGCCGCCTTGATCGGCGACTTGAACACCTCCCTCATCACCTCGACCTCGACCTCCTTGATCACCTCCACCTCGCGGTACTCAATCTGGGTCACGATCTTCTCGACCTCGACCTCCTTGATTACGTCACGGTACTCGATCTGGGTCACCTCGACCTCGACCTCCTTGATTACGTCACGGTACTCAATCTGGGTCACAATCTTCTCGACCTCGACCTCGACCTCCTTGATCACCTCCACCTCGCGGTACTCAATCTGGGGCACGATTTTCTCGACCTCGACCTCCTTGATTACGTCACGGTACTCAATCTGAGTCACAATCTTCTCGACCTCGACCTCGACCTCCTTGATCACCTCCACCTCGCGGTACTCAATCTGGGGCACGATCTTCTCGACCTCAACCTCGACCTCCTTGATCACCTCCACCTCGCGGTACTCAATCTGAGTCACGATCTTCTCGACCTCAACCTCCTTGATCACCTCCACCTCCACCTCCTTTACCACAGGCACTTCGACCTCCTTCACCACTTCCTGGTAGATAATCTCGGCGCCCTGTTTCTTGAGCTGGTCCTCGAGCTTCGAGATGAGCGCCACCTTGTCCTGCACCTCTGCGGCTAGGTCCAGTGACGCGGTCCTGTCGGTGGTGCCCCCATCAATCATCAATCCTTTACATGGAATGGGAGTGCATGGCACCCTTGCTTGTCTCGCAACGGACCCACAAACAATGTTTCATCACATCATCCCCACCAGCACACAAAATTGCGCCCTGTACGCCCCGACCTGGTTGCATTTGTCTCTGCTGTCTACAACGCAATAATCGTACCTGGTGGCGTTGGACTCAGCAGTCGCCTGCGCCGCGACAGCCTGCGCGTCGCGCAACTCGATCTGCACCTTGTCGTGCGCTGCCTCGGCGGCAGCAAGACGCTGCTCAATGTCCTGAACGCAGGCCTCGCGCTCTTGCAGAGCGGCAGTGAGCGTGCGCACCTCCTCGTACGCCTCCTCCACGGCGCCAGACACGTCGTCATTCTTGGCCTCTGCCTCAAGCGCTTGCTCCTGCGCTGCCTTGAGCTCTGCTTTCAGAAATTCAACTTGCTCCATGGCACGTGAGCGCGCCTCTTCTGCCTCCGCCACGCGCGTGCGCTGTGCCTCCTTGGCCGCTGCGGCCACCTCCTTAGCAGCAGCCTCTGCGGCTTCGGTGTTAGCAAGCGCCTTCTCAATTTCCGTTACCTGTGATGGGAGGCGATGAGCAGAATATGATAAGACATCAGGGCAGGTGAAGCCACCCAGGCATCGTCAAAACGCCGCACCGCATATTTTCAAAAGCACTCTCTATAGTGCTGTTACATAACAAATACACTAGGGCGCTGACTTTGTGGACGTGATATGACAAGGCTTCTCATGCGCACACAAAAAGGCACCTTGGACTGGAGCTCCTCGTGATCGGCAGCAGCAGAGGCTCGCGAGACTGCCTCCTTTGCCCGAGCTGCGGCCATCTGCTCCTGCAGCTCCGCCTGCGCGGAATACTGGGCATTGAGCATGGCAACGACTTCCTCCTTCTCCTCGGTCAGCATGCGGATCTGGCGCGTGGCCTCCGTCAGCTTCTCCTCAATTCCCGAGACCTGCATTGCCACATAATTCAGGTATCAAGAGCTCAGAATTTCTAGTGTCGGCAGCCAGTTAAAGCACAAGTCATTGATGTCCACCATCTCGTGTCGCACCGTACCCCAGTAACCGACATCAAACAGGCATGCACTTATCACACACCTCCGCGTTGAGGTCGAAAATGAGCGCAGCCTTGAGCTCATCGGAATTCTGAAGCAGTTTATACGCCGCATCCAGCTCTTCGCCGCGTAGCTCGGCCGCAGTCTTGTCGGATTTCATGGTATCCAGCTGTCCAGTAACGTCGTCGAGCTGCGCCGTTAGAGCGAACACTTGCTCCTCCAGTGCTGCCATCTTCTCTGAGACAGCCTGCAGCTGATCTTCGGCAGCAGAGAGCTTGAGCTGCAGCCCTTCTTTCGCAGCGGCACCTTCGGCACTGGCAGCGGTCGCATCGTCCAGCTGCTGATAAAGGCGAAAGGCCTCGTCACTGCGCACATCCAGCTCTTCCTTCATCGCCTGCACCTGTCCTTCGAGCGCGAGCTTGGCGTTGCGGAGTGCACCCACCTCACTCTCAAGCTCTGCCGCACGCAGCAATTGCTCCTGAAAGTCGTTGATGGTGCCATTGTAGCGCTTTTCCAACTCCAGCTTGGTCTCTACCTCCACCTTCAGTGTCTCTTCCGCCTCCGCCAGCTGCTTCAAACACTTGTTGTACCGCTCTTCCAGCGCAGACTTCTCTTGCGCTCTCTCCGACAGTGCCTCATCCGCTTCTCTGCACCGCATCTCCATGTTCCGCACCGCCGCATACGCATCCTCGAGCTGCCTTTTCAGGGCCGCCTCGGCCTCTTCGGCCGCGGCTAGCTTTTCCTCGAGGTCTTTGGTCACCGCCTCCGAGGCATTCATCTGCTCCTCAAAGGTGCGCGCTTGCAGTTGTGCGGCGGCAGAGGATGAGACGAGCGTCGCGAGCTCGTGCGTCTTGTCGTTGAGGGCCTTGGTCGCATTGTCTGCTTCCACTACCATGCGCTGGTGCTCCTCTTGTATGACTGCGAGCTCTTGCTGAAGGCTGGTCACCTGGGAGTTCTGCGCGGCGACTTGCTCGCACGTGTCTTGGTACTGCTTCTCCAACTGTGTAATGTTCATGCATGCCACAACCTTAGCTTTTCATCTTCTCCGAGGAGGAGGGTCCGGCAGTATACGCACCGGAAAGGCGGGGCTCGGCGTATACAACAGCATCCCCAGCGCACATTAAATTTAGGCAGAGCTCAAGAGCATGCTGCAAAACTGCCCTCGGTGGAGACTCTCTCTGACGCGCATCATAGGAATAAGCTACGGTAGTGACGAGACCTGGTCACGCTCCAGCTCAAGGGCCATGCGGTCCTCGCGCATCTGTTCCAGGTTTTCAAGCTCTTTCTTGTACGCGGCCAGCTCCTCCCTCAGCCCTTCTGGCTCCACCTGCACCCAAAATCAATTCAATGCCGTTGAGCTGCGTGGTCTTGATTCTGGTCTGCGGCATACACGTGGTGGACATCGCTCTCACGTGCCATTGACCAACATCCTCGCTCGCCCACAATAGGCGTTTTGTGACGCAAGTGTGTCGCATATTGATGAACAAACCTGGACAATCTTCTCGACCTCGATGACCTTTTCTACGAGCACGGGCTTTTCCGTCATGACAATTCTGTCGACCGGCACCTCCTTCACCGTGGCGACCACCCGATCGCTCTCCACCACACGGTCTACATACACAGGCACCTGCCGGAACAGAATTTCAGATTTTCAGCGCCATGGATGCATGCTAAGAGTTTCGACGGGCACATTCAGCCTCTTCCTGTCACAACGCACCTCTTTGATCACCAAGCGCTCAACCTCGACGATTCTCTCGGGGCCGGGCACCTCGACAGTAACCACCTTTTCAACAACCTTTTCAATCACCCTGGTCATGATATCTGTGTGTAGGCGCACTTCCTTGCCGCCCGAGCTCTGCGACGCTGGCGGCGACACCTTGGTCGGCGCTGCCATGTCGCTGGTGCGCATCTCCGCCATCACGTTGCTGGAGCGCGAGTTGCCCGAGATGGAGGGGCTGCCGGCCGGCCGCCGCGACGGGCTCTCCGACGCCGACTGAAACGACTCGCTCTCGCCGTCCACCCGAATGGGTGAAGCAGTGAACTCACGCACGCGGTTGGGAGTTGGAGTTCGAACGTGACCAAGCGTCTGGGAAGTGTCTAGCTCTGCCAGCGGACTTACACGCACAGGCACCGTGCCGCCGGTGGCGCGCTTGATCATGCTCGAGGGCGTGATCTGGCCCATGCCTTGCCTGGTCTTGGCGAACGCGGGCGAGTAGAGCAACGAGTGCCGCCGGTACCCCTTGCCTGCACACATGCGCACGCATCCGTCCAAGGACATCAGCGCATGTGCAAAGCAGCTGGAAGATTTTGGCACAGCTATCACAGCACATGTGTGCGCGCGCGTACGCGTCTCTCACCGGGCGTCGCTGCAAAGACAGGGAACTTGGAAGGGCTATCGATGGCTTCGAAATCCTCGGCGCCTTGCTTGTCATGAAGATTGTCAGAGGACTTTGCACGTGCCAGCACCTCTTGCCCCTTTGCGAAGCTGGCCGACGGTGTATTGGGAGCAGACCTTGGGCGCTGGTCCATGAGCATGGCCATAAGCATGTCTTGACTGTCGTCCTCAATGACTTCATCATGCACGAACTGGTGGGCGACGGGGTCTGCAGGACGCGCTGGCTGTACACAGACTGCTTGCTTCTGCGGTGATGCTGACGTGCCCCAGGTTTCCTGCTCACATACACACGCAGAGGAATGGGTTAGAAGCAATGTGTGAGTATTAGCAGGTGTGCGTGTGAGTATCAGCAGGCAGAGTGTTAGTATCGGGTTGCGCGTGAGGCCACTGGTGGATGCACGGGCATAGATGCATGCGCTGGGAGCCTACCTTCCACAGAATTCGGCGGGCCTCGCCGAGCGAGCAGCAATGCTCGGCACGGATCTGCTGCAGGCGCTCATGGACAGAGAGCTTGCTGCCGTCCTGCTGGTTGGTAATGGTATTCTCATCTTCCGCCCACTTGTCGGCATTGGAAAACGTCTTGCGCTTGTTCACCGCTGACATTTTCCCCTTGTCGGCTGCGACTCTGACTGGCACAGCGATCGAGGCTCGAGCAGGCTTTGCAGCAGCAGCCGGGGGCGCAGCCTTCTTGGCTTCGGCCGTCTTTTTGTCCACAGTCTGTTGGGATTCGAAGCTGTCAGCACACACGACCACAAACGAGCACACACGATGAACAAGCACGGAAATGCTCATGATCACCTTGCTGATTGCAGATTTGATGCCCACAGCCTTCTTCTCCGCCGCTGAGCCCGCCTCGTCCTTGAAAGGCTTGGCCTTGCCGGGGATGCCCACCTTTTCCAGCGACCGACGAGCAGGCACTGCGGGCTCTCGGACTGGCGCCTTTGGAAACGTGGACTTTTTTTCAGCTGGCTTCTTCGCAGCCAGCACAGGCTTTTTGACCGCCTTAACTGGCGTCCACGAGACTGTGAAAGCGCCACATTCCCCGCCATCCTCGGCGGCGCGATTCTCGGCGGCGCTGGCGTCGGTGTTCTGGTGCTGCAGCTCCACTAGAAGCTGCTTGGCCGTGGGCGCTCGCCCGGTGTCGCCGCCGGACTCGGCTTCGCTAGCCAGCTCCTTGAGCAGAGTCTTTGCAGACGGTGCTGCAATGGGCTCATTTGTCGGCTGCGGCTTGGCCGCGGCCTGCTGCACGCGCGCCGCGACGGACTCACGCTGTCCCGGCGGGCTGGTTGTGTAGCCGAACCGGCTTTTCGCGCCCTGCCCGATCGCACGCGGGTCAGGGGGGCGATGGCCCGGGCAAATTTGCTCGTTGTGCCGAGCACAATTCTTTGTTTTCAAAGCAACACAGCGCAAATCTCGATTGCGGCAGTGTTGCTGTTGAGGTGAGTATGTTCCCATTAGCAGAAAAATATTCTGGCACCAACACGCTCTCGACACCGAAACAGCGCGAAGACTGCGCACTCGTGCAACGCTGCGGGGTGCACGCACGCGGCTATCGACTCTAATCGATGAAACACAGCAATTGCTCAACCTCCTGATTAAAAAAGGCCCCACGAGAAACACGCAGCAGCACATCGAGCGCAGGGTAAGCCACGGAGTGCGTGTATGCACAGGTGCATGCACACAGCAGTGGGATCAATGTAGATGCTGCGCGTCGACATGCCACGCCATCGCGCACGACTTGCAGGCCGTTGCCCAGCACACGCCACCGAGTGCGAGCACACGCCACCCACCCTCAAGCAAAGAAGTCGCACAGCAACGAAACATAACTGATGACCAGCGCCCCTTGGCGCGCGAATGAGGTCTGGGGAGTGCCCAACACACGCAAGCCACAGCATACGCAACGCATGAACAGGCTGTCGGCAGCACGCGTCCCGGCCACCGAGTTCGCCGGATGCAATCCGCACCAGCGGGCTCGCAGTGGGCTTGGCGGCCATGGGGTTGGTCGTCTTGGCCGGGAGACTCGTTTCCGGCGTCTGGGCGAGCTGCGGCGAGGCATTCTCCTTGTCCTCGAGGGTAATCGTGCGCATCTGTGCGCCCCGCGCGCGCCGTTGCTTCGGTAAGTAAGAAAGGAGGCGCGGCATGCAATCGAGGACGCGGGTGTGCGGGGGTGCGGGAACAACCTGCGCCGGCGTGCGGTAGCACGGCATCGTCGATGCCGGGAGCGATGCGGGGTCGCGGCAGGCGCTAGGCCTCTCTCAGATCGCCCTCGGGGCAATCACAAAACGCAAGGTATTTTTAAATTTAACACGCCTAGAGCAGAAGCAACGGCTCGTTGTGACAATGCGCGCGAACTCCACACAACCAGTCCACACACCCTCATTTGCTACGAGGGAGATGGTGCTCGAGACATTGGCGGCCGTGGTCGTGCGGCTGGCGACGATGCTGCCCAGCTCGTCGCCTGCGTCGACGCCGTCCAAGGCTGGGCCCGCAAAGAGGACCCGGGACGAGGCAGCGGCCCAGGCGCCGGAACGCCATGATTGCGAGCTGACCGCGTTGAAGAGGCCGCGCCCGGCCGATCTCCGGGGCGGGGATCGCGAGGCCGCGCTCAAGCCCGGCCGACCCCCCCGGCGGGGATCGCGAAGCCCGTGCGCGCCGGGGGATACCCTGTGCGCCCGGGAGAATGTCGCGAGCGCAACCGGCCACTCCCAACGAAGCATGCGGCGCGAGCTCTGCGCCGTGCTGCCCCCCGTCGTCGACGGTCCTGGAGGCCTGGCAGGCCGCCTGGGAGACGAGCCGACGCCACACACGCTGCGCAAGTGCTCGTCAACATGCAGAAACGCAGATTCTGCCGTACGCGACGCGGCGACAGCGGTTGGGGACGCGGATGGGAGCACGCGCAAGCGCCTCCGGGCCTCTGGAGGTGTGTGCGCGGCCGCGAAAATGGCTGAGGGCGGAAAGGGGAAGCCGGAAGTATCACCCAAGAAACTCGCTGCTGCAGGTGAAGCGGGCGTGCCTGTAGCCGAAAACTGGACGCGGGAAGAGCAGGCAGAGCGCCGGGCGTGGCTCAATGAGGATTTGCGTAAAGATGCTTCGAGAAAGGGCGGAAAGGTCGCGCACTTTCTCGTTGGCCGCGTGGATGCATGGGAGCAAGCAACGGATACGTTCGCGGTCAAATACGACGACAACACTGAAGAGTGGATGGACTACGAAGGCATGAAACGCGGCGTGCTCGAGTGCAACAGGAAACATGCACACACTGTTGAGTCCTCGCAAAACGATGTTCGCTACCCCTCCGTCCCTGTTAACGGGGGAAACCCTCGGGCCCTAACTTACCCGCCGATCAGTATCGTTAGTGATCAGGCGCCGCAGAGCAGCAAGTCCGTCGACGACAGAGAGTGTGGCGTAGGTATGACCCTGGAGCCTGATCCTGGAAGCAACTGCCAGTACTTCCACGTGGGTAGCATGAAAGCTGGTGGTGCTTTAGCAAAGGACGGGCAGGTGAAGTCCGGAGACAAGCTCGTGCGGGTGGATGGCTTTCATTGTAGGGGCGTGCGCCGAGCTAACATCAAGGAGCGCGTCAAAGGCCCTGCAAAATCTGAGATTGTGCTCGAGTTTGAGCGCGCCGGGCGGGTGTTCAAAGTGACTCTGCTGCGCACGTCCGGCTTTGCGGCAACGCATCGCGCCTTGGCAACGCTAGATCAAAACGGCGTGGAGCATCGCAAGGACCGCGCCAAGGACCCTGCGCTTGGGGACGGTAAGACGGCAGCGCAGGCCCAGCTGTTGTCGTCCAATGTGCGCAACAGCATCTCAGAAAGCGCAACGAGTCAGGCGGAGAACGGGGACAGAGAGCAGTGTCTGGAAAGGAGCGCACGGAGTCCTTCGGAATGTTTTCGGGGGTCCTTGTCAGACAAGGAGCGAGGAAATGGACGCGATAGAAACCGCGACGCAGACAGAGCCCAGGATGCCGAGGGGAGGGGTAGGGACAGGCAGGAGACGGGTTGGGGGCAAGCCAGAGATACAGAGCGGCAGCGAGGACGAGCTATCAGCCCGTTGCGTGGACAGAGTGCAAAAGATGAGGAGCGGGACAGGGAGCGGAACAGGGAAAGGGAGAGGGAGAGGGAAAGGGAGAGGTCGCGGAATCGGGACAGCGGAGAAGTGAGGGGCGGCGACGCAGGTGGGTATTGGCGGGACGACAAGGGACGAAAAGACGCAGGAGGAGATGCTCACGGGAGACACAGAGACTGCTATGGGGACAGCCAGGGCACAGAAAAATCTCAAGATCTGAAGCGAAACATTGATATAAACAAGCAGATCATGCGGGCTCAAGGCGTAAGCGAGCTATGCACCCTGATCGAGACGCGTGTGGCCGAGTTTAATCATGTCAATGTGTCGACGGCCTTCCGAACGCTCCTGCAGGCACCCCGCGACGGTGGGCCCCGCGGGGTCGTGGAGCGAGCACTGCAGGCGCTCGAAGCGGCGGCCCTGCGGACGATTGACGCATTCGGAGCTCAACATGTCTCCAACACCCTGCATATCATGGCGTAAACTCGCTACCGCCCCTGGGACCAGACTCTCATTCCTGAGCTAGATAGGCGGGCGGAGGCGGTGGCGGGCACGTTCAACGCGCAGGCCGTGGCAAACACGCTGTGGGCGTATGCGACGATGGGGCGGGAGCCCGGGGCGGGCTTGATGAGGGCGCTGGAGGGG